>Ga0207035_1082_pt2 | contig 20390 bp, 23 predicted proteins | sample Alteio_BWMinCont_77_FD_153272 | JGI IMG/M metagenome (GOLD analysis project Ga0207035, IMG submission 153272) | Enriched cells from forest soil in Barre Woods Harvard Forest LTER site, Petersham, Massachusetts, United States -... | ecosystem: Environmental > Terrestrial > Soil > Temperate forest >... | reverse complement strand
TGACTTCTAATTAATGAAATCCCTTTTAAATGATAAGCACTACTTCCACCTGTTGGTGTTGCGCCGCTACCAATTTTAGTACATAATTCACCCAATTTATATTCCTTCCATTCGTTCATAAATCATCTTTTGCATTTTTGTTTTCACCATTAAGGTCAATAGCTTCAATGGCATCTGCGTCATCGCTATCTTCAAATTCTCCATCAAACCAATAAGATTCTGGTTTAGGTTTTATTTTTACAGGCCTCAATTGTAATATATCATTATATCCGTCTTCATAACCACGTATCACAATTTTTGTATCGGGTGGTAATGTTTTTAATTGTTGTATTAATTCTGATGCGGTCATTATTTTTTCATTTAGGGCAGCTACAAGGGCTGCCCGTACTATTTATTTATAAAATTTATCATCATTCCATTTTGCAGGGTTGTTTAAAATATAATCGGAAATGGTTTGATATGATTTTTCGTTGCGGATGATATGTTCGTGGTAATTGCGTTGCCACAATTTCCACATCGTTTCATTTTTTGTTTTAAATGTGTCCAAACAACCATTTGCCACCAATGATTTGTATGCACCAACAATGTCGCCAACGGTTGTATTCATTGTAGGGACAATCCCTTGCGGTTGCCCTTGTTGCAATTGTTTTTCATTTGATATCATTGTGATTTCTGAATTGAAATCGCCATCACCATTTTGGGAAATATCATTTTGGGCAACCGCAAGGGTTGCCCCTACGTTATCGTTCAATATAATAATCCCGTGCATGTGATTGGGCATTATTTGAAAAACATCTAATTCAAAATTTGAAAATCGTTTGGGTAATTTTGTCCATTCGTCGTATGCAATTTGTCCGTATTCATTCAAAATCATTTCATCGTTTTCAATTTTACCAAACCTGCATTCTCTATCCTGGCAACAAACGGTAACGAAATATGCACCTGCCTGCGAATAATCATATCCTTTTAACCGTATAGATTTTCGATGATGTATTTGAGAATTGTATTGCATTTATACCATTTCCTTTTCTCCAATTTTTATTTTAGCAAGATTAATTTTTATTTGTTCATTTAATGCTGTTTCTTCTGCTATCTGTTTTTCCAGTTCTGTTTTCAATGCCGTAAAGCGTTCTTCAAAATTAAAATCATCTTCTTCATCTGCCAACCCAACATACCTGCCGGGTGTAAGTACGTAATTTAATTTTCGCACTTCTTCAATAGAAGCTACTTTGCAAAAGCCTGCTACATCGGTATAATTGCCATAGGGGTTTCTCCAATTATGATACGTGCCTGCAATCAATGCAATATCATCATCGCTTAAATCCCTGTTCTTACGGTTTATTAAAAAGCCCATATTGCGGGCATCTATAAATAATATTTCATTTTCTCTTTTTCTAAAATCACCGTTGCTTTTATTTCTTGAAAGAAACCATAAGCAGGCAGGTATCTGTGTATTTAAAAATAGTTTGGTGGGCAGGTTTACAATACAATCCACCAATCCTTTTTCAATCAATGCTTTTCGTATATCACCTTCGCCGGTTGTATTGGTAGTTAACGAACCTTTAGACAATACAAAACCAGCCTGCCCTGTTGGTGCCAAATGATACAGGAAATGCTGTATCCATGCATAGTTGGCATTGCCTGCCGGTGGTATCAACCGTTCTCCCAACACTGTCCATCTTGCATCGTCCCGCAATAATTCGCCGCTCCAATCACTATCATTAAAAGGAGGGTTGGCAATAATATAATCTGCTTTTAAATCTTTATGTGCATCATTTAAAAAACTTCCTTCATTGTTCCATTTTACATTACTGCTGTCAATACCACGGATAGATAAATTCATCTTTGCCAGCCGCCACGTAGTTTGGTTGCTCTCCTGTCCGTAAATAGAAATATAATCGGCAGGATTCAATGATAATTTTTTACCATTATTTTTTTTGTAATGATCCTGGTGATGTTTTATAAATTTTTCACTTTGTACAAACATACCCCCACTACCACAACAAGGATCAAATACCCTTCCTTCATAAGGCTCCAGCATCTCCACCAATAACTTTACTACACTACCGGGAGTATAAAACTGTCCGCCTTTTTTTCCTTCTGCCAATGCAAACTCACCCAAAAAATATTCAAATACTTTTCCTAACAAATCTTTGCTTTGTGCTTCTTTAGTACCCAATGTTGCAGTACTTACCATATCAACCAGCCCACCTAAATTTTGCTTATCTAATTTTTCCTGTGCAAATACTTTTGGCAATACACCACGTAAGGATGGATTATCTTTTTCAATAGCGTCCATTGCTTCATCAATGTCTTTTCCTATGGTTGGTAGTTTAGCCCTGCCTTGCAACCATTTCCATCTTGCAGATGGGGGAACATAAAAAACTTTTTCTGCTAAGTATTCATTTTTGTCTTCAGGGTCTGCACCATCAGCTTTTTGAGCAACTAATTTTTCATACTGTTCTTCAAAAGCATCTGATATGTATTTTAGAAATATCAATCCCAGTACTACGTGTTTATATTCCGCAGCATCCATATTCTTCCGCAATTTATCAGCAGCTTTCCAGAGTTTTTTCTCTAAAGGTTCTTCCTGTTCTGTTTTTACTTTAGCCATTAGGTTTCTAAGATACGGTTTTCATATAAAGCGAAATAAAAATTTTTACCCCCTTTATCAAACATCCACAAAAAAGGTTCAACTCCCGTTGAACCTTAAACTATTTAAAACGATAATCCTTCGTTTAAGCAGCTTTGCCCTGAGCAACAGGGCACCATGGGCCCTGGCCTTTAGCATTTACAGCAGCTATCCGCACATATACCTGTTGGCTGCTTGTAAAGCCGCTTAAGATAATAGTGGTTCTGGTGCTGTTGCCATTGTTTGTCCAGTTGATACCATCAGTACTGGTACCTACCATGTAAACAACAGTGCCGGTGAGCTTCTGCCAACGTGGAGCAATGGTGCCTGCGAGCTTGCCTGCTTTTACCCGCAGGTTTTGCACTGCGTCCAACGGCTGTGGCGGCGTTTTGGTTGCACGCACATCCATGCCACTGCCAAGGATGATAGCTTCATCCCCACCACTGGTTTCCTGCACGTAAGCAGCCAACTGCGTCATTAATGCCAGCAGCGCTTTCCTGTTCAGGCGCACAAGGGCCTTTAAGGTTTTGCCACCGTCAGCCGCATTTTCAAACGAGGTCTCCAATGTATCAATGGCAGTGGTTACAGTAGCCAACGGCGGGTTAGGCGTTGGAAAGTCGCTGTTGCCCGTCGTCTGTGTAACGATGTTGCGGCAGCGCTGTATCTGCATTGGCACACTAAGACCGTTAAGACCTAACTTAACAAATTTCATAGTGATTAAATTTAGAGGTGAAAAAATAAAAAAAATTGATATAGTCATTTTCCTGTTGTGTTTCTTTAAAATGATGCTTCCCCATCTCCTCTTTTATTATTACCATAAAAATATTCTTTATCATGATGATAAAAGTTTTCTTCACTATGTCAGAACTTATCTTAACTATGTTAGAACCTATCTTGATTATGTTTGAAGCGATCTTAATCATGTTTGAAGTGATCTTAACTATGTTAAAACCTATCTTGACCATGTCAGAACCTATCTTAACTATGTTAGAACCTATCTTGATTATGTTTGAAATGATCTTGACTATGTTAAAAGCTATCTTCCTTATGTCAGCTCTTATCTTCATTATTTCAGAACTTAGCTTGATGATAAAAACTCTTATTGCAGCCTTATTTTCTTTGATTATCATTGTAATAGCTTTTAGGATGATAAAAGGCGTAGATAAAATATGTGTACAAAGCCGAAATATAAAGGGGACTACTTATTTGCTGTTGATATGAGAAAGGGTACAATTTTTATCAATTCCCGGCTCTAATCGTTTTCTTTTGATACTGTAAAGCTCTGCAATTAATATTCTAATTGCAATAGGAAGAATACGGTTTAACAGTTACGTATAAACGTGGTAAACATACGCTGCGGGCTTTTATAATTAAACAGAATAGTATCGGGATATAAAATTATTTAAGGGATACAAAAGCTATATAAAAATTTATTAAATATATTTACAATAAGTTGAGAATAAGCAAATTGCATCTGAATTTAATTTTGTTTTTTTTATATTTTCTATATCCAACAAACATAACTGCTGATTAACAACCTGATTGCTTTAATTTGCAATACTTATCGCTGTGAAACACGGTTGTATAAATCTTTGTTGATCCCAATTTATTCTCACCCGCCGGATAACTACATGCTAAATGCTGAGGAATAAAAGCAGTTTATGAAAAAAAAATTACCGCGGTTCTTTTTTATTGTCCTTTGTTTAATAACTATACAGGTAAGCAGCCAGCCAATAGCCGTTACAAAAACCAATCCCACTAAAGTATATGTTCACTATATGCCCTGGTTTACAGCGCCTGAAAACCCCGGTTCAGGAGTTACCAATTATCCTTACGGCGCCACAGGCGTTACTAATGAGTGGGGAGCACATTGGAGCAAGGTAACATCTAATACTGCCAATCCTAATACATTTACTACTGTTACTGATTATACCGGCGTACAGGTGCAAACACGTAATATTTGTGCACATTATCATCCTTTGATTGGCCCTTACGATGGTAAGGATACATCTGTACTTGAATATCATCTTTTATTAATGAAACTATCCGGCATAGATGGCGTAATGATAGATTGGTATGGGCAAACAGGAACCAACGGAGATGTTACTCCTTTACTAACAACCTCGAATGCATTAATTGCCCAAACACCTAATGTAGGCCTTAAGTTTGGATTGGTGATGGAAGATAATTTTTGGGGTAATGCTGCTAATACTATTCCTATTTCAACATATGCTGTACCAAATGGCAACTATGCAGTAACAAATTATTTTAATAACCCTCAGTATATTAAATTAGGAGATATGCGTGCTCCCGCAGATACAGTTAATCAAAATGCTCCTTTGGTATGCGTATTTGGACCGCAGCATTTTAAAACTCCTGGTCAATGGAATACTATATTACAAGGAAACACCGCTGCATTTTTACCTTTATTTAATCAATCTGCACCAATAGGTACAGATGCAGGTGGCGAATTTGTATGGCCTGATCCGCAAGCAGGCCAGGGCGGTAATCCTCCTGCCTGGTATAGTAATACCAGCAATTATTATTCAGGAAATGGTACGGCAATTCATAACAGAACATCCCGCAATGTAGTATTAGGAACAGCTTACCAGGGGTTTAATGATTTTTATGGTAACGGAGGCGCTGACCAATTGGGAATAATACCACGTACTTATGGACCAAGTGGTAATACCTTAACCACTTTATTTGCTTTAGATAATACTTATAAATCATCAATGGATGGAATACAAATAGCTACCTGGAACGATTATAGTGAAGGGACTATTATTGAACCTACAGTAGAATTTGGTTTTGCAAGTCTTGATACGATTCAAAAATTTACAGGTGTACCTTATACCGAAGCCGATCTGAAACAGGTTTATAGGTTTTTTACGTTGAGAAAAAAATATGTTGGTGATACTGCAAAACAATTGCAGCTAAACCAGGTGTTCAATTATTTTGTTTCCTTACTTATTCCCAATGCAGTAGCGCTTATGGATACGGTGGATAATATAAATATCAATGCTCCTACTGTATCTATTTTATCGTCCGGCTCTCCATCTGAAAATGGTGCCACAGGACAATTTATTATCAGCGGTACTAATGTAATATCTAATACTACCGTTTATTATACAGTAAGCGGAACAAGGCCTGCTATGTATTACACAGCCAGCCCGGCTTTGTCAGATTCTGTTATACTTACACCGGCAATGCCTTCCGATACTATTACTATTGCCGCAGTGGATGATACTATAATAGACCCAAAAGAAACAGTGGTGCTTACTTTAAATACTGACAGCACTTATAACATCGATACTACTTCTGCAACATTAACAATTATTGATAACGAAATTCCTCCCTGCTCAGGCCCTATAATTGTAAATGCGCCTTCTGCCCCAACAATTGATGGGGCTGCAGATGCAATATGGTCGAAAGCGCCTACTAACGTTATAGCACAAACGATCAGCGGAGTGATACAAACAGGATCCACGTGGCAGGGAATGTATGATTCTGTTAATTTATATTTGTTAGTACAGGTTAAAGATTCCAACCTTAGTAATATTGGCACAAACGTATGGGACCAGGATGGAGTGGAAGTCTATATTGCAGGAAATAATAGTAAGGTTGGTCCTTATACTGTCAACGATCACCAATATCGGTTTAACTGGAATGTTCTTCCGTGGTCTATAGCAAATATTACGGGCAATACTGGTCCAACAACCGGAATAGTATATGCTATCCCTACTACCATCGGCGGCTATACGCTGGAAGTATCTATACCTTGGACAACAATAGGTGGAACAGCCCCATTCAATGGTAAAGAAATTGGATTTGATATTAATCTGAATGATCAGCAAAATAATTTTGGTCAGCGGGAAGCTACAGCAGGATGGAATGGCAGTAATAGCGATAACTATATGAATACTGCCAGTTTTGGAACAGTTGATCTGACAATATGTACAGGTGGCACTACTCTTTCAGCGCCTGTAATATCCAGTGTTGATACTGCAAATGGTAATCAAGGCAGCGACTTTAATTATTTTATCAATGCATCTAATACTCCAACAAGTTATGGAGCTACAGGATTACCTGCAGGATTAACCATTGATACTGCAACAGGAATTATTAGTGGCATTCCAACTGTACCGGGCGTTTTTAATGTAACTATTACTGCTGCCAATTCTGTTGGCACTGACAGTGAAGTATTGGCAATTGGTATAGCGCCAACACCTGTAATAACGGGCATGAATACTGTCTATGGTAAAGAAGATAGTTTGTTTAGCTATACCATTATTGCATCCAATACTCCAACAAATTATGGAGCTATGAACCTGCCCGCAGGATTAACCATTGATACTGCAACCGGAATTATTAGTGGGATGCCGGCAATGTTTGGAACTTTCAATTCAACTATTACGGCTACAAACACAGCGGGAACTTATAGTAAACCATTAGTAATTATTATTGATTCAACACCTGCTGTACTATATATATCAGTTAATGCTTCCCGCCAACCAAATGCTACGGTAGCTATACAGTGGATGGTTGATAGTGAAGTATCCATAAAGCAATATGAAGTGCAACGCTCTGCCGATAGCATTAATTTTACTACAATATATACAGATACATCAATCGGAAATAATAATATAGATTCTGTTCTTTATAATGCAACAGATGCAAGCCCATCTTCAGGTGTTAGTTATTACCGCATAAAAGGAACCAGCCTTTATGATAGTAGTGCCTTATTCTATAGCACAGTTGTAACAGTTAATAAAATAAATGCTACAAGCGTTTATCCTAATCCTCTTAGTGGCAATACTATTTATATCCCTTTCGATACTAAGATTCCAAGCACCTATACGTTACGGTTAGTTAATACTTTAGGGCAAACCGTATTTACTAAAAGCATTAATATTAATGCAGGAAGTACGATTTATGATCTGCAGTTAACTAAGAAACCTGCTGCAGGTTATTACCAACTGCAACTGATAAATGACATCGGCGCAAAATCAGTATATAAAATATTGATTGAAAATAACTAATAAGTAACTACCCAAGAGCCCAACAAAAGCCGCTTTTACAGCGGCTTTTCTACTATATTAACATTTACGTGGAAAAATATCCACACTTTTATACTTACACAGCCATATTTTTTGTGGCAGGGTTTTAGGATTATATCCCGTAAAATAAAAAATATGAAACAGACAATAAGTAAAGCATTAAAAATACTGGTTGTTTTGGTTGTGATCGCTTTTTATTTACCGGGCTGTTATGAAACACATTATTATCATCGCTATCACCATCACACACGTGATTGGTATGACCGGCGCCATATGCCACCTCCTGCAGGGGTTGATTTTAATGTTGATATTCGTAATTAGTAAAGCTTAGATGTACTAAATAAAAAAATCATTCCTTGGAGGATTCTTTTTGGATTGGTTAGGACGTTGTTAGATAATAAAGTAGCAACTCTTTGTTTTCGTAGGATTGTGGATATAAATCTTTAACATGATGAAACAAAGATAAACTTACCAATAACCTTGTAACTTAGTATACTATTTAAATTAGTATAGATATTTTACTATAGAGATTAAACGAAGAAAAAATAAATAGCATTTTACTATTACCAATGATAATTTTTTGTATCTTACTGTCTGGAACCACCAGGGACGTAAGGGATGCCGTAACATCTGCTATAAAATCTTTGGTGGTTTTTTCTTTTAAAAATATTACCCTCTCATAAAACATAAATGCCGCTATAAAAGCGGCATTTATGTTTTATTGTACACTCAAAAGTCGGCATGACAAAATCAATCCGGCACAAGGTTTGAGCTATTTCTTTATATCAATTCAATGTGTGAATAATATAACAATCTGCAATAATTATATAATGGTTATAATTCCAATTAAATTCATCTTTGAACTTAAATAATAAATTACACAAATGAAAAGATCATTACTACTACTTTGTTTTTGCACAACGCTTACTTTTATTTCATGTGCTCAAACGGAGGATAGAAAATGGAACATCGGTTTACATGGAGGGTTAACCCAATATGAAGGTGACCTTGGAAATGATTTTTATCAAACCAATGAAGGAGCTTTTTGGTTTGGTGGCGTATCTGTTTCAAGATATATAGGCGATCATTTAGACCTAAGCCTGTTAGGTACCAGAGGGACAGTTGGTTCTAACCATATAGACCCAATTACCAATGAACCATTTAAAGATGATGTAAGTACACTTACACTTAATGCAAGGTTTCATATATTAGCTCCCACCGCTGTTGTAAGACCTTATTTATTTGTTGGCTGGGGTATTATGTCTTTTGATAAGAATCTAACTACAAACAAGTCACATATTGATTATGCGGCACCGTCATTTGGTGCAGGTATAAATTTAAGATTAAGCCCCTTTGTTATGTTTAATCTACAGGAAATGTTTATTTACTCTACAGGAGATAGCAGGGATGGGAAAATTGGAGGTGGTAATGATGCTTATGTTTTTCATACGGCAGGACTTACTTTTAATTTTGGCAACAAAAAAGATGCAGATAAAGATGGCGTAGCAGATCATGCTGACAGATGCCCTAATACTCCTTTTGGTGTTGCAGTTGATAAACATGGTTGTCCTATTGATAGAGATCATGATGGCACACCTGATTATTTAGATTCATGTCCTGACTTAGCAGGACCTGCAGCATTACATGGTTGTCCTGATAGAGATCATGATGGTATTGCCGATAAAGATGACCGTTGCCCGGATATAGCAGGCCCTGTTGCATTAAAAGGTTGCCCCGATACTGATGGCGATGGAATACCTGATATTGATGACCGTTGCCCAACACAACCTGGTTCCGCTGCATTAAAGGGTTGCCCTGATAGTGATCATGACGGTGTTGCTGATATAGATGACAAATGCCCTAATACAAAACCAGGTTATAAAGTTGATTCAACAGGTTGTCCATTGGATGATGATAATGATGGAATAGTAAATGAAGAAGACCGTTGTCCTGAACAGGCAGGCCCTGCAAGCTTAAAAGGTTGTCCTGATACAGATGGTGATGGCGTGCCTGATATAGATGACCGTTGCCCTACTGTACCCGGTACAATAGCAAACCATGGTTGTCCTGAAATGAATAAGACAGATATAATAAGGATAACACAAATAGCAAGTAAGATATTCTTTGAAACCAACAGTGATAAACTGAAATTATCATCTTTGGTACAATTAGATGAACTGGCAACTATACTTCAGCGCTATGAAGCAGCTAACTTAACTATAGAAGGATATACAGATAATGTTGGTACGGATGAAAGAAATATGACCCTTTCTCAAAAACGTGCTGATGCCGTAAAAAGATATTTAATTGGAAAAAATATTGCAGAATCAAGATTAACAGCAACAGGATACGGTAAAGCCAATCCGATAGCTGATAATAAAACTGTCATTGGTCGTGCAAAAAACAGGAGAGTTGAATTAAAGACTTCTTATTAATGAAAATAGGGTTTTAGGGATTGCTTGTATATAAGGGGGCCGTTGAAATCAACGGCCCTTTTCTTTTGTAATTTCTCTATCAACCGAGTAAATGAATAGGCATTCAAGAAAAAAGTTTTATTTTTAAAATATTAAATACTATTTTAACAGTCCTAAAATAATTAACATGAAAAAAATCATCTTATCTGTAGTCGTTGCCGTTATTGCAATCGTAGGAGCGAAAGCTCAAAAAAATACTACAAGTGAATACAAACCCTTTAAGTTTGATATATCATTAGGATATGCAATACCCGGTGGTACAGGCGGTAAAGGGGGTGTATTATTTGCTTTGGAACCAAAGTATGCAGTAATACAAAACATAAGTATAGGATTAAGATTAGAAGCTGCTGTTACTGTTTCGGGAACAAGCTTAACTACTTCTGACATTACCCATACTACTTATAAAGCTTCGGCAAGTACTTCTTATTTAGTTACCGGCGATTATTATTTTAAAACGGAAGATTTTAAACCATTTGTTGGTGCTGGTTTAGGATTATTTACCACGGCAGGTTTAAAAGTAACCAGTGGTTCTACCGGTAATGGTATTACGGGTGCAGCAACTAAATTTGGCGGAATGCTCAGGGCTGGTTTTGAATATAAACATCTTAGGTTTGGTTTAGAATATAACTTCGTAAGTACAACAACAGTACCTGCTAGTTCAAGTAATGATGGTTACGACATTAAGAACTCTTATTTCGGTATTAAATTGGGTGTGCTGATTGGTGGTGGAAAAAAATAATTAATAAACAAGATATAAAAGTAATAAAGCCGCTGAATAAGCGGCTTTATTACTTTACTAACGGTTAGGGATATTTAAAATCCTCTAAATCTCCCTAAAGGAAGACTTGAAATGCAATACAATAGAAATTGCACTGTTGCTATAAAGACTTTAGCCATTTTATTAACTCATCTCTGCCTTTTCCCAATTTGGTTTGCAACCTTCCAAGCAATTCATCATCTTTCCCTTCTTCATATTTAAGATCGTCTTCAGTAAGATGTGCATGAGCTTGTTTTATTTTCCCTTTTAGCTCATTCCATTTTCCTTTTAATTCAAGTTTGTCCATAAAAATATTTATAGTTGAAAAAACAATTAACATGCCAGTATGAAAGTGCTATTTTTAAAGCTTAAGTAATCAGTTCAAAAACTTGCAACTCTGCTGATATTCTTATATCTTAGTATCTACTCTCCCATCCATAAATTATTCCCGTAAATAAATTATTATTCATTATTAAAAATTACAACTATGATTATTGTACACGACATCTTCATTTGCAAGCCAGGTAATGCTTCCAAGTTTGCAAAATTGTTTAAAGAAGTAATGGCTGATAACACTGACCTGGTTAATATTATGACTGACATGACCGGAACCTTTAATAAAGTAGTAATGGTAACTAAGTATGACAGCCTTAGTGCTTATGAAAAGAGTTTTGAAAAATATATGCATGACACGGATGAAATGAAAAAGATGAAAGAGAAAATGAAGGGCTACACTGACCTGTATCACACTGGTTCAAGAGAAATTTACCAGGTGCAGTAAAGCGAATAAGTATTTAAATTATCTACCTTGGTTTTGTGAACAAACCAAGGCGAAGCAAGGTACTCAACTTACAAAAAAATAAAAGCCGCTTGTTACAGCGGCTTTATTACTAGTACTAACGATAACGGTAACCAACTAAATAGTGTACATATGAAATTTAATTCCGGTACCCCTGATCCAAGGGCAGACCTGTTGACCCTGACTGAATGCAGAATCACATTAAGGGTAGATATAAAAACCGTCTATAACTGGAGAAAGCTAGGCATACTGCGTGATGTACTGGTGGGCCGCTCCATCTTTATTTCACGGAGTAATATAGATGATATATTGAACGGCCGTAATGGTTAACTGCTGGCTTTTTTGTCAGGTAGTGTTACTTCTGTTTTGATCTCCATAATTCGTACCTAATAAAAACATTCAATGAATTATTATTTTGTTGAGCCGGTAAGCCAGAAAAAGGATCAATGTAATGTATATAAGGCTGCAATCCGATAGCATATCGAAGGCCAATAGAAATGTGTTTCCATTTATATTGTGTTTCCAAAAGCCACTGAAAGTTATTCTTTATATGACTTGAAAAATTTGAATCATTCTTGTCGGTTAAACTTACTGAACCAAGTAACGAATCGTTAGCGGATTCATAATGCTTTTGATGAACATCTTTCTGGATATCTGCTCCTGAAAATATATTATAAATTATCCCTGAGCCTATTGACCAGTTAGATAAAATAAAATAATGAAAACTTGCAGACAACTGGTTAACATATACTTTTTTAAGAGTGTATGATGTAACAATATCTTTAAAAGGCTCGTTCTGTACATCTACTTTATAAATAAACTCTTCTATATTTTGTGGTGCAGCATATTTGAATTCGGATTGTATGAACCATTTTTTTTGATTGTATAGTCTTACGTACACAGATGGCAAATAATCTGTAACGGAGGAAGTCATTGTATAATCATCACTGGGATAAACAAGATCATAATTTAACCTGACTGGTTGTTGAACAGCAACTCCGGCTGCTAAATAGAATTTCTTTTTTCTATTGCTATTTTTTTTCCTGGCTGCAATGGAGGAATCCTGAGCAGCATTAATGGATGGCTTTATTATAGATGTATCCTTTTTTACAACACTATCACTCAACGGTACTGTTTGATTTTTTTGAGATGAGGCATTCCTGCTTGTATAAGTTAATGGCAATTCTTTATTTAAATTATCCTGACCAACGGGTTCGCTTTCTGCATCTGCATTGGTTATATGGCTTTTAGTCTTCGCTTTAGTACTAATTGCTAAATCCTTTTTCGCTGATCCTTCTTCTTTAGCTGTTGCAGTATTATCAGTTGTGCTATCAATGGCTGAATAGGTTACTTTACTGCGCTGACTTAACCTACAGGATATTCTGCGGAAAATATATTCTTTGGACTTAGTATTGCCTTCATTGGTTAAACCTGAAACTTTTTTGTACCCTGGTAGTACACGGCTATTCGTTGAGTTTTTTGTAAATGCGCTTTGTAATTGAGCAGTAGGTTTATCAGTATATTTTTTAGCGGTTATAACTTCGTCTTTATTATCTTTTTGATTTATGTTAGTTTTCTTAAAAGAATAATGAGAATAAACGATTGCACTTCCGATTATCAAAAAAGAAAATATCAATACGGCCCACAGATTATTGTTCCAGCGAAGAGGTGGTGGAATAATTGTTCCATCATCATCTTTATCCAAAAGCTTTTCTATCTTCTCCCATACCAATTCTTTATTGGGCAAAGACAATTCCTTTAAGCGTTTGGCTAACTCTTCTTCATATGGTTTCAGATCACTCAATATATTTTATTTTCTTTTTGTAATATCTCAGCTTGTAATTTTTTACGGGCTGCATTTAAATGCCACCTGCTGGTACCTTCACTTATTTGTAAGAGCGCCGCTATTTCTTTATGGTCATAGCCTTCTACTATGTATAAATTAAAAACAGCTTGTGTTGCTGCAGGCAAATTCCTGACCAAATTGATTATTGCTTCGCTACTCATCTTTGTAATTACTTCTGGTTCCAACAGCAATTCTTCTGCTTCTTCTAACTTGGTTATTTCAGTTTTATTATATTTTGATTTCAGGTAAGTCAGGCAACAATTAGTAACAATTTTATGTACCCATGAATACACAGAAGCTTTTGCAGCATCATATTGTTGTATGCTTTTAAAAACTCGTACAAAGGCCTGCGCCAAAATATCTTCAGCATCAGCCTCGCTTTTTGTATATCGTAAACATAAATTCATCATAGTGTCAAAAAAATAACTGTACAGCTGCTCCTGCGCTTTGCGGTCTTCTCTTTTGCAGCCATCAATGATCGCATTGATATGTTTTGGTTCTTTATGCAACTATCTCTATTTGCTTTGTATATCAATAAAGCTATATTTTTAAAAATGAACTTCATCATTCATTTACTCTTTTTCAAATATCTTAATAGAACCAAAAGACCCCGCAAGTTTTTTGACTTGCGGGGCTTGAAAATTCAAAAAGGTTAAGATATGTTTTGTCTATAGGAATAATCTTATGTTTTCAAATATTATTAATACTGATAGGTAACAATTAATTTAGGCCCGGTAGAACTATCTGGTACTGCTCTGCTGGCATCAAACGCCATACTTCTATAAATAGCCTCATTTTGTAAACGCATAAGGAAACCATAGTTTGTACCGGGAGTAGTTTTCATATCTTTTATTAATTGCGTAACATCAAGATTGGTCACAGCATAATTATACTCTGATGTAGAAGCAGGAACATCTACTTCATCGACATTAGTAGTAGTGGGTTGATTATTATAAGTAAGTGTTAATTTATCCCAGTTTTGTGTGCATCTCTGCAACCACAGCTGGTTATCACCATAGGAATCATAGGACGAGCCAGGATAATAAGAATCAGGAATAAAGCCGCTATAAGGAATAGTTGATACTGGACTAAGTGATAGTTCAGCACTTGTTATAACTGCATTGGCAGGAAGTGTATCCAATGCTGTGAATTTTATAAAGGTACGTTCTGTACCCTGACCTGCACCTGCTGCATACCATGTCCATTCACCTGCTATCAGATATGCAAAACCATAGCCATAGCCATTGCCATCATAGAGACCGGGCACATAACTTACAAAGGCATCCTGACCAGTTACTGCTCCTGGTTGAATTGTAATCGTATTAATAATAGGGGCTCTAACAGGAGCAACGACCACACTAACAGTATCCTCTCCAATTACAGTCCCTGTATTATTTGTTGCTTCAAACTGAAAAATATAAGTTCCTGTAATAAGCCCATTAATAGTGGCAATAAGCGAATTATTATTCGAAATTACTGGCACATTGGGTCCTACTATATACGTCCATGAATAAATAAGTGTCGGGGTTTGACCACTTATTACTGTACCGCTAAGTGTAACCGAATCCTTTGGTAATTGTATGGTTTGAGACGGGCCGGCATTTACTACAATAGGAGGAGGAGGAGGAATATAAGTATCCTTTTTACAACTTGTAAAAAAAAAGCCTGTCATTAATAAAGCTATTATTGAAAACTGAGTTACTTTCATATTATTTGCATTGTTTAATAATATTGATCTAATATATCTATACATAGGTATCTATATCTATACATAGGTATCATTTTTTTGGTAAATATGTTGGGTATGTTATAAAATATTTCTTTTAGTATGGTCATGAAATGATATTGCCTTTTTGATTATTTTCGCCGGGCTAATTTATTTAAGCCCCATCTGAAAAAACATTTTTCTCATTACCCAACCTTTTTGTTTTAACCGGAGTACCTAAAGTAGTTATAAAATATTAATTAATTATATCAACAAAAAATCAACCATCATGCGCTTAGTAAGATCTTCGCTAATTGTTTTTTCTTTAATTACACTTCTTCTTGCAGGTTGTGCAAAGGAAACCGCAGTTACAGTCACAGTTAATGCAGGCAGCGATCTGTTTGTTCAATTACCTGCAGATACTGTTAACCTTAGCGGCACAGTAACAAGCGGGCAAACAACCAATGTATCTTTCTTATGGTCGCCGGTAACTGGCCCCAACACTCCTACTATTGCAAACAATAATTTTGCCTCCTGCTTTATTAATAACCTCGTAGCAGGTACTTATGTATTTCAGTTTCAGGCTATCTGTAATGGCACCACTGCTACTGATACTGTTACTGTAATAGTTCTACCACTTCGTACTAAAACTATTACTATTCAACCGGGATTATATACCGGTCAGGATGCAGAAGCTGGATATACTCCTGGTTTGTATGATGGCAATGGCGCTTCAGGCACAGATCCCTGGTTAAGAATAGTTGACTGGACATGGTATGCAGTTGGAGCTGGTGAAGGATGGAGCCGTTCTTTTGTAAAATTCACAGCATTGGATACACTTCCTGCCAATGCAGTAATATTGAGCGCTAAATTATCATTGTATGCATTATCAGATTCTCTAACTATTTATTCAGGATTTCCAGGTGATTCTTATTATCCCGGCTCGCCTTATAATGGTTCGGGCCCTAATCCACTTTGGCTACAACGCTGTACACAAAACTGGGATCAAACAACGCTGACATGGAACAATCAACCTACTACTACTACTACAGATGAAGTTGCAGTGCCAGCTTCAACATCTCAATTCAGTTATAATGTAACCGACCTTGATGTAACACAATTAATAAGAGATATGAAAGCTACTCCGGGTACTAATTATGGATTTTTAATGCGTTTGCAAAATGAGCAATTTTACAACTCTATGAATTTTGATGCAAGCGAAGCAAAACCTGATAGCTCTACAGGGCCTAAATTAGTTGTTACTTATCAGTATTAATATTTAACACAACATAACAACATTATTTAGCGTTAGATATTGAGAAGCGATAAATCTATAAAACTTCTACAAAACAAAGCCAGAGTTAAATTCTCTGGCTTTGTACATATATCTTAAGGATGAAACATCTTTTCCAGCAGTTTATATAATTCGGGATGATGTGTTGTCAATTCATCAGGGCGTTCAAAAAAATATTCGGATACTACTGCAAAAAACTCAGCATCATTAGTGGCTCCATAAAAATTAATATCAGGGCTCTCGCTGTTCTTCATTTCTTTAATGGTTTCGTGTATGATATTTATCCATGGCAATACATAAGGGCGCGCCAGCAAATATTCAGGAATGCCATCTACTGCACCATCGGCTTTATCTATTAAATGTACAAACTCATGTATCACTGTATTGTGTCCATCGTTAGTATTTTTAAAAGAGCTTCGTACACTTGGTTGTGATAATATCATTTGCCGTTGCAAGGCCCCCTCTCCTACCATACCTAAAATGTTACGCTCTGCTCCTTCGGCATGATAGTCTTCATTAAAAGTATCCTTGTATAAAAGTACTTCGGATATATTATTATACCGCCAGCCGTCAAAGGCAAAAATAGGGATGATGGCTCCGGAGGCTATCAATATCATGTCAATATCTTCTACCTGGGTGCCTATACCGGTAATGGTTACATGCTGCAGAAAATCTTTTATACGGTTCTCAAAAATTATCTTTCGGGCATCATTGAGGTTTCGGTAAAATGCTACATTATCTGTCAGCAGGTTTCTGGTATCGGGTGGCATCTTAAAATTACTGATACGTTTTTGTTTATCGATATATGCTTTAATACCGATAATAATAATTACTATAATAATGATCAATCCTATCATAACTTACTTTATAAAAACAAAAAATACAGACAATAGCATCCGGTTATTCCCTATGTATTGTTAATTAACAGGCTTTCCTTTTACCGGCTTTCAATTTAAGTCTACCTTACAATGTCCAACTATTTTTATGAAATTCAGTATTCACTTTTTTTGTCTTATATCCTGTTTATTTATTACTCCCTGCATCTTTGGCCAGTATAACTGGAAATTGTGTAAAAACAAAGATGGAATAAAGGTCTATCAATCTGTTGTTACTAATTCGAATTTTAAAGCTATTAAAGTAGAATGTACCCTGCAGGGTAATTATGATAAGTTGCTTAATATCCTTAGTGATGTGGCCCATCATAAAGACTGGGTTTATAATAATAAAACATCGTATGTTATTAAAACGCTTAACCCTGATGAATTCTATTATTATACAGAAACTTCTATACCGTGGCCTATGTCAAACAGGGATGCCGTAGTTCATGTAAAAATTGGTAAGGACAGTCTTAATCGTTTTATAACAGTAAATGAGGCCAGCGAACCTAATTATATTTCTGAAAAAAGCGGGATTGTCCGGATACCTATCTCAACCGTAAGCTGGTACGTTACGATGCCCTCTGCCAACACTGTCAGTATCATATTTATAGTTTATATGGAGCCTGGTGGAAGCATCCCTGCATGGGTAGTAAATATGTTTATGGATAAAGGGCCTTATGAAAGCTTTAAAAAACTGGCAGGGATATTAAAGCAATAATTTATTAAAAAAACCTGTACAGCATTACCTGGTACAGGCTTAGTTTCTATCCTCTCTGGTAAAAGGTTTTATAAGCTTAATCTATCAATTCGTTCTACCTACGAAACTTTTAAATCTGCTTTAATACCGTTTACTCTTTCTTTACCTTTTTCAATCAATTCATTTGACTGGTCTTTTACACTCTCAAATTGTTCTGTAATATCATCAACAAACTGATCTACTTTTTCCTGCAGTGTATTTTCATACACTACTTTTTGCCGCAATATTTTTTTCCTTGTTTTTGAACCTTTATCAGGAGCAAATAATATCCCTAATGCAGCTCCTGCAGCGGCGCCCATTAATACACCTGTTATAATTTTTGAAGTACTCATAATTTGTAATATTTAAATAAATGAAAAATGTTTGAATTAATTAAAACAAGATATTTGTTAATATTTTTTAGTTAAGATATTCAACAATAGGAAAAGTGTTATTATTACTGGAGGTTAAAATTCCATGTACAGAATTATACTTTATATTAAAATAGTCCTGCAGTTCAACCCGTTGACTTTCATTTTTGCATAATGCATTGAACTTGTAAATCATGATCTGTACTACTTCAAAATGAAATGTATTATTACAACTATCAATAACTCTTTCTATCCATTCCTGTATATCTGATATATTATTTTCCATAACATTGCTTTTAAAATATTTTTTGATTTAGGTAAAACTCCTGGCCCGAGATCATACACTTTTGAGGCTGATCATTTGCTTGTAAAAAACTACGTATAATAAAATATTTTCCAACGGAACTGTTTTCAATACTTCTGCCTGCTGCAACACTTAAGGCAGATTCTTTTTGCGAATCAACATCCAGCCATTGCAATTCTCTATCATTCTTTACGTGCTTTATTTTCATAGGCATAAGTTTCAGATCAATATCACTGTTTTCTGCCTTGTAAGAATGAATATTGTAATATTCGTTATCCTCACTAAGTTCCGACTTGGCTTCTACATAAGCCTGTTGCCTTGTGCCTTCCAAAGGAATCCCAAAATGGATATCAAATAGTTTGTTTCTCATAATTGATGATTTTAAATATTAAAATGGAGTTTCCTTATCGCCGTAAAGATGCATTATCCCTGATCAATAAGTGTTACACTTTTTTTAAAATAAGTTGCATAATTCACACATAATATATCCTTTTTAGCAGCGATGCCAGCATTGATGCTTCCCCTAGTTCATCTCGGATAAATTTATTGGTCATATCAACCCTGATAACTGTCATTAATGTTGTTGACCAGCATCCTGTTTAACTATTTCAAATAAGAATACTTTTGTGTAGCACGTTTCGCATTTAAGTGATAATAGTATGAAAGAAGGAAAAATAGAACAGCTATAGCATGAAAGTAATAGCTGGAAGAGATAACTTTCATTTATTTTACAGGAGAATAGTTTTTTTCTCAGCCGTCTATCAGAAGTACTTAAATATGAAACAAACGTCTATTCACTGGAAGAAATGGAAATTTTTCTAGACAGGTTTATTGCAGAGAATAACAGTATTAAAAGGCTACAACGTAAACTTATTGAACTGGAAAGTTTATTGGAAGGAAAAATATATTTAGAAGGCAGGTTATTATGGGTGCTGAAAAAAAATTACACTGACCTTAAAAAGAAAATAACCGCAACAGAAAGAGACTTTAATAAGTTAAAAAAAGAATTTAATAACTACCTGGTTAAGATCTATATACGAGAAGATGGGAGCATAAACGGATATAAAAAGAAAAACGCATCATAAAAAGCCTAACTCCAGCTTCGCTTCTTCTGTCATCATACTTTTATTCCATGGCGGATCAAAAGTAAGCATCACGTTCACATCTGAAACGCCCTCTATTCCACGAAGTTTATTATCGACATCTGCAATGATCTCTCCGGCAACTGGGCAAGCAGGCGCTGTTAATGTCATTTTAATATTTACATATCCATTATCATTGATATCAATATTATAAATAAGACCGAGTTCATATACATTCACCGGTAATTCAGGATCATAAATTGTTTTCAATACTTCGATAATATCCTCTTCTATTTTTTGCTTATCTATCATATCAATTACTTATTCAAGATCTGCGACTGCATTGCCAGCGCATACATTTTCATTTGCTTAGGTGCTGCTATTGATTACATCAATATGATTGGGCTGAAAAAAATTCAGCAGTATGAACATGAGTTACTGGAATATGCTAC
>Ga0207035_1118_pt1 | contig 20428 bp, 16 predicted proteins | sample Alteio_BWMinCont_77_FD_153272 | JGI IMG/M metagenome (GOLD analysis project Ga0207035, IMG submission 153272) | Enriched cells from forest soil in Barre Woods Harvard Forest LTER site, Petersham, Massachusetts, United States -... | ecosystem: Environmental > Terrestrial > Soil > Temperate forest >... | reverse complement strand
AGTATATGTCATCCATCATTTTATTAAGGATGCTGGCCTGATAACCGGTCGCCCTGCGCACACCTTGGGCGTCAAACATCGTCACCAAGGCAAAGGCCGCGGCCACGGCAAACAAAGGGCTGTTGAATCCATACTCCAAGCCCACCGAAGTCGCCAAAGCCGAGGCGCCGGCCGCATGACTGGAGGGCATCCCGCCGGTACCTGTAAACCAACGAAAATTAAACCGTTTTTCCTTAATTATCCCTAAAGCGACCTTGATCATTTGGGCCAAGACCCAAACAACCAAGGTGATCAAAAGGATCCGGTTTTGGAAAATCTCCGGAAAAAAAGAATGTGGAAATAGGCCTAACATAGTCTAAGACTTTGCAATGCTTGACGGGCAATTCTCTTTATGGTAGGCTACATTATATGCTTGCTCCCCAAAAAAGCAAGTGAAGCTTTGTTGCTTTCCCCTAAGCAATTCAAATTTTCTCATTAACCCCCCATCTCATACTGGATTTCCTATGTTAGCCAGAATCTCTTCCTTTGGCCTTTGCGGCTTGGAGGCCTATCCTGTTGCCATCGAAACGGATATAAGCCAGGGATTACCCAACATCACCGTGGTCGGCCTGCCGGACAATGCTGTCCGTGAAAGCCGTGAACGCATACGCGCGGCCATTAAAAACAGCGGTTTTGAATTTCCCGCCCAAAGGATCACGATCAATTTAGCGCCCGCGGACACCAAAAAGCAAGGGCCTTGCTATGATTTGGCCATTGCTTTAGGGGTCCTGGCGGCCCAAGGCCTTTTATCCCCAGATGCTTTAAGCCCCTATGCATTTGTAGGTGAGCTTTCCTTGGACGGACGGATCCAGCCCATACAGGGCGCCTTGTCCATTGCCCTGGCCGCGGCCTCAAGCAATTGCCGCGGACTTATTGTCCCTTTTGAAAATGCCAAGGAAGCGGCCCTGGCCGGCTGCCCGGTTTTTCCCGCCCGGCATTTAAATGAAGTGGTGGCATTTTTAATGGACCCGCAAACGTTAAGCGCTGTGGAAACAAATTTTGAATTCCTGCTTAAAAATGCTTCTCAAAGCCGTTTGGATTTTAGCGAAGTCAAGGCCCAGCAATATATCAAACGGGGCACAGAAGTAGCGGCAGCCGGCGGCCACAATGTGATCCTCATCGGCGCCCCGGGCAGCGGCAAAACCATGCTGGCCAAACGCCTGCCTACGATCTTGCCGGACATGACCCCCGCTGAAATTTTACAAACCACCCAAATCCATTCGGTGGCCGGCCTGCTTAAAAATACCGATGGCATCATCACCCAACGGCCTTTCCGGTCGCCCCATCACACCGCCTCGGATGTGGCCATCATCGGCGGCGGCAGCGGGCCCCGTCCCGGCGAGGTGACCCTTGCGCATAACGGGGTCTTGTTCTTAGATGAATTCCTGGAATTCAACCGCCATGTCCTGGAAGTGTTGCGCCAGCCTTTGGAAGACGGCCATGTCACTATCGCGCGCTCTAAGGGAAGCTCACGTTTTCCGACGAGGTTTATGCTCATTGCGGCGATGAATCCGTGCCCGTGCGGCTGGAAGGATGTAGCAGGAAAAATTTGCCGCTGCTCTGCGTTGCAGGTCGAGCGTTACCGGCAAAAAATTTCCGGGCCGCTTTTGGACCGCATCGACATCCACCTGCATGCCCTGCCTTTGAAAACCTGCGAACTTGTTGATGTCCCTCTGGAAGAGACCTCAGCAGCCATTAAAGAGCGTACCACCCGGGCACGCCGGGTGCAATGGCAGAGATTCAAGGGCCTGCCTGTCTTGTGCAACGCCCACATGGAAAGCGCGCACCTGCGCAATTGTTGTGCCCTATCAAAGGAAGCCAAAGAGATTTTGGTTAGCTCCATGGAAGAATTAAAGTTCTCAGCGAGGGCGCACGATAAAATTCTTAAAGTGGCCCGCACCATCGCGGATTTGGCCGCGAGCGAATGTATCAAGGCGGAACACATCGCCGAGGCGGTAGGATATCGGTCATTAGATAGGATGGAATAATACATACGGGCGATTGTACGGGCGACCCGGCGGGTCGCCCGTACAATCAATAAAAAATGCCAAATCGTAAATCAATACGTTTAAAAAATTGGGATTATACAAAGGAGGGGTATTATTTTGTGACGATATGTACGTTTAAAAATAAGTGTATCTTGGGAGAAATCATTAATGGGAAAATGATAGAAAATGAATGTGGCCAAATTGTTCGTGATGAGTGGTTAAAAACACCAAAAATTAGGTCAAACATCATTTTAGACGCGTTTATAATTATGCCAAATCATATTCATGGAATAATTATAATGAGGGCGACCCACCAGGTAGCTGATACGGGTGATCCGCCGGAAATACGTACGGGCGACCCGATGGGTCGCCCGTACACATCCAGGACAATTCAATCCGGATCATTAGGGGCAATTATTGGACAATTCAAATCCGTAACGACCAAACTCATTAATTCAAAACGTACGGGCGACTGTATGGGCGACCCGGCGGAAATACGTACGGGCGACCCGGCGGGTCGCCCGTACCAGCTACCCGATGGGTCGCCCTCATATGAAAATTTTAAATGGCACCGCTCATTTTACGACCATATTATCCGTAATGAACAATCCCTTAACGAGATACGCAACTATATCAACAATAATCCTACCCAATGGTCATTGGACAAATATTATTCATTTGCCTCCAAACTAAAGCCAAAAACACCCATAGGCTTTGTCCTGCCACCCTTAGGAAATTGAATAAAAATTCGGGGATCATGATAAAAATAATCGGCGTGCGAACATTTACTTTCCAGTAGCTTGGGTGAGATCTGCGCTCTTGCCGCAATCCTGCAATTTCTGGGCCAGTATATTGATCATCCGGCCTTGTTCCTCAATTTTATCCAGGGCCTGTTTTAATTTATCTGCGACGGGGCCGTTCTTGGAATGTGATTCCCATTGTTTTAATTGGGCCCGAAGGTCTTTAACCTCTGCATTGGCTCTCTTTAATTGCGCTTGCAGGGCCTCCACCTTGTTTTCATGGGTCTTGCTCCTGAGCCTTTTTTCGGCGAGCTCAAGCTTGCGGGTGAGGTCCTTGATCTGGTCTTGCAAATCACCCTTGCCTATGGTGGAACGTTCTTTGAGACGGATGATTTCCAAGTCTTTGTATTTGAGGTCTTCATTCTGGTGGTTGATTTCTTGGTAAGCGTTTTGCAATTGGACTTTTAAGCTTTGGAATTCATTGGACTGTTCCTTGAATTCTTTTTCATACTCGTCGGCATTGGCCTTGATTTGACCAAGCATTTCATCTTTTTGCTTTAACTCAACCGTTGCTTTCTTTAAGCCGGACCTTAGGAAATCAACCTCGTCGCTGCTTGGCATGCCGCCTAACTGCTGGCGGGCCAAGGCCAAATCAGCCTTTAACCCTGCAATTTCCTTGACCTGCCTGTCATTGCTTGCCTGCAAGCCATTGATTTTGTCCTGATATTCATCGATTTTCTTGCCCGTCATTTTCTGCTGGACCATGGAAAGACTTAGGTCTTTTGCTTGCAGTTGGGTATTTAAATCAGTGATTTGCTTTTCCAATTTGGCCCGCTCATTCTTGGAAGACATCAATTGTCCCATTTGCTCATTGTAAGCATTGTCCTTGGATTCCAATTTTTTCTGATAATCATCAATCATCAAAGCCATTTTATTGGATTCGGCGATTTTAGTGTCCAACTGCTGTTTTAACTGGTCTGCATTATCCTGCGCTGTGGCCAATTGTTGTTTTAAAGAATTAGCATCTTCCTTGGTCTCTTGGCCTGACTGGATCCGGTTTTTCATGGCGGTCATTTGGTCTTCTTTGTCCGCAAGCCTGGCTTCTAATTCCTGGATCCGTCCGGTAAGCACGCTATGATTTTGTTCCTGGGCAATTTTGTTTTCTAATTCTGCATTTAACTGCGCCAACTGTTGCTTTTTTTGGCCCAGTTCGTTTGTTAATTCTTCCCTGCGATTCTGCCAATCCGCGGCCTGGATTTGTTGGCTGGCCAATAATTGTTTGATCTTGTTCTCAAGGTCCAAGGCGCGCTGTTCAAAGGTGGCCTTTTGAGCAGAGGCAAGATTGTTTTTCTCTACCAACAAAGCATTTTCCTGTTTTTGTAAATCGATCAACTGCTGGGCCAGCTTGACGCGGTCGTCCGTGGACCGGCCCTGAAGCATGGCCTGGATGTCCGCTTTCAATTTAACAATTTGATTGTCTTTATCCTCGAGCCTGGCCTTTAATTCCTGTTGTGTCTGCACATTCAGCCGGCCTTGGTTTTTTAGTTCCGTGATCTTGTTCTCAAGTTCTTCTTTTAACAATTCCACCTGTTTCTGCTTAATGGACAGCTGGGAAGCCAACCGTGTCATCTGGCTTTTTAAAGAAGCCATGACACTCTCGACCTGGCCATAATCTTTAAAATGTTGGGCGAAATCCTCCTTGATCTTCTGGACTTCTTCCCGGACCTGCTGCAGGGACATTTGATTTTCCTGGGAGGTCAATTGATAATATTTGGCCTTATTTTTGGCCGCAGCCAAGACCTTGTTTAACCAAGCGATAGTCTCATCCTTGGCTTTCAGGTCATCGGCTTGCCGCTGCATCTGTTTTTTGATCAAAATTTTTAATGAGGCGACCTTGGACTGTACCAGGGACATGCCGGTCATCCGGCCTGTCTGGTTCTTGATGAGTTTATCTTTGGCTTCCAGCTCATCGGCCTGCTGTTGAATTTGGCCCTGTAAAGCAATAATTTGCGCTCGAAGTTTGTCGTAGGTGTCACTTTTGTTCCTGGTTTGCAGCGATAAGCTGTTTAATTTGACAATTTGCTCCTGCTGGCGAGCAAGCTCTTTATTCAAATCTTCTTTCTGGTCTTGTAAATCCGCTATTTGGGACCGAAGATCCATTTCTTCTTGCTGTTCATTGCCGGGAACAACGATGACCGGCGGGAGCTCCACGACCCCGTTGGATATCCTGATGTTATTGTCCTCCAGAATTTTTTCTTGCTGCTCTTTACTCATGGATTGAGCTACACTTGAAGCATTGCCCCCTTCTTTGGCTTTCAATTCTGTGATTTTATTCTCGAGTTCTTCTTTTAACAAATCCACCTGTTCTTGTTTTTGGGACAACTGCGCGCCCAATTGGCCCACCTGGTCTTTTAAGGACACAATGGTTGACTGAAGACCTTCATACGCGGCACTTTTATTCTTAAATGCGCTCTGGTTATTTTCAGACTCATTGGCTTGCTGTTGGATTTGGCTTTTTAAAGAAACAATCTCATCCCTGGATTGCTCAACAATGGCACCTTGGTCCTTGACCAGCCGCATCAGTTTCTCTAATTGATCTGCCTGGGACTTGATTTGACTTTCTTTTTCAACTGCCTGGGTCTTGATGAGCTCATTTTTGGCTTCCAGCTCATTGGCTTGCTGTTGGATCCGGCTTTTCAAAGAAACAATCTCGTCCCTGGATTGTTCAACAGCGGCACCTTGGTCTTTAACCAGGCGCATGAGCTTCTCCAATTGATCTGCCTGGGACTTGATTTGACTTTCTTTATCAGTCTGGGAATTGTTATACTTGGCTTGCTGTTGGATTTGATTGCTTAATGAATCAATATCAGACTTGGATTGTTCAACAGCAGCGCCTTGTTCCTTGATTTGCTCTGCAAGCTTCTCCAGTGGCAAATATCCAATTTGCAATGCTTGGGATTTGATGAGTTCGTCTTTGTCTTTGAGCTGTTCAGCTTGTTGTTGGACCAGCCCTGCCAGCTTTTCCATTTGATCTGCCTGGGCCTTGATTTGCTCTTCTTTACCGGAAAGATCTTTTGATTGCGCCTGCAAAAGGGCTATTTGGTTTTCTTGCTGTTTGATCATATCATCTTTAGATGAGGCCTCGCTTTGGGAGATGTCCAAACTCCTTTTCAACAGCTCAATTTGCCGGTCTTTTTGGGCCAAGATCTCATCGACATGGGAAATTTTACGGTCCATCTCATCCAGCTTGTCAACCAGCATTTTGATCTTGTCCTGCTGCTGTTGCGCTATTTTCTTGTAGGCCTCAACGACTGAATCTCTTTGAATTAATGCCTCGGCCTTTTCATTCCTTAACTTATCATTTAAAGTGGTCATCTCATCTTTAAGGTCTGTCAACATCTGGTATTTCTGCGAAATCCAACCGCTCCTCTCCTCTAAGTCCCGATGCACGGTCATGGCATCTGCGTCCTCGGTCAAAGCAACCAGATCCCCGTAGCGCGAAAGCCACGGCAATTGGCTGTTTTCTATAATACGCGCCCGGTCACGGGAAACAATCGCGTTGTGGTAACTGAGCATGGTTTGGTTGATTTTTTTAAGCCCTTCGTCCTCTTGGCGGGCCAGGGTGTCCTGGGTGAGCTTATTGTTTTCCTCGATCAGGCCTTGGATGGCGATTTCTTCATTCCGGTTTTGGCGGTCGCGGTCAATCATCTGCTGGGTCAATTCTTGTATTTCAGCGGGCGCAATGACAACGGATGAAGTCCCCATGACCTGGGCAGCCCAACCCGCATTGACGCTGGAAAGGCTGAAAGCTATAATCAATATACCAATGCCGAATTTTCTGTTCATAAATGTCCTTTAGTTCGCATTTTGCGAAGCCATGTTTTCCCGCATCTGTGTTATTTGAGATTTCAATTTTTCAATAGACCGCTTTTTGGCCTCAATGGCTGCTTTCAAACTCTCTGTGTCCGAAATATCCACTCCTATAATTGTTGGAACACCGACCTTGGGCACCAATATAATTTTGGGTGCAGGAATAAAGTTCCCATGTACCCGCGGCTCTGGAACAACAATCGAAGCAATAGGGGTTGGGACAACAGCCGGTGCATGCCCCATATCTTTAAGGTACTGCAAGGCCTGGGGCTGATGATTGTCATAGGTCAAAACATGGTTAAAAACAGCCGTGGCCTCATTATAATCCCCGCGATCATAAAGCCGATGACCATACTCCATCAGGGCATTGACAGTCAAAATTCTCATCCCTTGGATGTTATTTTGGGCAAAAGAGCTCCCGCTTAATGTCAGGCAAAAAATAAGAGTCAAAATAATTTTTCTCATATTGCTATAACCTATTATACAACATAGTTTTAAGATACTTCATCTATTTAGTCTGGTATTCTCCCTTTTTTACCCCACTTTTGGAAGTATAACATTTTCTTTAAGGCGTTGTCAAGGTGGGCAGGTAAACGCAAAAAAATTATATTGGTATTTAATTCAACTGTTGAGCGGGGATTTTTACGACTTTACCGTTCTTCCAAATAATCAAAGGTTCGCCACGCATCTTCCTGTCAGCAATGACTCCACGCACCGCTTTCTTGATGGCCTTCAGGGCTTTTTGGGACATTATGACCCCTTCTGCTTTCTTAATCATGTCTTCCCTCCGGATTTAATCCACTGCTGATAAAGTGATTTATTCAAAATCTGCAGACCTTTTTCATTTAATTTTGCAATTAAAACAGGTTTCATGGCAGAATTATCGAAAATATCCCATGCGTCCGCTAAGGGCATGTATAAGTTAAAAAAATTCTTTAAACTCCTGTCCAATCTTCTCTGAACGTCCAGATCAGGCACATGATGCCCCCCTTGTTTGACCCTTTGTTTAATCCGTTCTTTAGCAAGTGACATGCCTGGTATCCACAAAAAGAAAATATGGACGAAATACCCTTTTGACCTTGCTTCCTTTATCAGATTAACATAGGTCCTACCCGCCAATGTCGACTCAAAGGCAAAATCAGATCTTTGGCAAATATAATTATCAATCTCGGCAAGTAATAATCTACCCGCTTTGATGCTGGCATTTGACGGGGAAAAGGGTGCTAGACCTGAAGCAATTAAGTCAGCATTCACAAAGTTAGGGCATTTCGCGTAATTCGGTAAAAATTCTTTGGCAAAGGTTGTTTTCCCGGCACCATTGGGACCGGCAATGATATAAAGCTTAGGCATGAAATTAGTTTACCATCACTTACGATGCAAAACAAGCGGGTGTTATGAGCATAAAATGGTTTATCCATTTATTAAACCAGCACATAAATATGCATATTGTAAAGTAATTTAATAAAATGTATGACATTATGGTTTATTGTTGTACATAAAACGGAAGCATAAAAATTAGCAGAAATTGGGTTATTGGGGAGGATTTGCGGGAATTTGGTCGTTGGGGTTGACTTCTTGCCAGTTGACTATCTTGGCAACCGAGAGCAGATAAGGGATTTGATTTTTAGTCTGAAAATTCGTATTGTAATTATAGATACGCTGCTTATAAACATTTAAGTCTGCTGCTGTTGTTGTCACTCCGCTGCCCCGCAATGCTATGGCGCCCACGATATTAATAGAAGTTTTAGAACCTTTAGTGCCTGGGGCCTGCAAAATCCCTCCTTGCGAGCCAGGGCCGCCATCAGCCATCATAAACGCGTCTATAGTAAGTTCATACGGGGCAGTGTCAGGGATAATCACATCTTCTTTGGCCAAAAGACCCACTTGGGGGGCATTGGGATCGTTTTGGGGGGAAAGGCCATTACTGGTGGGGACTGTTACACTGTTTTCAATATATATATTACCTCCAGCAACAAATATCATTGGATTTGGGACCGGTCCTGATATATGAATATCTTTTTCGGAAAAAACTACACCATTATTGTTTTTACTGAGTTTTAAAACACTCGGATCACCATCATACGTCAAGCCATCGCTGTTATAGCTGCCATTGTACTGGGCAAGGGCGCGGTAATAGTCCAAATCAACCCCGGGAAAGCTTTCTATGGGTGACTGCTTGGGCGAGGGAGGGCTTCCAGTAATATCTATTGCCGGATCAGGGTTGCCACTAGAGTCAGTGTATCCTTGCACCTCCTGAAGATAATAAACACTCGGTTTTGTTTGATCAGGGTCGGTTATGGTAATTTTCCTTTCGTCAGTGGTCAGAGTCGGAGACGGATCGACGACAAAAGAAACAACATTGCCCAAGATATCATAATCAATTGAAGATCCGCTGCGCACCTGCAGATTACCTGCCGTGGAAAGAAAAAAATTGGTGGGGCTTTCTATCACCACGCGGGCAAGGATAGAAACTGTCACTTTCTGTGACGCATCCTGGCCCCAGGATTTTATCCATACCGACGGAAAAAATTGTTGATAATTTGTCGTGGGCAAAACTTGTACTTTATTATACCCTACTATGGTATTCGAGGCTGGATTACTATCATTGATTAACGCCTGATAGGTGTTTGCCTTCGCGGCATTGACGGGGTCATTATAATAACCCTGTCCTTGCCGCAACTGAACAACCGCTTGCTGTAAACTGCTTTCCGCCGCGTAAAAAGCCTGCTGGGTGGCCAGGCGGCTCATGCTTTCCTGCAATTCAATATTGGCACGCAAAGATGATGCTGCCAGCATGATCCCCAAAAAAATCATGAGGACAATGCTCATGATCAAAACAAATCCGGAATTATTTTTCTTATAAGCCATGTCTTTTACGGTAAATTACGCGGGTAAATTTCCGTCTCTGAATTTAAGAAAACAGTATGGCCGAAAATCTGGTCGGCCAACCGGAGCTTAACTTGAATGGCATTGCCATCCATAACGAAAGCGGAATTGGCAAAATCAAGTTTCTGAGTGATGATGTTTTGATTATTTTGAGCGTTGGTAATGGTAAATACACCTGTATTAGTCATGGTATATGTACTTATCGGATTGCCGTTGGTATCAAGGCATTCCACTTGTTGGGTTGTAGGCGAATTGATAGTAATTTTTATTGTCGTCGCATTGCGGCCGTCTTGGCCGATTTGATCAATGATTTGGTCCATGTCCTGCCCAAAGTCGGCATAGGCGATAAACTGGTCGCAGGCCTGCCAGTTAAGAAAATAAAGGGTATAAAAAAACGCGATAAAAATGCCGACAATGGCCAGGACCGTGATTGTCTCTACCAGGGTAAATCCTTTTTTGTTCATCTGTGTATTCATGGCTTTAAATGCCTGATTTAGGATCCAGCACAATATTAATAGTTTGAGTTGTATTGGCAGTTACAGTGAACCCTTTAGGATAAATGCTGCTGCTGCTGTACGCATTGTAAAGCTGCGAATCAGCAACGGTCAGATTATCATTCTGAACTGGTGTCTGGGTCAAGATCGAGTTGCTTGATGGCGGCCAGGTTTCAGCGACATTATCAAACTTAAACTTCCCATTTTCATCAGTTGTGGTCGCGCAATGTGTTGCATCTATAACCGTGGTATTCGCTGGGCAAGATCCTATTCCTAAATTCAAAATAACTTGTTGATTAGGCACCACCGGATTGCCGGCGGCATTTTCTGTCACGGTGCCGGTAATGGTACCGAGACCCTTAGGCCAAAGGCTTATAGGCGGAGGGCTCAAGGGATTGACGTGGTATGCAATAATATTCGCGGGTACGCTGGCTGCGTAATAACTATTGCCCTGGCTGGTAAAGGGATAATAACCATTGCCATTGTTGCCTGTCGTATCTGTGGCAGTAAGGGTCTGCCCAAGACCGGATGGAACAAGAAATGACGTCGAAGTTTGTTGAGGGCATTGAAAGGCATAATTGCCGTCCCCATCCGTTGGTGGACTGGTAAGGCTGGCCAAAACTACAAACGCGCCGGGCAATGGTGCATTGGCTTTGGCATCAATGACCTGGCCATTGGCATTGCCGCATTGTTGCGAGTCCTTAGCTACAAAATTTATTGTTGTTGGGGCACTACCGCCGTTATGTAATGGCCCAATAGTTTGTGTAATTGTTTCAAGCACTAATTTATTCTGGTCACAGCACAGGGTCTGAGGCACCTTCCATTGGGCCGTAATTTGCACATAATGACTGGGATCGTCTTGGAAGAGGTCCTGCTCCGCAGGCACAGTTATCGGATAAGGTTCTGGGCCGGTATTAGATGACTGACCACCGATATAGCTTGTTCCATCATGCCAATTGACTGTAATAAGAACAGGATTGTCTGTTGTTGGTGGTTGTATGGGAACACCTTGATAATCTATAGTGACATTCACCGTTGCCGTAGGCACCGGCACCACACGGATAGTCTCAGGTACAGTTTGACCCTGCGAGAGACAAATATTATCACTGGATGAGTCACCATACCAATTGGCACCGCAATTAATAACTTTATTATTAGTATCTGCTTGGGCTGAAGACCATCCATCAGCCTGATAGGAAAAACCATTACAGGTGTACGCACCGGCCCAATTCGATTTATAAAGATCCTTGGTAAATAAGGTGAAGCAATGTTGATTAATATCATTAAAACCGACGTCAAAATTACGGCTGCTGCTGTCATTCTCCAAGGGATATACACCTGGCGGAGGTGGTACCCAACTACTTTGATAGACTTGCTCTCGAGAAGGATTGACTTCACCAGGGAAATTATAAAAAGCCACTAGATTACCGCTTTGAGCATCAACTACATTGACATTGATCGAGCCATCTTTGGGGGAGGGGACCATTTGGATAGTAGGGTATCTTACATTGTTCCCATTAACCACTACACTGGGGGCGGCATTAGGATAGGTATAATTAGGGCCGCTTGGGTATGGATAATAGCCACTTGCTGAGGCAGAAACCTGATAGGCCCCTGCCGGTAATAAAGGAAAATTTGTGCCTTGTTGGGCAAAGGTATAGTTATACAGACCCCCATCCGGACTCGGTGGAAGCGGCGGTTGTGGAGGCAATACGTTAGGAGTCGTTGTGCTTGTGGCGCCGTTAAGGTTCTTAGCCTGGAGTTGGAGTTGGGTTCTCCACTGAAATGTCGAAATATCCAAAGGAGTTCCGTTATTATCGGTGACCAGGCCGTATATATTGCCAGGCAACGAGTCCGGGGGCCTGGCTAAGTAAATCACGGAATCCTTCACCTGATTTTTACCTAATTCCTGCCAGCTGACCTGTATATCAAATTTTTTGATCTGTGATGTGCTGTCTGCGGCTATATAGTTTAGGATGGGAGTATTAAATTCTGGAAATTGGGCAGAAACATCGGGAAAGCCGCATTTATTATTCGGTTGATTAAAATCGCAATTATTAACAGCGACGGTATTATTTCCGGTGCCGTCAAAGTTGGCTTGAAGACTAGCGTATTGGTGTAATTGTTCCTGGCACAGGGTAATTAAATGTTCGGCCTTGATGCGCAGGCGGGTGGCTTGGGAAGCTGGGCTTAATACATTGACAGCCATCCAGGCGGCAAAGCCAATAATGGTTACTACCACCAGACCTACGATGACTTCTGTTAAGGTAAATGCTTTGGAATTTTGATTTGTCATTACCGATTGACATGATAATGTTTAGCATGTCATTCCGGCGAAAGCCGGAATCTTGTGACAATGTGAATAAAGATCCCGGCTTTCGCCGGGATGACAAGGACGCTAAACAATTACATTGACATTACTGATTGACAATGACCGGAACAACCACAATGATCAATTCCGAATCCGTTGCTGTGTGCTTTTGATAGCTGAATAGATTGCCCACCAAGGGCAAATTGCCCAGGATCGGGACTTTATATAAATTCTTTTGGTCTTCTTTGTCCAGCAAGCCGCCCAGCACAAATGGATGATTGTTCTGGATGCGGACATAGGCCGTGGCGTTACGCGTCTTGACCCAGGGGTACTGGTTTTGAGGTCCGATAAAAGAATAAATATAACTGACCTCTGGCTCTATCTTAACCACCACAAAATCTTTGTCAATAATTGAAGGCGTGATTTTAAGGCGGATGCCTGGCTCCACAAATTCCACGGAGTACGATGTCACGCCGCCTGAAATCGAAGAGACGGTATAAGGGATCTTGTCCCCCACAAAAATCTCCGCTTCCTTATTGTTCATGGTAATGACCCTGGGATTGGAAAGAGTCTTGGCCAAGTTGTCATTTTCCAACATTTCAAGGGTCGCGTTAAACTGGATCGGGCTCCTTGCCATAGAATATATTTTTAAAGCTGAGCCCACGGAGTTTTGGACATTGTCAAAATTGACCGGCCGGCCGGTTTCCTGGAAGTTGGTGCTAATCGATGAGGACCAATTCATGCCTAAGTTCTTCATGGCGTTCTTGTTGATCTCAATGATCTTGGCCTCCAGGATGACCTGGGGCTGGGGAACGTCCATTTTCTTGACCATGGCCATGACTTTATTGATTTCATCAGGCGTGCCGACGACCATGATGGAATTGCCTTCCCTGGACACGTTGATCGAGTTGACCAGGTTATGCGCCATGTCCTTAACATCATTAGACTTGATATACCGCAGATTGATCAATTGCGCGGTGACATTGTCCCCGCGGACCCGCTCCTTGGTCGTGATATATAGAGAATTGCCGATTTTCTTAAAAGCCAGGTCAAAAGACTCGGCCATGATGCTTAAGGCCTCACGGATCTTGACTTTTTTAAGGTGCAAGGCCAAGGTCTTGGTCTTTAACGCAGGATCAAGGACGATGTTAATGCCTGCTACCTCACCGATCGTGTGCGTTATGCTTTCCAGATTGGCCTCCTCAAACTGCAGGTCCATGGTCTTTTCCCGGTTGGCCGGTGAGATGACTGAATCCAAGATCTGGTCCGCCGTCGGAAGCGCTTCAACCTTCTTGGAAGACGCGCTTTCATACTCGTTACGAGGAGCGACCCGGATCGCATTTGATTCTTCCCAGGTCTGATCAATGTCAGGCCGGATACTTTTATGGATAGCGACGATATCCTCTGGCCGGGAGCTTTCAGTTTCGGGTTTTGAAAGCGCTTGCGGGTCCTGGGCCTGGACTGCTTTGTCCTGGGCTTGGGCTGCTTTAGAGTCTTTCAATTCCTGCTCAATGTCCTGGATATTTTTATTGATCGAAGTGATGTCCGCTGTCTGGTCCGCCGCTTGCGGCGTGGTGTTTTGAGCGTCAACACCAAGCGGGACCGCCCCCATTAAAGTTAAAAACATGAAGATTGATATATATTTTTTCATATTTTGCCTCTTTTTTTAATGATTCTTTTAAGCCCTGAATTTAAAACAATTAGGTCCATGTTAATATTGACAATGGTAAATTCGCGGATTTTATCCTGCACATTGACGACACGGGGTTTGTCACCGACAAAGACAAAGGCGCGAAAATCATTGTCCAGCCGCACGATCCCGACGACACGCACATCATTCAAGTCATCACCCGGTGGTTTACCCGCAACGGCCGCCGGCTTGTTGTTTAATTTCGCCCCAGCAGCGATTGCCTCATTACGGGTCGGCATGACGATAATGGGTTCAAAAGGATCATGGGTGACCATGAGCATTTTGCGCTCCGGCTTTAAAATTTCTTCGGCCTGCTGCAGGCTCTGCACATAATCCGCAAAGGGTTTTTGTTCCTGGGCCATGGCCTTTGCGCTTGAATACCCCGCGGTCAAAAATAAAGCCACTATCGTTATGGTGATAGTCCGGTTCATGTCTTGATGTCCTCTAACTGCTTCAAGCTATAAATTTTCAAAATGAACTCGCAATTTAACTGCGGATAATCCATGTTCCTGACAATTTCCACATTGCTGACAGTCAATAATTGGCGCTCATTTTCAATGGAGTCCAAAAAGTTAATGATGTTCCTAAAACTACCGTGGACCTTGATATGGATCGGCATGGCTGCCAGGGTCAGCATGTTTTTAAACTCGACCTTGGGGTCTATTTTACGCTCATCATCGGTATATTCATAGGCGCGGCGGCGTTCGGCACTGTTGGCGGTGTCTAATTCCTTGGGCACGGCAATCTGGCTGAAACGCTGGGTCTTCATGTCGACGATATGGACCGCGGTCTTGGCCGCCGAATGGGAAAGGCCGTCGAGAAACGCCGGCACATCGCGGTCGTTGAACAATAATTTTTTAAATTCTTCCTGCTCGGTTTTCAAGTGGTCGAGCGAGCGGCGCGTGCTCTCGACTTCCGTGCTTAAGCGCGTATAACCGGCCTTTTGGGCATCAAGGAGCGCCAAAGCATGTTTGGCGGCATCATGGCCCTGCCAACACCAGGCACACATCGCCAGCACAAAAACGCCATAGACGATGATCATGGTGTTGCGCCATCTATTTAAAATGGATTTCTTGATCATGTGTGTTCACCCGTTTTGATGTTCGCCAAAATCCCAAAATGAAAGATCTTTTTCTTGTCCACTTCCGCTTCCGTCAGGTAACTAAACTGCCCGCGATTGAGGATGCTGGAAATTTCAATGGTGCGCAATAATTTGGAAATGGACTCGATGCGAAACGCCTCGCCTGTGAGCGTCACTACACCCATTTCATCTACCTTAAATGACAAGAGGGAGAGTTCCTTGGGCATTTCAGAGGCCACCACGCTTAAGGCGCCTGACCAGGACATTTTTTTCAAGATCTGGACATAGGTCGCCTGGAACAACAATTGCTGGCGCATGGCCAGGTATGCATCACGCTCGCTTAGGATGTCCGTGGATTTTTTTTGCAGGTCAGCCATTTTATTTTTGACCTCCCAGGTCTGCGCAACGGCCTGGTTCTTGATCGTATAAAAACGGTTGATGATACCGCCTAAAACAATTCCGGTGACAAGGATTAAAAACGAGGCCGCAACAGCAATGCGCTTAAAGTGGACAGAGCTCTGTGAATCGCGTAAAAAATGAATTAAGGAAAAGGGCGGTTTGATGTTTTTGAGATGATAAATGAGGGGAACAGCTGCCAAAACATAAATGGGGTTGATTTTTTCGTGGAACCACTCAAGAAGAACGTTCAGGGGCTTGGCGTTAATATTGAGTTCCTGGTGTAAATAATTGTGAAAATCCGGGGACTTGTCCCTGTCCCAAATAAACCAGACTTGATTGACTGTTCTTTTGGTTTCCAGGACATAGGACTTCAATGCGCGCTTGAGCTCCTCCCCCCAGTTCATGCTGGCGGAGGTGTCGTTGAAGATCTCTTCTCCGATAGTGGTCGAATACAAATAACGGATTTTTTGGTCTTCAAAAACAACCAAATGGGTGATCTGGTCGCACAAGACAATCACGGCTTGCGGGCCTTCCTTATATTCTTTGGCTCCCAGCAAGCCCGAAAGATTGAGAGGTGCTATTTCCAACTCATGGCAGGGTATCCGTGTTTGTTCAATTTCCTTGAGCAAGTATTGCAGAAGATCGTCAGTCATGGCGCCGAAAATGACATTGTTGCGGGTCTTGACTTCCTGCTGCAGATACACATAATCAAACTTATTGTCGGCAAAGGTTGGGATTTTTTCGATTTCCGCGGGGATGATTTCTGCCAGGTCTTTCTTGGAGACCTGGCCGAGATTAAACTGGTGCACCACCGTATCGCGGCGGTTGACAGTCAAAAAAAGACGGTCAACCTTCAGCTTTTGGGAAGATACCAGTCCCCTGATAAAAGAAGTCAACGCCCCGGGAGCTGACGGACCCACCTGCAAAGCGGATTCGCCTGCTCCCTTAAAAGCCAGTCCCTTGACTCCCTGCTCGACAAGGAGGTATCTGACCTTTTGTTCGTTGATATCTATGGACACAAAGGTTTTCATTGATGATAACCTTATTTTCCCCCTCTTATAACCGTCGTCAAATCAGGCCAAGCAGCGAAATGAGTAGCTTTATTAGACTGATAGCCAAATTGAACTCCTTCTGGATTCGGTATAATACTATAAGGAGTTCCCCATGGATCATTACCAGTTGGAAGTGGATCCATATACACTGCCGGCGCATTTGCACCAGTACCATCTAAGTCCGTTACTCCGCCCGCACCACAAGATGCCCAAGTTTGTTTGTCGCTATAACATAGTTTTATGGCCGTATCTATGTTACGCAAGGTGGATGCTGTTGCCTTAATATTGCCTTGATCAATGGCTCTGAGAGCATTAGGAAGTATCAATGCCACCAATATACCTATGATTACCAATACAACTAATATTTCAACCAACGTAAACCCTTTTTTCATCTCTTTCTCCTTTTTTTGTCCTGCTTTTTGTACTAAATAGGTTTCTCCCAAACCACATACTTACTTGTTGAAGTATAGCATGCCAAGGGGCTTATGGCAAGGAAGGGTCAAAAGGGGGTAAAAACAGCTTCAGCGACGGGAAAATAGAGGGGGAAAAAATATATCTTGACAAAACCGCATTATAATGTCCTTAAAACACTCTGGATGGAGAAAATAGGCAAGTAGATGCCCAAAAGCACAAAAAGGACGATCGCTCCGACTGCAATAATCATCAGCGGCTCTAAATAGGTGAGGTATTTGGTCAAGGCGTAATCAGCTTCTTCTTCCAGATAGGCAGAGGCCATTTCCAATAATTGCTGCAATTTTCCCCCTGTTTCCCCGATGCCGATCATCTCCACAACCATAAAAGGGAAAGCCTTGGTTATCTTGAAAGCGTCATAGAGCGAGCCACCATCCAGGAGATTTTGCCTGATATCTTCCACTGCCTTTTGCAGCCAGCTGTTGTTGATTGTCGTATTGCACACTTCCACCGCCGTCACCAGCGGAACGCCGCTGCCTAAGAGCAGGCTCAATGATCTTGTAAAGCGCGCTACGGAAAGAGGGTAGAGCACATTCTTTAAAAGCGGCGCCTTGATCTTCCAGTAATCAAGCATATATTTATAGGCCTCGATTTTAGACAGAAACCTCCACAAAAACAAGGCAATGATGACGCAAATGACCACGGCCCCGTCAAAATAGGGGTTGCACAAAAGATTGGATATGCCAAAAAGGACCTTGCTCAAAAACGGCAGCTCGCCATGCAGCCTGAGGATGACCTTTTCAAAGGTAGGCACGATAAACACAAAAAGCCCTATCAAAACTAATAAAGCAAACCCTAAGACAAAGGCAGGATACATGGTGGCCCGGCTAAGACGAGAGTAGAATTTCTTTTGGTCTTCCAGGTATTGGCTTAATTTTTTAAGGATATTGGCCATCCCTGCCCCGACTTCAGCCACGTTGATGAGCGCTAAGTAGATGGGCGGAAAAGCCGCGGGAAAAGCGCTGAAAACCTCCCATAAGGAGGCACCTTCTTCCAACTCTTCGCGCATATAACTGACAATGATCTGCACATCATGATGTTCAGACTGCCTCCAGAGAATACTTAAGGCCTGCAGGATCGGCACGCCGGCCTCAACCAAACAGGACAAGCGGTTGTTGAACATTAAAAGATCGTCGAGCTTTAGGCGTATCCTGGCCAAATGGCGGCTGTTATACGCACGGGCTGAAATAAAAAAATGGTCCGGGACATGGAATTGCCTTTTGACTTCTTTGACATTTTCAGCCTCTGCAATCCCCACCAGCGTGCGTCCGACATCGTTTTTGACTTTGTAGATAAATAAGGCCATGATTATACGTCTTCCGTTAAAGTGACTCGCAAGACCTCTTCATAAGAGGTGGTTTTTTCCAGCACCTTCTCAAAACCCGCCATCCGCAGGGTCTTCATGCCGCGGCCTACCTGGGTCTTGGTGATTTCCTGTTCATTGGCTTTCTTTAATATCAATTCCCGCTCCGGGAGCCCGACTCTCAAAATTTCAAACAATCCCACCCGTCCTGAAAAACCGGTATTCAGGCATTTTTCGCATCCACAGGGCTGGGCGATGGTAAAGGGACCTGGCAAGCCCAGTTCTTTACTGATGATTTGTTCAATATCCGCCGGCGCCGGGACTTCTTTTTTGCAATGCGGGCATAGCCGGCGGACCAGCCGCTGGGCCACGGCACCGATCACTGTTGAATTTAACAAAAACGGCTCCACGTTCATCTCCAATAAGCGGGTGATGGCGCCGGCAGCGGTATTGGTATGCAGGGTCGCCAGGACCAAATGACCGGTTAACGCGGCCCTAACCGAAACATCCGCAGTTTCCATGTCCCGGATTTCGCCGACCATGATGATATTGGGGTCATGTCTTAAAATGTGGCGGATGGCATTGGCAAAAGTATAGCCGATATGCAGATTGATGGTCGTCTGCGTAATGCCTTCCAGATGGTATTCCACCGGATCTTCCACCGTAATGATATTGGTATCAGGTTGGTTAAGCAGATGAAGTATGGAATAAAGGGTGGTTGTTTTACCGGCACCTGTGGGGCCTGTCACCAAAAGTATGCCATAGGGCCGGCGTATCAAGGTTTTGATCTGGTCGATTTCATGGGCTTTGAGGCCCAGGGACTCAAAGGTGTGCATGACCGTTTTTTTGTTTAAAATACGCAAGGTTATTTTTTCACCGTGCTTGTCCAGCAAGGTGGAAACACGCAGGTCAAAATTCTGCTCACCTTCTTTCCAAGAGATGCGGCCGTCCTGGGGCTTGCGGTTTTCAGCCACGTCCATGCCTGCCATGATCTTGACCCTGGAAATTACTTTTCTATAAAGCGTCTGCGGAATGACAAGCTTTTTGATAAGCACGCCGTCGACCCTAAAACGGACGCGCAAGTGGTCTTTTTGCGGCTCCAGATGGATGTCTGAGGCCCCTTCCTGGATCGCCTTGCTGACAAAGGAGTTGACTAATTTGATAATGGGCGTTTCTTGGGATTTGGAGCTGCCAGAGGTGTCCACGACTTGATGGGATTTTTTCAAATGCATGGAAATTTGTTTTAAACTCGCCAGGACAGGTTTGACCTGGTGGCCGCTGACATAACGGATTTCCTGTAGGGCCGAAACATTAAGCGGGTCACTGGTTGCCACAATAAGATTTTGGTTCTTGATTTCCAAAGGAAGGATTTCGTATTTTCTAAGCATGTCGAATGAAAACGAATTGAGGAGATGCTCATCAATGGTGATCTGGTCCAAATCAACCAGCGGCAGCTGGTAAAGGTCGGCAAGGGCGTTCATAAATTCATCTTCATTGACGGAAAATTTTTCAATCAAAATCTCGCCCAGTTTGCGATCGGTGTCTTTTTGCATAGCAAGGGCCTGGGTCAATTGTTCTTCATTGATCAGGCCCTGCTTTAAAAGCAGATCACCTATTTTAGGATTTGCCCTCATAGTATGTTAGTATAGCACCAAATCCAAGGTTTAACCACTTGACGTTTGGTATGTTACGCGGTTTTTCCCTTCGCCTTCAAGGCTCCCCCCATCGATCAAAAGATAAACAAGAGCATTGATTACCGGGCTCACGAAGTATTGTCGGTGTGGCAGGATGTCCCTTCCTTACACGGGCAATTGGTCACCAAAATCGATACAAAGGAAGTCTTTGCCTCGATTGCCAATATCCGCACCTTGTTTTTTACCGTGTGTCTTTTGATTGTGATTGTCATTGTCCTGGGCTGCATATTTTTCGCGGAGGCCATTTTTGATATGATCCAAAAATTGCAGGCCATGACAAACCATGATCCTTTAACAGGCGTCCTCAACCGCAGGGGTTTGCAGGATGTTTTGTTAAAAACATTTGCCATGGTCCGGCGCATGGGCATCAGCGTCCAGGTCTTACTGTTGGACTTGGATAATTTCAAACA
>Ga0207035_1117_pt1 | contig 20505 bp, 21 predicted proteins | sample Alteio_BWMinCont_77_FD_153272 | JGI IMG/M metagenome (GOLD analysis project Ga0207035, IMG submission 153272) | Enriched cells from forest soil in Barre Woods Harvard Forest LTER site, Petersham, Massachusetts, United States -... | ecosystem: Environmental > Terrestrial > Soil > Temperate forest >... | reverse complement strand
ATGAGCGAGGATGGCGTCTTGAGGAAGAGCAGCGGCTCTTTCGGAACTTCGTTGCCCAGCTCGGCGGCGTGCTCGCGATAATTGCGGCCAATGCAGACGATCTTCGACGGCACGACGGGCGGCAACAAAGTGGCGAGATCGAGCGGCAGCGGGTCTATCTCCCCGTTGGCCGCGACACTGGGAATCCTGATCCATGGGTCTTCTTCGGGCGGCGGCAGCAGGCGCTCGATCCACAGCGTGCCGTTGCGGTCGGCGATCTCGCCATATTGCGGTCCAAAGTCGGACTGGAAGCGGCAGTATTTCATGGTCTCCTCATTGCGGAAGGGCTTCTTCGGTTTCCTGGGAACGAGCGCTCTCGTTGTGGTCCTGATCGACGGCGCTCACGGAATAGGCGTATCGCGTACCGGGCCGGGCATTGGCATCGCGAAAGGCCGGGGTGGCGACGGGCTCGGGTGAAATGCGAACCGGCGCGGCGCTCGATCCCGCTTCACGGCGGTAGACGACGTATCCGGCAAGATCATTCTCAGCATTTGGCGACCACGAGAGATCGATCACATGCTCGTCGGGACTGGCGACGGCGATGAGCCCGGAAGGTACGATGGGCGGGAAAATATCGCGCGTATTGAGGGTGAAGGCATCGCTGGGATCGCTGGCGATTTCGATCTTGTACCCATCCAAAGTCAGCGTGGTCACGCGCTGTGCCGTGTAGCGATAGACCTGGTCGTAGGCGGCGTCTTTGTCAAAAGCGCGTGCAGGGTCATGCTGGGCCGCATACGGGACTTCGAGAGTCTGAACCAGAGGCACGTCTGCGCCCTGGCGCATGGAGGCAGAAGTAGGCTTCGAGGCCGACTTTTCAGACGAGCCGGGTTTGGGGATCAGCGTCCGCTCGATTCGGATGAGAGTGCTACCGTCCGCGGTCGGCTGCCAGTCCAGCACAACTCCATCCGTCCGGATTTCTGCGTGAAACGATACTGGTTTTGTAAGAGCCACACCGCTGGCGGAATAAGCCGGGTTCGAGGGACCGGCGGTGCGTCCACGGGCGTTGCGCAGCTCAACCGTGTAGGTAATGACCTTCGGCGATCCGCTGGTGAGCGCGGTGGGAAGATGATCGGTGAAGTCGGCGGCCGCGAGAGGCGCGTATTTGGCGTCGCCTGCCGATTCGCAGGGACTCTTTGCGATGCTCCGGCAGATGTGAGCGTCCTGATCGCCTTTGAGCAGGACGCGATCGGTGGATCGCTTGGGCATGGTCCAGTGCAGGTGGACTTCGTTGCCGATGCGCGCCGCCGTGAGATCGGTTGGAGGCTGCGGAAGATGCAGGCTGGGGGGTTGCGGCGGCCCCGGCGTCCCGCACGCAGTCAGCCAAGGGAGCGCCAGAAAAGAAAGTGCGGCGGTCAAATTGATGAAGACAAAGAGAGATGCCCGCCTGCGCTGTTCCATTCCATTTTCAGCGTAGCAGAGCCGCGGCGATCACGCGGTCTTCGCCAGCAGAGTTTCGAGCGCCAGGGCAAGCCGGGCATGCTGGAAATGGAATCCTGTCTCGGCTAACCGGGCGGGAAGGACGCGGGTGCTGGCCAGCACGGCTTCGTCGGCCATCTCTCCAACGACGATGCGGAGCGCAAATGCAGGAACCGGGAAGATGGCCGGGCGGTGCAGTACGTTCGCCAGCGTCCGGGTAAACTCTGCGTTGGTTACGAGAATCGGCGAGACCATGTTGACGGGGCCGCTGAGCTGCGCCTCCTGAATGATATGAAAGATGGCGCTGACCACATCGGGCAGAGACATCCAGCTCATCCATTGTTTGCCGGAACCAAGTTTTCCGCCTAGTCCCATACGGAATATGGGCAGCAGCTTGGCGAGCGCGCCGCCTTCGAGCGAAAGCCCCGCGCCAAAGCGCAGATGGACGACGCGGATTCCAGCGTCTTTGGCTGGCTGCGCTGCGGCCTCCCATTGCACACAGGTTTCTGCCAGGAACCCGGAGCCAGGAGCCGAGCTTTCCGTCAGGATTTCATCGCCGCGATTGCCGTAAATGCCGGTCGCCGATGCGCATAAAAATGCTCGCGGTGGATTCTTCAAGCCCGCGAGCAATTGCGCCAGCGCGTGCGTGCTCTGCACCCGGCTTTCGACGATCTCCCGCTTATAGGCCGCCGTCCAACGATGTGCGCCAATATTGGCGCCTGAGAGATGGATCACCGCGTCGAAGCCTTCCAACTGCGCTGCATCTGCCATGGCGGGCGAAAATTGCGGCGACCAGCAGATCTCCTGCTGGCTTTCAGGCCGGCTTTTTCTTACCAGGCGGGTGAGTGAAATCTGATTCGCGCCGCTCGCTCGTATGAGAGATGTGCCGATCAGCCCGGAAGCGCCGCTGATCAAGATTTTGGTCGAATTCGTCATTGCGTACCCTGAAATGCCATGTTGACGTCACAATCTGGATCGTAATTCCTCTCTCACCGCAAGAAGTGACAGGGGAATGACATTTGCAAGACAAACAATATGCTACCGATGGCTAGGATCACACTAACGGGATCGTAAGGATTTGCTGATGTTGCTGGTAGGGATAGCACCCGTTATTGATAAGGTGAAAATATTTATTTGTGACAACAACACAAATGAATTTGATTGCATCAAGCTAGCAGAGCAAGGAAGGTTGGTCATGACTAAAAAGCCCGAGAACGACAAACAGATCGACCCGGCGAACGCAGAGGCGTTTATCTCAGAGAAGCATATTGGAGAACGCATCAAACGTTTACGGTTGAAGAAATCCATGGGACTGGTGGAACTTGGCAGGCACACGGGCCTGTCCGCCAGCTTTCTTTCGCAACTGGAGACGGGCCGCGTCGTGCCGACTCTGCGGAACCTGGCCCGCATCGCCATGGTCTTCAGCAAAGATCTCTCGTACTTCTTTGAAACTGAGCCGCATACGATCTTCCGCGTGCATAAACAGAATGACCGGGTGAGATTGCCCCAGACCGGCGTCGATGATCCGACCTACTATTTTGAAAGCCTGGGCTACATGGTGCCCGATCGGCATCTCGATCCGTACCACGCGGAGTTTTTGCCGCTGAAAAAAACGGTCGATGTCCGGCCTCATGTGCATCCGGGGTACGAGTTCCTTTACATGCTGGGTGGAGATCTGGAAATCCGGCATGCGGATAAGGTGCACGTGCTGGAAGAGGGAGACAGCGTGTACTTCGATGCAAGCACTCCGCATGCCTATCGCTGCGTGAGCAAAGGCCCGGCGACCGCCCTTATCGTGACCATGCACCAGCAGCACATTCAGCAGAACGCCGCACAGCCGCGCCCGGCCGCGACGACTCCTGCACCACACCCGGCGCCGCCGCCAGCAGTGTCCGGATTGCGGCAGGCAGCTCAGCAGGTTCCAGCGGGGCTGCGGCCAACGAATGGATTGGCGGGCAGCACGCGCTAACGGGTTTGCTTCCAAGTGCACGCAGCATAGTTTCTGAGGCGCGGGAGGAAAAGCAGATCCTTCGCTCCGCTCAGGATGACGATGCTTTTCCCATAGAAAGAAAGAGCTGCTCTACCTGCTGCCAGTTATCGACGCGGCGATAGCCATTCACATTGAGATTATGGGGCGCGGTAAAAAGAATTCCCTCGCCGGAGAAGCGCCGCAGCTGCCGGGGCTGGTCATCGATCAGATAATCGGCGTTCAAAATCCCTTTGTCGCCACAGAAGACAAAATGCGTGGGCGGCAAATAGGGGAAATGACGCCGCAGCCAGCGAAACTTTGAGCCGAAGGAATTCGGAAATTCCATGGCGGCGGTGGCGATGAATACCTCATATTGCTGCGCCAGCGCCTTCACCACACGCTGACTGTCGGCCATGACCTCTAAATCCTCGAAAAAATCCTCGGATCGCAGATACCCTTCAAGCCGCTCCTGGCGATCCGTGGAGACGATCTCCCACATCCACTTGCCTTCAAGATCGGCCTTGGTCACGGCCTCATCATGATCGCGGTTATAGCGAATGATGTGCTCGGCGAGCGTGTCGGCCAGCACGTCGTCCATATCGATGGCAATGCGCTTCATGATTCTGTTTCCGGAGGTTCGGGGACGGCCCTCTTTTTGCGTTTCGACGGCTCGACGATGGGCGGTTCCGGAATCGGCTCGGACGCCTGGTCGTAATAAAGCAGGCGGCCGCAGCTTTCGCAGTGGATGCGCTGTCCTTCGCGCACCTGGTTCCACATCTGCGGGCGAAGAAACATCTGGCAGCCCAGGCAACGCTGCCCCTCGACGCGCGCGAGCCCAGTGCCGCGAGCCGAGGCAACGCGGTCATAATCGGCGAGCAGGTCTGCGTCAATCTGGCTGCGGAACTCGGCGCGGGATGCATTGAGTGTGTCGAGACGGGCTTGCTTCTCGGCGGTCTGCCTGCGGGTGGATTCCTTTTCCTGCTCGACGAAGGCCTTGTGATTCGCGAGCTCCTGGCGCGTCTGCTTGCGGCTGGTTTCGAGCTGCTCGGCGCGCTCCATGCCTTCGAGCTCCAGATCTTCGAGCTTGCGAATCTCATTTTCCGCGAAGGTGATTTCGTGCTGCAGGGCGTGGAACTGCTCGTTGGTCTTGACGCTGCTCGACTGCTCGCGAAATTTGGCGATCTTCTGCTGCTGGTCCTTGATGTCGCTTTCCAGGCGACGTCGTTTGGTTTCTTCCGCCTGAATCGCCTTGTCGGCCTGCTCGACTCCCAGCGTTTGCGTACGCAGTTTTTCTTCGATGGTGGCCAGGTGTCGGGGTAAGGCAGCGATCGCTTGCCGGAGCTGCGCGACCTCTACATCGGCTTCCTGCAGGTGAATAAGGTGTACAAGAGATTCGTCCATCATTCTGAAAGTGCAGTCTAGCACGCGTGGGTTACCGGAGTGGCCGACCCGGTCCCGGGAGGTAAAGCAAAAGCACTCGATTGTGGGATGCAGGCAGCGATGCCCGCTGCTACCTTTGATCCCGTAGCAGCTGCCGGATAGAGCGAGTAAAAGAATCGCCGGATGGCAGGTCATCGGCCAGATTGTGCTATCGATCCCTTAGTCCTCCCGCGATGACCACCGCAACAATCCACACACAAACCAACCCCAACCACACACCATAAGGAGAATTCCGATGAGCACGATCACGACTAAAGACGGCACACAGATTTATTACAAGGACTGGGGTACCGGACAGCCTGTCGTTTTCAGCCATGGCTGGCCATTGAGTGCGGACGCCTTTGAGGACCAGATGCTCTTTCTGGCTGCCAGAGGGTACCGCTGCATCGCGCACGATCGCCGCGGCCATGGCCGCTCGAGCCAGCCGTGGGACGGCAATGATATGGACACCTACGCCGACGATCTGGCAGCGCTGACCGAGGCGCTCGATCTGAAGGATGTGATGCATGTAGGCCACTCGACAGGAGGCGGCGAGGTGGCCCGTTATATTGGCCGCCACGGCACAAAGCGCGTCGCCAAGGCTGTGCTGATCGGCGCCGTGCCGCCGCTGATGCTGAAGACGGCTGCCAACCCCGGAGGCCTGCCCATCTCGGTATTCGACGAGATTCGTGCCAATGTCCTCGTGGACCGCTCGCAGTTTTTCAAGGACCTCAGCATGCCCTTTTATGGCTTCAACAAGCCCGATGCAAAGGTCTCCGAGGGCCTGCGCGAATCGTTCTGGCTGCAGGGCATGCTGGCTGGACATAAAGCATGCTATGACTGCATCAAGGCCTTCTCGGAAACGGACTTCACGGAAGATCTCAAGAAGATCGATGTGCCGACCCTGGTCCTGCATGGGGATGCCGACCAGATTGTGCCCATCGGCGATTCGGGCCTGCTCTCAGCCAAGATCGTCAAGGGCGCGAAGCTGAAAGTCTATCCCGGAGCGCCGCATGGCATGTGCTCGACCCGCAAGGACGAGGTGAGTGCGGATCTGCTTGCATTCCTCAAGGAGTAAAGCCCAGTGATTGCCCCATCCGTCGAGACGTCATTCTGAGCCGCAGGCGAAGAATCCATGCAATGCCAATGGGCCGGAGGTGCAATTCCCTTCCGGCCCATTGGCTTGTTTGCTTCAGGGATGAAAATCGCAAAAGAAAGCGACACCCTCTCGTGGCATCCAGATATCGCGTGGTTCTTCCGCCCTTCGCGGGTACTGCTAGCGAATTCCTCAACAGCTTCCGCAAGCTACCGATAACGTCGTTTTGCAGGAACTACTTCTGCCCAGGTCGAAGCTTCCGGTAACACAGTTTTGCGGGAACAATCTTACGTGCAATCGTGATCCCTACCAAAACCGGCTTTTTTAGGGCAATGGTAGTTGGCAAACAGACTGAGGAATAATTCTTTTGCGTTGCTGTAGTCTGACAACCCTGCCAGCATTGGGTTCATGGGTATCAAAACGAAGCAGCTAACGGCTAGAGCAATGCTCTTAGGCGGCGGTATTTGGCTCGCTTATAGTCTTTTCGCCACGCCTCCAGTTCTGACTTTCATTGTTCTTCCGTCTGGACCTCCCCAGGCCGTTCTCAAACTGGTGCTGATCGCTGATTTTGTGATTCCACTGTGTCTTGTTTGTTACGGCTTAGTCTTGAAGAATCGCGTGGGCTAGCGGCCCTAGAAGGTTCACATCTTTGAGAACCGTAGAAATAGCGGTGCACATCGGTGTGTTGGATCAAGCCGAGGAGTAACTCCCGGAAAGTCCGGGTTTTCAGTAAATTGCTTTCCCATGCTAGAAAACGCAGGCAAGTTACCTGAAAACACCGTTTTTCAGGCACTACGGCTCAGAAGTTGAGATTGCTGTTGCGAGTAGTCCGAGTGGGCGACAAGCCGGGCATTACCTACAAGCCCGCGCCAGACGCGGAGATGCCGAGACCGGTGAGAACGCACTCCCGCCGGACATCGCTATTTCTGATTATTCAGACTCAATCTCTACTTCGCCGGCTTCGAGGGCATCTCCTCAGCAGGCACGGCCACCGGTTTGCTCTTTACTGCATCCGGTTTTGCCCCGTACGGGCGGTCTATTTTGCGGTCTACCCGCGACCCGGTTGAAGTATGGCGACGCACATCGGACTTTTTCTTCAAGGTCATAAAATCTCCATTCGTTGACGAATGCATTTAAGATGGCACAGCCTAACACGAAGTTTAATATTCTGCTAACTCGGGGAGAGCTGATTTGCGCCTTTACCATGTTTCCGTATGGCCGGTAATCCAGACACAATCATCACCTGGGTCAACACACCAAGACACGCATGCGGTCGTGATCTCGCCTCGAATTCTTATTACCGAGGTGTCAGCTTCTCGGTAAGTTGCTCCCCTTGGGCCAGTGGACGAGTTTCCGAAGAACCGTCTTGCGGGAGACTGATACTCAAGTTCCTGGTATGAATCCGACGATCTCGAGATCGCTGCGACGACAATTTAAGTTTGAAGCTGAAGACTACCGTGTCATCCTCCGAGGCGCGGAGCCGAAGGATTTGAGTTACGTTTGCCTCTATACATGTGGCAAGCGGTTCAGCGGAGGCTTTGCAATGGATTGAACGGCGGCGGAATCAGGCTTGCCTCAATCAGAATGTCGATGCGCTCGAGCCTCAGTCGTCATTGAAATCTGAATCGTGCGGTGCTTCTGCGCTAAAACGGACGACGTTAGCTCACTTTGCGAACTCAGGAAGGCCGAGCTGATCGGAATACTCTAAAACGCTTCCAAAGTGGTGTTCCCACAACCGTGCACCGAGGTTACCAGAGCGATCCAACGACGAACCGACCGTGAGCCATTTCAGAAGTGTCGGATGTAAACCGGCATCGAACAGTGCGAGGCCTGCAGCAAGAACGCAGGTATCCGCCTGGACGCCGCAAACCAGTATACGATCCATTCGCAGACTTCGAAGATATTCGATAGCGGCCGGAGGCGGGAGATAGCCGTGTTTTACGAAAACGCGGTTGGCGGGTATGAGAGTCTCGTCAGCCTTTCCGGGTTTCCATCGCAGCTGTCCTTCAAACGGCGTCACAGATTCATCATGCCTCTCGACGGTAGCCACGCTTGGGAGTAAGGCGCTTAATTCTCTGATCCCATGCAGAATTTCCATCGGTACAGGGAAACTGGGCTGAACATCGACGATGAGGAGGGCTTGTTTCATTAAGTTCTATGCGATTCTCTCAAATTTACCGCGGCAGAATGCCCCGCTATTTGCCAAGAAACTTCAGCCCGATAATTCCCGTGACGATCAGCCCGAGGCAAGCCAGCCTGCTCAATGCCGCAGACTCTCCAAACAACACGATGCCTAGCCCCACTGTACCCACCGCGCCAATCCCGGTCCATACCGCATACGCTGTGCCCAGCGGCAGACTCCGCGTCGCAATCCCCACAAGGCCCAGGCTCAGCACAATCATGATCGCCGTCGCTACAGACGGCCACAATCGCGTAAACCCTTCCGAGTACTTCAGCCCGATCGAAAACCCTGTCTCAAATACACCGGCAACCACAAGGATCGCCCAAGCATACTGTTTCATCGTCTGTTTCCTTGACCTTTGTCTTACAGGTTTGCGTGGTCTTCAGACTGCCTTGACTGGGTTCAGCAAAGCGCTTCTTACCGCCTCGGATAGCGTTGTCGTAGGTCTGCCTATGAGTCTGCTGAGATCACGAGATGTGCTATCCAGGTCTCCCCGAATCGCCTTTACATCGGCATCGATAATCACGTGAACCGTCGTGTGTGGCAGTCCCAAACCGAGCAGGATGGCCGCATAATCCTCATGAGAGAGATTCCGGTAGGCAATATCTCGACCAATTTGCCTGGATACCTCGGAAGCGAGCTCAGCCATCGAAAAGGATTGGTCTCCAGCCAGCTCGTATGTCTTGTTTTCCGACACGGACTGCGTGAGAGCGGCAACCGCTGCCGCTGCATAGTCTGCTCGCGATGCCGATGCGAACCTCCCCTCGTTGGAGCTTCCGATGAGTGCGCCGTGCTCTACAGCGTTTGCGAGGTCTGATGTGTGATTTTCCAGGTACCATCCGTTTCGAAGAATCACGAAGGGCAGACCCGAAGCCCGAATGTACTCTTCCGTTTGTTTATGTTCTCGAGCAAGGAATATCTCCGAACTGTCGGCATAAAGCAGACTGGTATACACAAACAGTTCCACACCGGCTTCCTTCGCCGCGTCAATCACTGCTTTGTGCAGCTTGAATCTCTGATTGACTTCGGCCGCGGAAATGAGCAGGACCCTCTTCACACCGTGAAGGGCGGTGCTTAGGGTTTCCGGGCGGGTATAGTCAGCTTCACGCACTTGCACGCCAAGTGTTGCAAAACGGGAAGCTTTCTCGGGACTACGCACGGCTGCAATAATCTGATTCACTGGCACTCGCTCTACTAGTCCCTCGACTACGAGTTGCCCTAAGTGTCCATTTGCTCCAGTGACTGCGATCATTGTGTCCTTTCAGAATCGTGAAGAAATTGCGTATCGGTTGGAATGGCTGCATTTCACTTAAAGGCGGCGCAATCGACTGAAGGGTGCGAAAACGTTCCTAAACGAACGAGCTAAACTCAGCTCCGCGCCATGGTTGTCGATTCCATGTCTACCTGAGGAGGGGTGCGATGCTCCTACCCTTCTTGATTCACTTGCTTAGCCACTCCAGTCTCCGGGGAGTGAAGTCAAGCTCTCGCCTTGCCTTCGCATTCGAAGCTGCGCTCAACCTCGTCTGGTAGTAAACCGCATCTTCTCCAGCAACCTGCTGCGCCTGTTCCGCAGTGATGAACGGCGGAGGCGGAGCGCCAATAAAGCTTGCAAACCTGGGCAGCCAAACACTCACCGGCGAAGGATCGTCGTCCACGACAACATATTTACCAGGATCCGCCGTGAGAGCTGCCACCGTTGCACGCGCCGCGTCCTCAATATGAACGAACGACCATTTCGCTTTGCCCCCTTCAACCACTGGAAACTGCTGCTGGCGAACCTGATCCGCTGTCCCGCCATCCGGGGCATACCAGGTGTTCGGCCCATAGAAGAATCCGTAACGCAGCGCGACACCCTCAATCGATGACTCCAACGCCCGCTGTTCCAGCTGCGCATACATTTGTGCATACCCAGCGATGAGCGGGCTAGCATTCACAGCAAGCGGCGAGCTCTCATCTGCCAGTGCACCCTTCGCCTGAAGGAAGAATCCACTCGATGCTGGATGTAACGGCGCACGCCGGAGGCAAGAGCAGCTCGGTGCAGAATGCCTCCGCCCTCGATGCGCAATTTTTGGTCGCGTTCCGCATACGCAGGAAGCTCCGATGGAGTCTTCGGTATCGATGTCAGTTCATCGATTACCGCCTCCGCATTCGAGGCCCGCAGCGCCGCCTCCACAGCACCTCTATCAAACGCATTCGCAATCGCAACCTCTACGCCATACTCTTGCAGTTTCTTCGCTCCAGCCTCGGAGTGCGTCATTCCTGCCACTGTGTGGCCCTTGCGAATCAACTCCGCGATCAGCGGCTGACCGATCGCTCCACTCGCTCCTGCAACAAATACTTTCATCGCTCTCTCCTCTTTATTTCGCCGGAACAAGAACCGGCGCTACGTTGTTCTGCTCCCATTGCGGCCCCCGGCGTGCACATCTTCCGAACTCTTAGAACCGTCCCATCCGGTCGAAGCGTTACTTCCTTCCAGGCTGGTACTCACCCGGCACCATGCGAAATGTGATCGCGAGCCGGTTCCATCCGTTGATGGTGATGATCGCCAGCGTCAGGTTCACCAACTCCTCGTCGGAAAAGCTCTCCTTGGCCTTTTCATACACAGTGTCGGGAACATGTACTTCCCTGACCAAAGTGATCGCTTCTGTCAGCGCCAGCGCGACGCGCTCGCGGTCCGTAAAGAACGGCGTCTCCTCCCATGCTGAGAGTGCATAGAGCCGCTGCTCTGTCTCACCCTCCGCACGCGCATCCTTCGAGTGCATGTCGAGGCAGTAAGCGCATCCGTTGATCTGCGACGCGCGCATCTTTACCAGGTGAAGTAGAGCAGGCTCCAGTTTGGTCTGCTTGCGAACAAACATCTCCAGCCCAAGCATGGCCTGATACGCGGCCGGTGATACCTTCTGTGCTTCTAGTCTTGCTTGCATTGTTCTCTCTCCCAGAAATCAACGCTAAGTGGTCCAGCAATTGCCCGATGGCGGGTTCCGGATGAGGCAGGTCATAATTTGTGATCAACGTTCGGTGAACGGAGGAACGGTTCGACGGGACAGCAACTCATCCACGCTGAATGGGAAGCTTTCGCGACTTGCGAGAAGCAAGGCCCCTCCTATCCCCGTGAGGACCGCAAAATTCAGGGGTGCCTTGATTCCTAATGCAAGCGTCATTGACACTCCGAACGTCAGTAGGAGAAGTCCACTTAACAGCGCGGCAACGCGTGTGCGCCAGCCGACGACAAGAAGAAGCCCGAAGAGAATTTCAGCGCCAGTGGCGATGATCCCCAGGGGCAGTATCATTCCGGCCGGCAAATACCAATTGAGAGTATGGGTGTATTCCAGGAACCGTGAGAAATTCCCCCACTCGACATTTGGTTGCCCAAATGCTCCCCACAGACCAAGTCGATCGGCTACGGCCGACAAGAAACCAACGCCGAGCCCGACTCTTAGCAACAGGGTTGCGTAGCTTGCAAATTTCGAATCCTTCACTGTCATCGTGCTCATATATTTCCTCCTGAATTGAGTTATGCGAGCAGAGCCGCTCGCTGTTGTTCGTTACTTCGCTGGTATCACCAGCGGAGCGCCTTTCTTGTTGATCAGGAACACAAGGAATTTTGCGGGCTTCGTACTACTCGCGTTCCGGCTAACGATGTGGATATCGTTGGGATCTTCGTAAAAGCTCTGGCCTGGGCCCAGCGTGAGTTCTTCTTGCCCTCTCACCTGCATCACGACGGATCCCTCAAGCACGTAAACAGACACTTGCGCATTGTGGCGGTGGACAGGGCTCGAAAAGCCCGGAGGAAAGTCTACGGTGTACATCAGAACTTGCTCGCCGGGAAGTACTGCCAGATCCTTCGTTATGAGCGGTGTGATCGTCTCCTGCGCCATCGGTGCCGTAACGGCCTGCTGCGCCATTAGCGTGTCGGTAGGAATGAGGGAGCTGGCTATGAGAAATGCCAGTACCCATATTGGTTTTGAGCCTGTCATAAGTTGTGCTTTCAGTCTTGCTTGCATCGGTTTATCTCCTTGCAATCAACACTAGGCCTTATGTGGATCAGAGAAAAGGACCATAATGCAAATGAGGACTGGTCCACCCTCATCGAATTCAAGGGGCACTAACCAGCGATGTCTAAAGAAGAAACATTTCAGGATCTCTCACTCAACCCACCCTCTGGTAAGCAGGATCTCTGGCGCTGGCTTTACACAGAACTGCGTAGTGCCATCCTTGACGGACGTTTGAAGCCCGGCGCTCGCATGCCCTCTACACGCAGCCTCGCGATGCAGTACTCGCTCTCGCGCGGGACCGTCGTCGTAGCATTCGACCAGCTACAGGCCGAGGGATACACACGCACTGAAGTTAGTGCAGGAACCTACGTCGCCTCGGGCGTACCTGATGGACTCCTGCCAACAACACGCAAACCCGCTGCTCTCGGTCATTCAACGTCGAAGGCCGCGCTCTCCAAACGCGCGCAACAATTTCTGAAGGATGTGGAAGTGATGCCGGTGTCTCACTCCATCGGTAAAGCTTTCCGCTCCTACGAACCGGCTATCGATCTTTTCCCTGTAGACCTCTGGGCGCGCGTTGCCTCGCGCGTTTTACGCCGAGCTCCGCGTTCACTCTATGCTCACGGCAATGCTGCAGGCTACCAACCGCTCCGTCGCGCCATTGCAGAGTACGTTGGCGCCTCACGCGGAGTGCACTGCTCTCCGGAACAAATCATCATCACCTCAGGCGCACAACAGGCCCTCGATCTCATCGGCCGTTTCATCCTCTCCACCGGCGATCAGGTCTGGATGGAAGACCCTGGCTATTCCCGCGCTCTTCAAACCCTCCGTGCTACTGGCGCGCGTATCGTTCCAATACCTGTAGACGAAGACGGCCTCATCGTAAAGGCAGGGCGCAAGCTCGCGCCAAAGGCAAAGCTCGCCTACGTCACGCCGGCGAATCAATTTCCGATGGGTGTCACCATGTCCGCGGACCGCCGCCTGGAACTCCTTCGCTGGGCCGCCAGCGCGAACGCGTGGATCATTGAAGACGAATACGACGCGGAGTATCGCTACTTCGGTCGCCCTGTTGCTGCTCTGCAAACGCTCGATAGTTGCGGTTGCGTTATCTATGTTGGCACCTTCACGAAGATGCTCTTCAACGCCTTGCGTCTTGGCTTCATGGTCTTGCCCGAGCGCCTCGTGGAGGCGTTCACATCAGCCCGCACTCTCGTCGACCTCCATCCGCCTACGCTCGATCAAGCCATCCTCGCGGAGTTCATCACCGAAGGTCACTTCGGCCATCATCTCCGCCGCATGCGCCAGACCTATGCGGAACGCATCGACGTTCTCAAAACTGCTGCAGACAAACACCTCAATGGAGTGCTCGACGTCGTACACGCAGGCGCAGGCATACGCACACTCGGTTGGCTCAAAACATGGAAGTCCGATCACCAAGCGGCGCAACAAGCGCAGAAGTTCGGTCTCGAAGTAACTCCACTGTCACTGTTCACAACGAAATACGATCAGCCCCCGGCCCTCATGCTCGGCTTCGCAAGCTGCAACCCAGCAGAGCTGCGACGTGGCGTCTCTGTCCTCGCGACTGCTTTACGATCGCGCTAGACGGTATTACTCAATTCGCAATGTCCGTGGCTCTACTGAATGTCTCCTCAGTGCTTCTCATACCGCAGCTGCTGGCTGGCTAGTTCTCTGATCGAGGGATCGATTTGTCCTGTTAAGTTCGCCAATATTTACTGATGCTAGTGCATTCAGTTGGACGTATAACCGGCTAACCGGAGAAGTGATTGTCACATTGCTTGCTAGGCGCGCCAAGTGTCCGGAAAGCCGACAACACGGCAACGTGGCTCCGATTCTTCTCATCAACTGACAATGCGGCGGGCGGGAACGGAGTCGTCGCAATCCCTTCGTACTCATTCATTCGCGCGCACGAAACTTCCGGCGCGCCCCTGCGAGACAAATCTATTTCTGCTCCAGTGTGAGGGCGTAAATATCGTCCGTTCCTATGTCGCGGATCAACATCGGTGTGTCTGTCAGATCAAGACCCATCCAAAGGCCGAACGCCCCTGTGGAACGGAATCCCTTCAGATCGACAACGCGCTCCGCGTTGCCACCCGCTACGCGGACTCGAAACACGCCCCGATCAGCCCCGGCGAGCACGAAGTAGATGAATTGGCTATCCGACGACCACGTTGGAAAACTACACGCGCCCATTCGTTGCACTTCCGACCATCGCTGCGTCTCAAAGTCGAAGATCTTCATGCCTCCGCCGCCGTTCAACCCGGCGATGAAGCGGCCGTTGGGTGACCATCGAGGCGACCACACGCCTTCCGACCCGGGGAGTGTCGTGATCTGGTGGCTGGCAAGGTCGAGAACCCGTAAGTTGAAAACACCTGATGTTTCACCTGGTGTTTCGAGCGTAGAAAAGACAATCGTGTGTCCGTCAGGAGACCAATTCGGATCGCTCTGTCCCTCGTTATCTTCCGGGAGAAGAGACCGAGGTGTACCGCCCTGGGAAGGAACGATGTAGCTTCGCACGTGCCCTGCCCAATCATATTGGAAGAACAGAATCTGGGCGCCGTCCGGCGACCAACGGGGGTTCAAGGGATACCAGGGAGCATCGGTCAGTTGTACGGGGTGGCTTCCATCCCGGTTAGCCCTCCACAAGATGCCTTCGGGGAATGTGGCGTACGCCACGGACTGACCGTCCGGGGAAAAAGTGGCAAATTCGGCCGAAATGCCTCCGAGGTAGGGTTGGAGCCGACTGGACCGCGCGTCATAGCTAACCAGTTCGCCTCGCAAGATGACACCATGGGCAAATATCTTTGTCCCGTCCTTGCTGGGAATTAGGCTATTCCAGCGGATTGGGGAGGAAGTCAATTGAACCGGCTCGGTCGGCGTCCGACGGAACAGCCCGCGACGCTCATCAAGAACCCACAGCTGGCTTGCGGTGAGATGGTCGTTAAAGTAAAGGAGAGCGCCTCGGGACAGGAATACGAAGAATTTCCCATCGGGAGCCCAATGGCCGCAGCACTGCGAGGACGAGGGGCGCCAGCCCGGCAGCAACGGGTGGAGTCCCGATCCGTCGAACGACATCTCCCAAAGGCGATTATCCCTGGAAAACCGAATCTTACTGCCATCTGGCGACCAACTGAGTGGGCCTGCCAAGCCGCTCACAGTGGCCAGTTTGCGAGTTCCTGTTCCATCGCTCCCGGTGACAGAGAGGTCTCCGTTCTCCAGGCTGTAGACCACGGACTTCCCGTCAGGGGACCAGGCCGCGGAGTAAGCGCCTGTCAACAGGCGACGGAGCGAGCCTCCCGGAACCTGGACAGCCCATAGGCTCACTTGGCCGCCTTCGCGCGAGGTGACAAGAAGAGTAGACCCGTCCGGCGAAACGTCCTGGATCCAGGGAAACGGCAACGCCACTGGCACCTGCGCGATCTCTCCCCCGGATATCGAAACCTGAGCAGTGGGTTGCGGGTCGCTATACCAATTGAAATAGAGCCTGCTTCCGTCGGTTCCGGCAATAGCCTTAGGGCGGCCGTCGTGGGTGATCTGGGTATACTCGGCGACTCGCAGTTGCGGCAGCGGGCGGCGCAAGTACCAGATTGCAGCGGCGAGGCCAATGGCGAGAATGACGACGCCGGGTAGCAGCCAACTGCGGAGCCTGTTGTGCCTCCCTTGTGTCTGATTTCCGCTTCGTTCCATGTCGTCGGCTAGCTTGTCGATCTGCGCCGGAGGATTCGCCGCGGCCACCTCAATCTCCCCGTTCGCAGGTGTCTCGACAAAATTACCCTCGTTCAGACCATTCGCTTTGTCGGTCGCCTGCAGATCTCCCGAGGCGCTTTCAGAAACTTCAACCTTGCACACGAGCCGGTATCCGACCGTGGCCACGGTTTCGATGAAACGTGGCTCGTTAACGTCGTCGCCCAGCAGGCGGCGCAGCAGCCAGATGCAACGCGTAAGGGAGCCCTCTGTAACGGCGGTATCGCCCCATACGGAATTCAGCAGTTCTTCCTTCGAAAGTAACTTTTGGGGGTTGTGCAGCAAGAGTAAAAGGACGCGAAACGCCTTCGGCTCGACCGCCAACACCGTGCCCGCCTTGAGGAGCGCGAACTCCCGCTCGCGAACCTCAACGTCGGAGAAGCGGAAAACAAAGGACTTATTCCCCATCATAGATTCATAATCCGACCTAAGAATTTCCTGATCCGGATCGAGAAACTGATAAGCAGTCCATCAAGACCAAGTAGAGCCATGCGCCCAGAGTGTCTTCAGCCAAACCGGCTGAGGAGCTCTCAACATGTCAACCTTCAAGTGGTTCGCTTCCTTCGTTCTTGCCGCAACCATCGTTCCAGCACTTCCGGCAGAACCGCACTGCCCCGGAAATGTTGCCAGTGTACCCCTCCATCTCACAAACAGCCACCAGATGATCGTGGCAGTATCCGTCAATCATTCTGGCCCTTACAACTTTCTGTTGGATACCGGAACCCAGACCACGATGGTCGATCCCTCTCTGGCCGCTGAGCTCCATCTGAATACTCAGGGCTCGGCGCTGGTGGCAGGATTCGGATTTCATGCAGCCGCTTCCGTCGCGCAACTCGACCTGCTCGAAGTCGGCTCCCATGCGGTCGCCAACCAAAAGGTAATTGTGTTTGAGTTCCAGAATCCCCATTCCATCGATCTCCACTTTCGCGGTGTTCTCGGCGAGGATCTTCTGGGCCAATTCGACATGCTGATCGACAATGATCACAAGCTGCTCTGTCTCGACGACTCGGCCGGAATGCGCGCAGACGTGAAAGGGCCGCATATCGCCCTGCTGGCACCAGCTCGGGCGGCTAACGGCATGCCGGCGCTCATGTCGCTCATCATCGTGGCTCGTCTATCCGACGGGGAGCGGCCCGTTCGCCTGAAGCTCGACTCCGGCACGAACGTCTCTTTTCTGTTCAACACCTATCGATATATGCCGCTGGGATTATTACGAAGCACTTCATTGCTGGGGGGCGGTTTAGATGGAGCACAACATCCGTATGCGGCCATGCCCCCGCAGGACTTGCAGATCGGCCCGATCGAAATCACCAGGGTCTCCTTCTTCACATTCGCAGACTCCAAGAAAGATTCCGGCATAACGGGCGATGGGATGCTGGCTACGGGGCTCTTCCGGCGCGTCTTCATCTGCCACACCCATCACTTTGCTGTTCTTGAGTCGTGGTAGGACGGAAGGATTCGATGTTCGACTCTGGTGCATGAATTACGAGCCGTGATTGCCACCTACCCGCGAAGTCAAATTAAAGCTAGGCCTGATCTCAATTGACGCCAACAGACCGAGTCACTCATGGAGCTGTTTAGATCGATCTGTACTAATGATCAATCCACTTGGACGTCAAACCGGCTTCTTGGACAAGTGGATGCTCGGTGTGGTTGGTAAAGGTGAGGCCACATTCTCACTTGATGCAAAATCGCCATGTTATGAACCAGCGGCGACGTCTCGCAACTTACGAATTCACTTCCGCTAATGGAGAATTGGACCTGCGTAGTCCAAATGGCCCATTTTGTCGCAAATCGTTGCCATACCCGCCCAAACGTCTACTCGCCTCAAAGGATAGCCAGGTGTAACATCGACACTTCATGGATGATGTGACGCTGTTCGGCGAAATGGCGGATTACAAGCCTGGCTTTAAGCGCCTGATGGATACGTGTACGCGAAACGAAATGGACGGCCTCAGCGAGTCCCTACCCGACTTTTACCGTTATGCCAAGATCCTTGAACGGATTGTGGAAGGCATCCAGTCGGGCGCAATCAAAGTCCCGAAGTGACCAGTATTTGGGCCCGGTTTGTCGCGAATCGTTGCCATACCCTAACCGCTTGTCAGCACGTCGAAGCAAATCAACTGCAGGTCCTCGCGCCGTAGCGATGGTAATCGAAGCTGCCGCGTCGCCTCCTCTATGAGAGTCACGCTGAGCTTGCTCTTACTTGCGGGCGGACGAATTACGGCTTCCCGCTCCAGTGCGAGTTGCCACTCCTCGCCATCAGCTGTTTCGGATTGGCGCCACTTTTGCATTTAAATCCCGGACAAACTTCAGCACAAACTTCGTCCGGGGTTTAAGTACAAAATTCCGGGATTTAGCTGCCGCGCGACAGCTGCCAGATGAGCTGCATCACGCTCAGCTCTAATTCCCCGAGTTCAACAGGATTAGGTCCATTTGCAGCGCTACGCATCATAACGTTACATACGGTAACATTGGGGGGATTCAACATGGTAACAAAAAAATTTGAAGAGCCCTACTTCCAAGTCACCGCGCAGGGCATCAAAGTGTCGGTGTGACTGTCGTATCGGGTCTGCCTCGATGGCACCCCCGGGGCCTAAGACGGCAGTTTTAACTCGACTCTTACCGGAGACCCCGTTCTCTTCGCGGTGAAGCTGATGACTTTGCTTCTGACACTTCCGCGCGCGACAACGCCCTTGAATTTGACAGCCGTATTTTGCCGATGTTACACGTTGCTGTTTGCACAATCGGTTGCGCAAGTTATAGCTCAGTACAACTAAGAAAGAACGAAGCAAGTCAACTTGGAGGCAATATGCAGGGAATACCCCACAAAACACCGTTCGCAAGGTGCATTCGTTATCTGACCCTTATCGTCCTGATCTGCGCGACAGCCCTTACGGCGTCCGCGCAGTTTCGTACTTCGATTCAGGGCGTGGTGACCGACGCCACAGGCGCGGTAATTCCCGGCGCCACCTTGACCCTGACCAACAACGGAACCAACGAAAAGCAGGTTCGTGCCAGCGATGCCGGCGGTGTTTACAACTTCAACGCATTGCCATCGGCTACCTTCACCCTCGTCGTCACGAAGGATGGATTCCAAGATAAAGAGCTTCTCAATTTGCAACTGATTCCGGAGCAGGCAAACTCAATCAATGTCCAGATGGAGCCCGGAGTGGCAACGCAGACGGTGACCGTAGATGCCTCCACTCAGTCGGCCCTCGATACCGAGACGGCGAACACTCAAACGTCCATCTCTGCCAACCAGATCGAACACATGCCGGTGTATCAACGCGACCCCACCAGTCTCATTCGTCTGGCGCCCGGAGCCCTCTCCGATGGCGCGCAGGCAGCCGGAGGCGGCGGATTTCAGGCTCCAGGCACTCAGACCGGCGCTTCATCGGGCGGGGGCGGCAATCTCGGGCATTCCAGCAGTATCTTCGCCACGGAAAACGGCCCTTCGGCCAACGTGAACGGCGGCCAATTCGAGAATAACGGTTACACCATCGACGGTATCAGCACGGATAGTGCGGTCTGGGGCGGAGCTACGGTCATCACTCCAAGCCCGGAGTCAATCGGCGATCTCAAGATTGTTTCGAACGCCTACGACGCGGAGAATGGCCGCTTCGCGGGTGCCGTAGTCGAAATGATCACCAAAAGCGGAGCGAACAATCCGCACGGTAGCTTCTTCTACCAGATCACTCGCCCCGGTCTGAATGCGTATCAGCGTTGGAATGGCCCTGGATCCGTAGAAGCCTACGACCCGACTACCGGAGCTAAGCTGACGCCCGCCGAACGTGGTCTTCTCCGCGATGAGGATCGATACAACCAGTGGGGCGGCAGCATTGGGGGGCCATTCTGGAAAAACAAGCTATACGCCTTCTTCGCATACGAGAAACAAGCGCAGACTATCGGGGCGACCGGCACCGAGTGGTATCCGACCTCCCAATTTAACGGACTGGCGCCTACAGGCAGCATTGCTGCCACATTTCTCGGTTTTCCGGGTTCAACCGTAAACGGGACCCTGGTCGGCTCAACAACATGTAACGCGTACGGACTTACTGAAGGCGTAAATTGCAGGACCATCCCGGGTCAGGGCCTGAATCTCGGATCACCGCTGACCACACCTCTCGGGACCCAGGACCTCAGCTGGATAAGCCCCGCCGACCCTGGCGTTGGGAGCGGACTTTCGAATGTTCCAGACATTGCCCTGTACACCGTCAGCAACCCTACCACCACGAGCTTTCAGCAATTCAGCGGACGCGTGGATGCCAATGCTGGCAGCAAAGATAAGATCGCTTTCGTCATCTATTGGGTTCCAGCCAGCAAGACCGATTTGAACGGCGCCCTCGGCTACCAGCTCTTTCACCATGAGCAGGTAAACGACGCCTTCTCGGGCATCTGGAATCACATTTTTTCCGCAAACTTCCTGAACGAAGCCCGCGTCAATGCCGCGGGGTGGCGCTATAACGAACTAGGGAGCAATCCTCAGGCTCCGTTCGGACTACCCCAGACCCTTTGGTATAGCAGTAATGGCCAGAACAACTTTGGCAACATCGCCCTCGGACAACTCGGTGTGCCCGCGCCTGCGCACTTGAACCAATGGACTTACGGCTATAAAGACGTCGCC
>Ga0207035_1116_pt1 | contig 20528 bp, 20 predicted proteins | sample Alteio_BWMinCont_77_FD_153272 | JGI IMG/M metagenome (GOLD analysis project Ga0207035, IMG submission 153272) | Enriched cells from forest soil in Barre Woods Harvard Forest LTER site, Petersham, Massachusetts, United States -... | ecosystem: Environmental > Terrestrial > Soil > Temperate forest >... | reverse complement strand
GGTCGGCAATATCAGTTACCACGCAACCGATGAAATTCGACCGTTGCGTGACCAGGCTTCGCGCGTTCAGATTCGGTTGATAACCCTGCTCGGCGGCGATTCTGCGAATTCGGTCTCCGGTGCTCTGGCTGATCAGCGGGCTGTTTTTGAGCGCACGGGATACGGTGGGATGGGAGACGTGGGCCAGTCGCGCAATTTCCTTTAAAGAGATCGGCTTTCGCATGGCATTCAATAAAGACTGCTGAAGTTTCCTTTATCGGGTCGGTGTCGTATATGTGTCGAACTCAGAAATATTTCTATCCTCTGATGGTCAAATGCACTCTTGGCTTGTCCGCCTGTCGTAGATTTTTTGAGTAGGGGCCGACGCGTGAACACACGTGTGCAGAACATTATACACACGTGTGCATAGATATTATGTCTAATGCATTGCAATTTCTCATAAACCTTCCTAGTGAGGTTGACAAACGAATTGCTCCAGATTTGCCCAGGAGTAGAAGCGATGGAATCTTTATCACAAGCTGGCAGATTTGCCGTTTTAGGCAGGCGATTCAACCATGCAAGAGGATTTATCGATGTTCTAGCCAGATTCCTTGGCCGACCGGCGCGCTCGACTCTAAGGCAGATCAGAACAGGAATTGGATCGATGGAAGGGTCTGCCCTATTATCGCGAGACACGCCGAACAAAAATCATAGTACCCGATACCTACGCAGGTTGTTTGTCACTTTTTTGTCACTCGTTTGTCACCGGGCCGTTCTCTCTCCGCAAAGCCCCACCAGACTCTTAAGGACTACTACCCACGACGCAGATCCACGCAAAACCGTGGCCTGCCGATTCGCAGAGAATTTTGCCGCTGCGAACTTCGTACGAAAGAGCCACGCCAGTTGTCCAATGCACGTACTCAGCGGTAACTCTCACCGAACAGTCGCGGTACGATTGGGCGGCCATATAACAAACGCAGACTATGTCTCCACTTTCCTTCGAATCATCGCTGGAATCATTATTTTCCCCTACGGAATGCAAAACTCTTTGTATGGTTTGGCGGTTGGGGAATCAAGAAATCGCTTGAACAACTGACTCTCAAAACAATTCCCAAATTCGTTGCATGGTTGGTCATCGTCGGACAGTCTTTTGGAAGCATTGCGCTAGTAACAGGCTTCTTGGGCAGAATCGCGGCTAGTGGTCTGTTTATCATCTTTACGGGTGCGCTTATCGTGCATTTGCCCGATGGATGGACAATGAATTGGTTTGGCGAAAAGAAAGGGGAAGGGATTGAGTATCACATAATGCTCCTCTCGCTGCTCTTGATAGTCATCGTTAGAGGAAGCGGCGCCTTGTCAATCGATCTTTGGCTATTCGGAAGCATGCATTGCACATAGACTGCTCCGTTGATTGAGAGGTTCGGTCGCTTAGAATGCGATGCTCTGCTGGAACCCCGGTTGGCACACGACGAGGGTGCTTTGATTTCCGTGCGCGATCAATGCCAGACGCGGAGCCCGAAGACGAAGCTGGAATTGCTGGTCGCTCCTCCGGACTGGCGCGTGTAAAGGGCCGAACCGCCGTATTTTCCGTCATAGGCCCAACCAATGTAAGGATTGACCTTGCGAGTAAGTTCATAGCGAAGACGAATGCCAGTATCGATATCTGAGAAGCCTGAACCGGTTTGGCGTGCCGGGTCGTCCTTACTGTAGAAGTTCAGCTCCGCCTGCGGTTGCACGACCCATCGCTGCGTGATGAAGAGATCCCATGAACCGTTGATCCGTCCGGCCATGTGTCCGCCGTCCCGGATATAGAAGGTCGGCTCGAAGTCGAAGAAGTAAGGTGCCAGGCCCTCCACGCCGCCTGCAGCCCACACTCGGGCGGGGCCAGAATCTAAATCAGCTCGGACGCCTGCCTGCGCATCGAAATAGCGCATATGCGGGATCGGCCGATCATAGAGCGCTTCGTGGTCACCGTCGCTGACGGTTCCATCTCCGGCGAAGCCTTCCGATTTCAGCCAGAGCCGATTCATGTCCGTGCCAATCCAACCTTGTCCGTCCCAACGGAAGAGAGCGCCGGAGCTGCTTGCCCTGCCCTCAAACTGATCAAACAGAAGATGTGTGAAGACCATGTTGTCCTTGACGGCAGGTGGCCACCCCGCATCTTTCGTAGGTGCCGGTTTCGGCGCCGTGGGAATTGACGCCTGCGCCCTTGCCGATTTCGCCGCAATAAGGCCGAAGCTGAATGCGAGGAACACAATTGCACGAACAGATACGATTCGATGGAGGATGTTCCTTGCAGTCTTCATGACACCACCACAGTTCTGAACATGCCGGCATGCATGTGATAGAGCAGATGGCAGTGGTAGGCCCATCTTCCGGGCGTGTCTGCGCTGACGAGATAACTCACTCGCTCCGCAGGCTTCACAATGATGGTGTGTTTATAAGGATTGAAAGCACCATGCCCATTTTCTAATTCACTCCATAGCCCGTGCAGGTGAATCGGATGCTCCATCATCGTGTCGTTGATCAGAACGATGCGAATCCTCTCTCCGAGCTTCAGTTCAATCGGCTCCGCACTGGAGAATTTCTGTCCATTGAATCCCCAGATGAAGCGTTCCATGTTGCCGGTTAGATGCAGTTCTATTTCGCGTGTCGGTGGTCTGCAGTCCACACCGCGATAGCGGGCGCGCAGGTCCGCGTAGTTCAAAACACGCCGTCCATTGTTTTCGAGGCCGTCACCCGGATCGTTCAAACGGCTGCTGGCCATCATCGGCACCGAGACCACCTGTGGCCCCACATGCATCTTTACAAGGTTAGACAGCGCCGGATTCACTCCCTCTGCGCCAGCACTGGGCTCCGCGATCGGCCTCGTATTCGGACCCGGCTGAGGAAATGGGGTCAGTCCCGCACCGTTGCTCATCTGCATTCCCTGCATTGGCCCATGCGCTTCGTCGGGCATAGCAGGCATAGTTGACCCGCCGGGTACCATGCTCGCAGCGTCCATTTTGGTTCCATTCATATCAGGCATATCCATGCCTTTCATGCCGGACATATCCATCCCCTTCATGGAGCCCATCTTCATGCCAGCCATACTGCCCATACCCATGTCCATCATGGTTCGCGTGGGGCGCGGGTCCATCGGTGGGACTGCGGCTGTCAGACCGAGTTTTGGTGTGAGCGTACCGCGCGCAAAACCTGTGCGATCCTCCGCCTGGGCGAAGATCGTATAAGCGTCGTTGGCAGTTGGCTGCACGATTACGTCGTAGGTCTCCGCAGTGCCGATGCGGAACTCATCGACGACGACCGGTTCGACATCGTTACCGTCGGCCTGCACTACTGTCATCGGGAGGCCGGGGATACGAACATCAAAGATGGTCATCGAGGATCCATTGATGAAGCGAAGGCGAATGCGTTCGCCCGGCCGGTAGAGCCCAGTCCAGTTAGCCCGCGGAGCGTAGCCGTTCAGCAGATACGTATAGGCAGCGCCCGAGACATCGGCGATGTCATTCGGGCTCATGTTCATGCGTGCCCACGCCATACGCTTTCTTAGCGTTGATCCGACACCCTCGTTCTTCGCTTCACTAATGAAGTTCGCAACCGTGTGCCGATGGTGGTTGTAGTAGTCGCTCTCCTGTTTCAAGTTGCTAAAGATCGCTTCCGGATTTGCGTCGGTCCAGTCGGAGAGCAACACGACAAATTCGCGATCAAATTGAACAGGATACGGATCGCGCGGCTCGATCACCAGAGCGCCAAGCAGACCGGTCTGCTCCTGGAATTGCGAATGGCTGTGATACCAATAAGTGCCGCTCTGGAGCACGGGAAAGCGATAGACGAAGGTCTCGCCCGGAGCAATGCCGCGAAAACTCAGACCGGGAACTCCGTCCATTTTCGTAGGTATCCGCATGCCGTGCCAGTGAATTGAGCCTGGCTCCTTGAGGCGGTTCGTCACCGCAATGGTGATTGTGTCGCCTTCGCGCCAGCGCAGAGTTGGCCCAGGCGAAGAACCATTGACGCCGATTGCCGTTGCGGACCGGCCTGTAAAGTTCACCGGCAGCATGTCGAGTGTCAGTTCGAAGTGTGTGCCCGATAATTCCGTGGGCTTCCGCTCGGCGGATTCGCTAAGGGCAAGCAGGCTGTTCCCGCCGAACGCAGCCAGGGCTCCCGCTGAAGCCATACCCTGGACGAACTGGCGACGGCTTATTGAAAACGTTGGATCTATGAGTTTTGGATTCATTGGTGTTCATATACTTCTCGCGTCAATGATTTCATCCTTGAACTCTTGAGAGATTTCTGAAGATAGCCGCGGCCCACCGAGATGGTCCCCATAATACTCACTGCCAACAGCTCAGCAGTGAGTATCGCGCGTTGATGCTTTAACAGCGCTACCAATGTGACCTCGTTTTGCAGACGACAGACCTCCTGCGGGCCGGAGCGGCCCTTACGAGAGTGGCGTGTGCAGGTGCGGGCGCTTTCTAGCGAGCGTTCTTATAAATCATTTCAAGCAGTTCGTCGTACATGGCTTCTTTCTCTTCCTCTGAACCGCTGGTGATGGCGTGGCTCGCGCAATGCGTTAGGTGATTGCGCATCAGAGAACGAGCGACGGCCCGCAGTGCCTCCTGCGCAGAAGAGATTTGCATGAGAATGTCGGCGCAATAACGATCCTCTTCCACCATGCGCTGAATGCCGCGCACCTGACCCTCAATACGGCTAAGGCGGCGCAGGTTGGAGGCTTTTATCTCAGGGTCGACTCCCACAGCTTTTCGTCCCGCGATCGGAATATCGCCTCTGGAAGAAGCAGGGGGACAATATGTAGTTTTTCTGGTAGCCATAAACTCTCCTTACCCAAGCTTCAGGCGGCTCAGCCGCAGGCTGTTTGTGACGACACTAAATGAGCTGAAAGCCATCGCTGCGCTGGCAAGCACTGGACTGAGCAGCAATCCGCAAACGGGATACAGAACTCCGGCTGCGATCGGAATACCGACGACGTTATACGCAAGAGCCCAGAACAAATTTTGGCGCATCACTCGCATGGTGCCGCGCGACAGCGCAATCGCGGCGGCCACACCGTTTAAATCGCTGCGCATGAGCGTGACATCACCGGCTTCCATGGCGACATCAGAGCCTGTCGCCATGGTGATGCCTACGTCCGCTTGCGCCAACGCGGGTGCATCGTTGACGCCGTCGCCGACCATGGCAACCGAACGCCCTTGTGCCTGCAGGCGCCGGATCGCGTCCACTTTGCCTTGCGGCAGCACGCCGGCAATCACGTCATCTACCCCTACCTCGCGGGCGATCGCGTGCGCAGTTCGTTCGTTGTCGCCGGTGAGCATCACCACATGCAAGCCTTCGCGATGGAGGCGGCAAATGGCCTCGATCGAGGTCGGCTTGACTGTATCCGCCACGACAATCATTCCTGCAAGTTCGCCGTCGATTGCTACCCACAGCGGAGTCCGGCCTTGTTCTGCTGCCTGTTCAGCAGCCTGAGTCAGCGGCGCGATGGAGACGCTATACCCCTGCATCAGCTTCGCATTGCCGATCAGGGCTGCATGCCCTTTAATGATTCCCACGACACCCTGCCCCGTCAGCGACTCGAATTCTTCCGGCCGCTGCAACGTCAGGCCGTTCTGCATTGCATGACGGACGACGGCTTCACCCGACGGGTGCTCGCTGGCGCGTTCGAGTGATGCAGCGACACTAAGGACCCGGTCCTGAGAAAAGCTAGCGGACGGATTGAGCAGCACCTCTGTAATCGCTGGACGTCCTGCCGTGATGGTGCCAGTCTTGTCGAGCACCACAGTGTCGATCTTTTCGAGCCGCTGGAGCGCTTCGCCTCCTTTGATGAGCAATCCAAACGCTGCTCCCCGTCCAGTCGCCACCATGACAGCGGTGGGAACGGCCAAGCCCATAGCGCACGGGCATGCGATTACAAGCACAGTGACAGCCGCGGCAAAGGCCTGCATCGTATCCGCACCGTGAGCAAAGAATCGCCAGGCTCCGAAGGTGACGATGGCCAAAGCCAACACGGATGGCACGAAGATGGCGCTGATGCGGTCTGCAAGATGCTGAATCGGCGCGCGTGATCCCTGCGCCTCACGCAAGAGCCGCACAATCTGCGCCAGCGTGCTCTCGGCACCCAGCATCGTGGCACGGTACTGGAGCGACCCGCGCTGGTTGAGGGTGCCTCCGATAACGCGATCCTGCGCTTGTTTTTCGACGGGCAGCGACTCGCCGGTTAGCATCGACTCGTCCACACTGCTCTTGCCCGAGATGACTTCTCCGTCTGTCGGAATGCGCTCGCCAGGACGAACGAGGATGAGGTCGCCCCGCTGGATTGCCTCGATCGGCACATCGTGCTCCAGGTCTTCTCGGAGCACGCGTGCGGTCTTCGGCTGCAGTTGTACCAGCTTGCGCAATGCGAGAGCCGTCCGGCCCTTGGCTCGACTTTCGAGGGTGTTGCCAACCAGGACGAGCCCGATGATCAGAATGCCCGCTTCGTAATAAACATCAGGCGCGATACCGTGGGCGAGGAAGAAGCCCGGAGCGATGGTGCTGGCTGCGGAATAAAGAAATGCGGTGCCCGTTCCCAGAGCAACCAGCGTATTCATGTCCGCCGTCTTGTGCAGCAACGCCGACCACGCCTTGACGTAAAATCGACGTCCAGCCCAGCCGATGATGAATACCGAAAGCACGAAAAGGAACCAGCGTATGCTGTCATCGCTGACTGAATACAGCCACGGCGCCACTTTGCGCAAAGCCGGATCGAGGACCCGCATGGACCAGCTCATGAACGGGTCCTTCATGCGCTGCAGGCCGCCTACACTCGACATGCTCATCAGTGGCATGGAGGCAACCATGGCAACGACACCCGCCATGACGCTGACCCAGGCCTTCCAGCGCAACTGTTGATACTCGCGCAGCTGGTCTTCGTCGTTCTTCTCCTGTGTGACGAGAACCGATTCATTCGCTACTGGCAACTCGGCGCCGTAGCCTGTGCTGCGAATCTTCTCGACCAGCCCGGAAGGTGAGATCACACGCGGATCAAAGGTGACGGTCGCATTGTGCAACATGAGATTGACGGTCGCGTCCTGGACTCCTGCCTCGCCTGCCAATGTTCTTTGGACAAAAGACTGGCATGCGGCGCAGGTCATGCCAGTGACCGGAATGTTGACCCGTTCGAGAATGTCAGTCGAAGCGGCATTTCTGCCGTTCACTCTCTCGCCTTCTAAAGTGTTTGCCATCGGTTACTCCCCGAATCCGTCATCAATCCGAGCTGTGAAGCCAATGTGGTCCACAGCGGCCACGATCTTGTCTGGCGAGGTCTTTGCGGCGTCGAACTTGACCTGTGCTGAGCCAACTTCTACGGAGTCAACACGAACGCCATCGACGCCGGCAAGCGCATTCGTCACCCGGCGCTCACAAGCTCCGCAGTGCATCCCTTCGATAGACAGTATGAGTGTCTTTTCCATGCTTTTTATCTCCACTTTATTATAGATGCTCCTACCCCCCTGGGGTATTAAGAAATAATCGCGTCAAAATCACCCACCCTAGCTGTCTCGAAGCCGAGATGTAATATCGAGACGAGATGACAGGTAATAAACAGAAGCAACTCCACAGTGATCAGAACTCGGTAGACATTCTCCTTTTCGGTGCGCATCCTGACGATGTGGAATGGGGCGCCGGGGGAACGGTATTAACGTCAAGGGCGTCTGTCACGTCATTCGGGATTGCGGATCTTACCCGAGGTGAAATGGGATCTCGAGGTACGAGCGAGGAACGCGACAAAGAGGCGGAGGACGCCGCATCTTTGATGGGTGCCCAGTTTCGTGAAAACCTTGGGCCTACCTGATTGCGGAGTTATCGACTCCGTGGAGAATCGTAAACAAATCGCGAGTGTTATCCGGCGTTGGCGTCCGAAGCTGGTGCTAGCGCCCTATTGGGAAGACCGCCATCCTGACCATGCAGCGACTGGGCACCTCGTTCGGAATGCCGCCGTCTATTGCACGCTGAGAAAGTCGAATGACCCGAATCCACCACACAAGCCTTCGGCTTATCTGTACTACCTTTTGCACCACTTCACGCACCCCAGTATGGTCATCGACATTTCCGACGTCTACCACCGTAAACTCGAATTACTTCGGATGCATGCCTCGCAATTTGCAAAAACCGCTGAGGGTTTCGGGGTGTTGCCGCTTGGAATGAACGACTATTTATTCGGGATGGAATCTCGCGACCGGTTCTTCGGCTCGCTGATCGGTGTCCATCACGGGGAAGCATTCGTGAGTGAGGTTCCTTTGAAACTTGGTAGTATCAGCGATCTTCCATCACTCCGCTAGTCGGTGGCTACATCGGCGAACGGTATTGCGATTAGCTATGTAACGTACTTTTTTCGCGACGGCGCTTTCTGTAAGCGGCGACCTTGTGACGGTTTCCGCACCGTTGAATGCTACACCAGCGGCGGTTGTGTGATTTGGTTTGATCGGAGAACCAAAAGACACATGACTCATCCTCACAACGTTTGATCAATTCGAAATCGGCGAATGCGAGGAGTTCACCAGCGGCTTTCGCCACAGGCGCCAGAATTGAGTCGGACGTGTCCTGACGCCATACGGCGTCGATTTTGAGCGAGTGTGCCGTGCTCCACACCAGTTGGGAATAATTCTCGCCAGCTGCCAGATAGTTGTTGAGGATCTGAGGATCACCTCGACGCCCTGCTTTTCGCATTTCGACAAGAACGCGTGTGCTCTCCCGCAGCTTTCGTGCCGAGCGTAAGAGTGAGAGCGGTTTCACCTTGATATCGCGAACTGGGACTGGGAATCCTGCTTCTCTAAGCCAAGCGAGCACGTCATCGTCACTCTGCAGACAATCGACGAGCTCCTGATTCACTCGCATCCGAGTGTTCAAAAAATCCAAGGCTGCATCGCCTGCCAGAAATATTGCACGTGACTTCATAAACGTGTGAGAGCTCAACATATACGCTTCGGTCACCTACCCATGAACTGTAACCCCCGAAGATCCCGTTGACAAGTGTCGCCACTCATGATTTAACTAAAGAATAGATTGCTCCGTTCTGGCTACGCACATTGCACGTGAGGAAATGCGTAATGTGCAGTCAGGCGAGGAGGCGGTCTGTGAAAATGGAGACGTGTGAGTCGGAGAAGCGGCGATCACGGGAGCCTAACCGACCAAAAGCAATCCCCCTTAGCAATCCTCTGACAAGGCGTGGCGGTTGAAGTATGGTCTGGCATCCTCTGTGAGGATGCCAAGAAAGAACGTTCATGGAGAGGACAGCACAACACATATCTAGCAGTGAACCGGTACAGGATGAGGCTGGACTTTTTTCGAGTGAGTCTGTTCTCGATATTCTGCGGTTGATACTTGCGGGATCTCCCCTGCCCGAAGTGCTCACGATCATTGCACGACTGGTTGAATCTCGCGGAGACGGCACACTGTGTACGATCTGGCTGCCGACGGATGACGGGAAGGAGATTTATTGCGCGGCCGCGCCAAGTCTCCCCGGCTTTGCGACAGGAGTCGGGTCAATGTCGATCGGTCCTAAAGGCGGATCCTGCGGGACTGCCATGTACCGAAGAGAAGCCGTATATGTGCACGATATTCTCATCGATCCAATCTGGGATCAGTATCGTCATCTGCTGTTGCCTTATGGAATTCGTGCCGTGTGGTCGCGGCCATTGTTTACGCATGAGGGTCAACCTCTCGGAACTTTCGCCGTTCACTATCGTGAAGTACGCAGCCCGGACGCCGCCGATCTGCGGCTGATCGAGAATGCTAGCCATATCGCTGGAATTGCGATTGAACGCCACCTGAAGGAAGAGAAGCTGCGGCTTGAACGGGATCGTTTGCGGTTGCTCCTCGAAATCACGAACAGCATGGCATCGAAGTTGGACATGCGTCGCCTGGTGGAGACGTTGTCTACTGATCTATTGAAAGTGACGCAATGCGATTTTTGCGCTTTGCTTCTTCCCGATAACGATAAGAGCGGATTGTGCATAAATACGCTGTACAACCCAGGAACCCGCGGTGTTCTGGATGGTGGAACGATCATCCCGAACGACGATTCTATATGCAGCCAAGCTTTCCGGACCGGTAAGGCTCAATACTTCACGAATTTCGAAGACATCCGTGGTGACGTTGAGAAATCCGGTGGCAGTGTGGGGAAACTTATAGAGGAAGGCTTGCTGTCGGGATGCGGTCTTCCGCTCCCAGGCAGGGGCGGAGTAATCGGCGTATTGGCAGCTTTAAATCGCTCGAAGCGAACGTTCGATCAAAGTGAAATTGCTTTCTTGGAACAGGTTGCCCGCCAGGTAGCCATAGCTGTCGAGAACGCGTTGGACTATGAAAAAGCGATAAGGGATCGCGACAAAGAGACGAAACAGAGACTTTATCTCGAAGCAGAAATTCGCGCCGAGTTTGGGAATATCGTCGGAGATAGCCCCGCGTTAAAGACTGCTTTAGATCTGGTGTCCATCGTGGCACCGACCGTTTCCAGCGTGTTGATCTTAGGCGAGACGGGAACTGGCAAAGAACTCATTGCACGTGCGATTCACCATCTGAGCAGCCGTAGAGAACGTCCTTTTGTGAAATTAAACTGCGCCGCAATCCCGCTCGGGCTTTTAGAAAGTGAACTGTTTGGACACGAAAGAGGAGCGTTCACCGGAGCGATCGCGCAAAAAACAGGACGCTTTGAACTGGCGAATAAGGGAACTCTCTTTCTTGATGAGGTAGGTGACATTCCCTTGGAACTTCAGGCCAAATTGTTGCGGGTTCTGCAAGAGCAGGAATTCGAGCGACTCGGGAGTAACCATACACACAAAGTTGACGTTCGCCTGATCGCTGCTACGCATCGCGATCTACCCGCTATGGTGAAGCAGAATACGTTTCGCGAGGATTTGTACTATCGGTTGAAAGTATTTCCCATAAATATTCCCTCACTGCGACAGCGTACCGAAGACATTCCGAAACTGGTCTGGCATTTCACCGAACTCTATGCGCGACGATTGAACAAGGGAATCGAGGAGATTCCTCCGGATACTATGGAGGCACTCATGCGATATCGTTGGCCCGGAAACGTGCGGGAATTACAAAACTTTATCGAACGGGCAGTGATTCTTTCTCCGCATAGAGTATTACGCGCTCCAACTTCTGAGTTGGAACCATTCAGCACTCTTAAAGGATCGAATGCGCCATTGAGTGGCCTAGATGAAGTGGAACGAGATCATATTCTTCGAGCGCTTGATGCGAGTAACTGGATCGTTGGTGGGCGGAATGGCGCAGCAGAACGATTGGCGATGAAGCGGACGTCATTGGTTTACAAAATGAAAAAGCTTAAGATCATCCGGCCTGCGGCCTCTCTATAAAACGGCGCCGAGAGCAGTTCTCGTCCTGAGTATTTTATTTACTTCCCTGCCCTCTCAGTGGCGCCAACTCTTACGACGGGAAACTGTCAGTGGCGGACATCGGTCACGATTCCGTCGCAGCCGACGCACATTGCGCTGCACGGATCGAGCGATATATCACTGCAAAGACACAACTTAAGCTCCACCTTCCGTAGCTCGAGAGCCTCGTAACTTTGGAACGCTACTTGCTTGTCAGAGTCAAGCTGACCTTGGAGCGTTTCTGCGAATTGGGTAGCGTGGGCCATCTACCTCAACTCGGGGTGCCACGAGGTTCGGCGGATGGATTGACAGATGCCCCAGCTCGAATCGAGATACAAGGCTGTTCGGTCGATGACACGTTCGCTCGTCGCTACTTTGTCTGCCGAAGACCAGATGGTACAGTCATGCCCAGAGGCCAGTCCAGTGAAGTGGCATCAGGCTCACACCAGCTGGTTCTTCGAGACATTTGTCTTACGCCCGTTTCTCTCAGGCCACAGGCCCTTCCGCGAAGAGTTTCATCGTCTCTTTAACAGCTATTACATCTCTCTTGGAGAAAAGATCCCTGAAAAAAACCTGCGCGCATCATTCTCCCGGCCATCACTCGATGAGATTCTGGCCTTTCGCGCGCATGTTGACCAAGAAATGGAACGTCTGTTTTCTCGCGACCTTGACGAAGAAATATCGCGGCGCATCATGCTGGGCATAAATCACGAGCAACAACACCAGGAGCTCATGTTGACCGACATCAAGCATGCATTCTTCTCGAACCCCCTGCGCCCATCATACGGATCTGCTGCCCTGCCAAAAGCGTCTCCCTATCTGATTCCCAAGCTCGAGTGGCACAGCGTTGCGGGTGGGCTGATTGAAATTGGCCACAGCATGAACACAGAGAATCCCCTGGACTTCTGTTTCGATCACGAAACTCCGCGTCACAAGGTTTACTTGCTGCCATTCCAGATCGCAAACCGCGAAGTAACCTGCCGCGAGTATTTGGAATTTATGTCCGATGATGGGTATATGCGGCCCGAACTCTGGCTTTCTGAAGGTTGGGAGGCCGTCGAACAAGCGGGATGGCAGGCGCCACTCTATTGGGAACCCGATTCAAGTGATGAGACGGGCTGGCGTGTTTTCACGCTGAAAGGATGGCACGGACTTTCTGAGCTCATTGACATTCCCGTGTGCCACGTTAGTTTTTTCGAAGCTGACGCCTTCGCACGTTGGCGTGGCTGTCGTCTGCCCACGGAGGCAGAATGGGAATCCATCGCGAGTCGAGAACGCGGACGCGGAAATCTTTTGGATACCGGTCGCCTACATCCCGCAATGGCAAACGAGGCGGGTGTCGAGCAACTGTTCGGAGACTGCTGGGAATGGACCGCGAGCCCCTACACCGGCTATCCAGGATATAGGCCTCAACCTGGTGCGCTGGGAGAGTATAACGGCAAATTTATGTCAAACCAGATGATCTTGCGTGGAGGTTCCTGTGTCACGCCTGCGGATCACATCCGTGCAACGTACCGTAATTTTTTTCAGCCGAGAACACGTTGGCAGTTCACGGGAATACGTTTGGCAATTTGAAAGCGTCCGTACGGGACAAGTGCCGCGACCAAGTTCCGTCAGTGTTGGACATCCGTCACCAATTCGTCACGTGAGGAGACATTTGGTCGTCAAGCACTAGAACGCAACTTGCTGCTTAGAAAGCAATTGCCTTCATGTCTCGCCTCAACAACAAGATGGCATGTTGCGTGCCTTTGAAGAAGCGGGCTCGGTACACCTGAAAACGGTGCTCGTCATTGGACGTGTAAGAGCCATCTTGGTTCACGCAACCCGGCAGTCCCTGATGTATAAACAGGGCACCTACCGGGCCGGGAGTTAACCATCCATCAGATCAGCATGAAAGAGGAGGAATTGATATGAGTCAGGTCGCTTCGGGACAACCAGTCACCCTATCCACCGTGCCAGTGACATCCATAAACAAAGTTGAGGCGGATGGAATCCAGATCTTCTACCGTGAAGCCGGCGAAGCGGGGGCACCTGTGTTGCTTCTGCTGCATGGGTTCCCAACGTCTTCTTTCATGTTCCGTGATCTCATCCTGCGCCTTGCAGATCAGTATCGGGTGATTGCACCAGACTTACCTGGATTTGGATTTACCGAAGTCCCCGCAAAACGTAACTATACATATTCGTTTGAGGCGCTGGCTGGCACGATCGAGGCATTCACCGACGCTCTCGGGTTGAATCGTTATGCGATTTACATCTTCGACTATGGAGCTCCGACAGGTTTGCGGTTGGCGCTGCGCCATCCGGAGCGAGTGACCGCCCTCATTTCACAAAACGGCAACGCGTACGAAGAGGGCTTGGGCGATGCATGGGGACCGATCAGAACTTATTGGTCTCAACCTACTGCGGAGAACCGAGAGGTAATTCGACAGAATGTTCTGACTCTGGAAACGACTCGCTGGCAGTACACACACGGCGTGGAGAATCCTGAAAGCGTGCCTCCCGAGTCGTACACGTTGGATATGGCACTGATGGAGCGTCCGGGAAACAAAGAGATTCAGCTTGATCTCTTCCTCGATTATGCATCGAACGTCAAGCTCTATCCCAAGTTTCAAGAGTATTTTGGAACCTCGAAGCCACCGTTGCTGGCAATCTGGGGTAAGCATGATCCATTTTTTATTCCTGCCGGAGCAGAGGCCTATCGAAAGGACCTACCGAATGCGCGAGTTGAATTTCTGAATACAGGACATTTTGCAACTGAGACGCACTCCGTAGAAATTGCTGCTGCAATTAAAGAATTTCTAGCCGCGAACGGCATATCTCGGAAAGAAGGTAGTCGGGTATCACGATGAATTCCTCTTCTTCAAATGTCGTGCTGGTTCACGGAGCGTGGGCCGACGGATCCTGCTGGAACAATGTCATTCTCCCCCTGCGACGAGCAGGATTTGCGGTCACGTGCGCGCCGATTCCTCTTACCTCGCTCAGAGATGACGCTGCAGCGTTGCACCGGGTCGTCGAGAGGGTAAATGGCCCGGTGATCCTAACGGGCCATGCGTATGCGGGTGCGGTGATCGCTGCCGTCCATGACGAGCGGGTGAAATCCCTCGTGTTCATCGCCGCGTTGGCCCCCGATGAGGGTGAAACCGTTGCGGATGTCTTCTATCGCACTGCCCCGCATGCGGAAGCTCCCCACCTTGCACCCGACGCCCACGGCGTTATCTGGATGCCGGAGGAGGGCTTTGTCCGCGCAGTAGCGCATAGAGCTTCGCCAGATCAGCACGCCATTATGACTGCGGTGCAGAGGCCGATCGGGGTGCAATGTATTCAGGAAAAAGCTCCCGCTCCGGCATGGAAGACGAAGCCATCGTGGTATCTCCTTGCTGAAGAGGATCGCATGATTCCTGCGGAGACCCAAAGATTCATGGCCGAACGGATGGGTGCGACGATCCGATCCCATGCCGTTGACCACACTCCGATGCACACCGCACCGAATCTTGTAGTCGATGTGATTTCGGCCGCTGCCCAAGCAATGCCTTCGAAGTAATTCGTTTCTCCAGGCCTCTTTGCTGGACTGGAGAAGCGATGCAGCCTTATTGGAGATAGGAACATGAACAAGAAATCCATGAACCGCGATTCTGTTGCAGTTGTGACTGGTGCAAGCCAGGGAATTGGCCGGGCGACGGCGGTGCGGTTGGCGCGTGATTTTTCTGCTGTGGTGTTGACCGCACGGAAAGAGGATGAATTGAAAAGTACGGCTGCCGTTGTGACCGATGCGGGTGCCGAGCCGTTGGTGTGCGCACTTGATCTGCGCGAACCGCAATCGGCAGAACTCCTCGTCAGGAGCACCCTCGAACGTTTCGGTAGAATCGATGCCCTGCTGAATATTGCAGGCGCTGTGCCACAGATCGATCTGTTCGAAATGACCGATGCGCAGTGGGAAGACGGCCTGGCGCTCAAGCTGCACGGTGCGCGGCGATTGACTATCCAAGCATGGGACGCATTGAAGGCCTCGAACGGGTCTGTCGTTCTGATGTCCGGTAGTGCGGCTCTCGATCCAAAACCTGGCTTTGCGGCGGTCGCTGCTGTAAACGCGGCAATCATCACACTTGCAAAGGCATTCGCAGAGCAAGGCATCAAGGACGGAGTGCAGGTCAACAGCGTCGTCCCAGGCGCAGTGATGACCGGTCGCAGAGAATCGTTTTTTCAAAAATGGGCGCCAGCACACAACCTGAGTTTCGAGGAGGCAGTGAAGAAGTTCCCGGAAGAGGTCGGCATCGCTCGTTTCGGAAAACCAGAAGAAATTGCGGACCTGATGGCTTATCTGGTGTCGCCCGCTGCAAAGTGGATGACAGGAACTTCCGTGCGGATGGACGGCGGCGAGATCAAAGGCATCTGACCAATGCGTTCGCGAAAGCGTTCGAAGAGCGAAACACCATTGACGGCGTTCTGGATGAGAAGGAATATTTGAACTCGCGATTGCCAATGCTGGCAAATGTTCTTTAGTATTTCGGGGCATCTGCGCATCGCGACGAAGCTTACACCGAACATTTGTCACTGCCAGATTTCCGTCGCAACTTCGTCACCTCGAAATTGACAGTTGTCTTCCCGGTGCGATTGGATGCAGCAGAGCAACAAGAACTTAGCTGCACGGTTGGTTACTGAGAAAGTGCAGCGGACTTTGGTATCCCGGTTGCCTTCAGCGTGAAGCAGGTCATTTCAGGGTCAGCAACCGTACCAACCGCAATTAAGGAGAAGTGATATGAGTGAAGTATTGTCAGGACAACAAGGATGGAGCGGTGAGAGGCATGGCGTGCAGTCTTCCGCAGACCTTTCCCTAAGAGCTCAAAGCCTCCTAACTAAATTGGCGGCGTGGATCAGTGATCATAATGTCCCGTTTCTGGTGATCAGCATTGGCATGATTATCATGCTTCTGTGGGCCGGATCCTACAAGATGACCGCTCCCGGTGCCGAAGGTATTATTCCGCTGGTTTCTAACAGCCCCCTAATCAGCTGGCACTTCAAATTGTTCGGCCCCTATATCGGGTCCGACATCATCGGGACTACCGAGGTCATCGCCGCGATCCTTATTATTACAGGCTATTTCAAGCCCAAAGCCGGTATTGTTGGTGGCCTCATAGCGACGATGATGTTCTTTACCACCAGCACGATGATCATCACAACACCCGGCTCGACGATCTCCGTTCACGGGATCAGGTACATGAGTTTCCTGGGACTGTTCCTTTTCAAAGATGTCATATCGTTCGGGGTAGCGCTCTACCTGGTCAGCTATTTCGGCAAGAAAGCTATCCTTTCTGAAAACAAGGGCTAATCGCTAAACGGGGTCAAGCCGCGGCACAGTCACGCCTCAGTGTAGGTTGCGGGGTGTTCGCTTTACCTTTCGGCGGATACACGCGAAGCTGAAACGGAATGAGCCGCGGGGTCTTGTCCTGGAAATCAGCATAGGCAGAGATTTCTCTCATGCGTCACGGTACTACGGAGAACAGCACATATGGATCTTCAAGCACAACCGGAAGTTTACGACCTCCTCATTCTTGGTAGCGGCGCCGGCTCGAAACTCCTGGCCTGGACGTTCGCAGGACGAGGACAGCGCGTCGCTGTCGTGGAACGAAAATATGTCGGCGGATCCTGCCCGAACATTGCATGTCTACCAAGTAAGAATGTGATTCATACGGCTCAGGTCGCACATAATGTTCGGCATAGCGAGGAGTTTGGAATCACCATCGATCGCTTCCAAATCGACATGCCTGCTGTAAGGAATCGAAAACGCAAAATGGTTCAAGGGCTGGTAGACACACATCTCGCCCTGTATGAGCAAAGCGGGGCAGAGCTGATCATGGCATCTGGAAAGTTCGTAGGCCCAAAGGTGATCGAAGCAACGTTGCCGGATAGTACCAGACGGTTGCTGACGGGGAAGAATGTAGTGATCGGCACGGGAACGCATGCGTTTATCGAGAACATTCCCGGGCTAGCATCAGCACAGCCGCTAACCCATATCGAGGCCCTGGAACTCGACATCGTGCCGGAACATCTGATCGTTCTGGGAGCCGGGTATGTCGGGTTGGAATTTGCACAGGCGATGCGCCGGTTCGGCAGTAAGGTCACTGTTATCGACCGCAATCATCGCGTTATCCATAGAGAAGACGACGACGTCACCGAAGGCCTGCAGAACCTCCTCGAGGACGAGGGTATTGAGCTGGTTCTAGGCGCCAAGATAAAGAGCGTCTCCGGAGTCTCAGCACAGTCGGTCCGTGTCACTGTCGAGCAGAACGGTCAGGAGAGATTTCTGGATGGTACGCATCTTTTGGTCGCCTCAGGGCGCGTGCCAAACACCAAAGACATTGGGCTGGAACTAGCCGGAGTAGAGCTGACGAAGAACGGATATATCAAAGTGAACGAACGCCTCGAGACGACTGCTCCAGGCGTATGGGCTGTAGGAGAAGTTGCAGGTAGCCCCCAATTCACGCACATCAGCGAAGATGACTTCCGCGTAGTCCGCGACAATATGCTCGGTATGAAGCGAGTGACCACCGGCAGGCAGGTACCTTTCTGTCTCTTCACGGATCCTGAGTTCGCCCGCATTGGGATGAGCGAAAAAGAAGCGAAGAAAAAAGGGCTTGCTTACCGTCTCTTCAAGGTTCCCATGACGCACGTACTGCGGGCGCGCAGCCTCATGGAAACTCGCGGGTTTCTAAAATGTCTGGTAGAGCGCGACAGCGATACGATCATCGGGTTCGCTGCGTTCGGCGTGGGCGCGGGCGAGATTATGGCGTGCGTGCAGGTTGCGATGCTCGGAGGGTTACCCTACACCGCGCTTCGCGAAGCCGTCCTCGCACATCCGACTATCCCAGAGGGATTGGTTGCATTGTTTTCGTCTGCTGCATCTTGAATTTCCAGCGAGAATTCACGCCAGCGGTAGAAACCCCGTCTACATGCATCAATCAAACGATTACCGGGGTAAACTCGTAAGTATTCGTCCCTACAAAAACCGCTTTATAGCTGTAACTCCCTGTCCCCGGACGCAACTTGATTGTCGCCGTCCCTGAGCTTGTGAGCTGCGCCGAACCGTACAGATGGATATCCGTACAATGGCTCGCCGTCGCATCACAGAATCCACGAGGCCCGGCGTAACGGGAGTCAATCCCGACATCACCGTAGCAGTCAGCGTGATCGTCGAGCCGGCACTTGCCGATGTAAGCGCTTCGTCACCGTTCGTCAACGCAAGCGGAAGACCTGCAGTAGAGACAAAGATCAACTCCGAACTCGGAAGCTGTTCTCTTCCCTACCCGATTCCTGCGCCTCCTTCAGAGCCCGAAGCGCTTTGAGAACGAAGTTCTGGAGCTTCACAATTCTTCGACTCCGCATCCGCTTGGTGTCGTCGAACGTCCATTCAGAACCGGCCACCTGAATCGTTCGGCAGACGCTGGCTGTTCCGCGCTGCCAATCGATGTCGGTCCACTTGAGAGCGAGCTATTCGCTGGGACGCATTCCCGTCGTCAGGGCCAACGCCAACAGCGGGAACCATTGAGATTTCTCGGCTACTTCCAGAAACCTGCGGCACTCCTCGACGCTCAGAGCTTCCATTTCCTTGCGTTTCACTCGCGGCAAATCGACACCGACACAAGGGTCCTCTGCGAGCCTCTTCCAGCGAACTGCCTAGCGAAAAGCTGACTCGAGGACAGCGTTGGTGTACTCGATCATGCGCGCCGACAAGCTGCGCTCGAACATCCGGGCATAGAGACTCTGAATCTCGATTTGACTGATCGTGCCAATGAGTCTGTTGCCCAGCACCGGACGGATGTGCAGACGGAGAAGCGCTTCGTAGTCCTTGAAGGTTCTTGGCCTGACTCCCGGCTTGGCGACGTCCGTGAGCCACTGATCGAGCAATTGGTTCAGGCTCATGACAGTAACACGGGAGACACGGCCATTGTCGCGCTGCTGCAGCTTGAGATTGAGGAAACGCTGCGCCTCGCGGAAAGAACCATGAATCGTCTGGTTGTGGTATTTACGCGTCCCCGTCTGAGGATCGCGCCCAAGGTAAACGCGTACGAGCCATGTGCTCGCACCGCGCCTAATAATCTGCCCTAGTTTGCGGGCCATAGTTCACCTCCGGCCCGCAATGGGGCACACAAGCGGCACACATGGTGCCGCGGAGATCAAGTTTTATAGGGGTTTGAAAGCTGTATTACTGATGGGGAATTCAGTTGCCTAGGCAGGTCCGAACACATCTGAAATGCATAGTTCATGGTTTATTGCAGCGCCAGTTCCGATGAGGCTAGGATTGAAGGCAAGACCATTGGAACTCGCTACCCATGCGCGGGATTTCCCCAGACAGCGGCGCCCAGGAGGTTCCTTGTGGCGAAAGATTTCGATCTACACTCTAATGACAAAGGCCAAAATGGCCAACGACCCCCTAAGCGCGATCCGATTCCCTTCGATTTCCGGCGGAGAGACAGAAACAATGTCCGACCGATAGATTCAGATAAGGCAGAATCCGAAGTCTCATGGACGGGATCGTGGCCAGGGAGTTCGGCAGGTTCAGGAACCACCGTCTTCCTGCTGGCGATCGCTATTTCAAGTGCGTTGTATCCCAACGGGAACGATAAGAAGTCCACTGCCGCAAGTTCAAAGTCAAATGAACAACTCCGGCCGGGCCCCGTATCTCAACCATCTTCACCAGTGCGGTCTCTCTCGAAGCCATCGCCAACCATTCCGGCTGATACAGCCCGGCCCAAAAGTTCGATCATGCCCGGGCAGGGTCCAAATGCGGTGTCGAACTTACCGGGATTCTCGGCTCTGCATTACTCTCCGATGAGATATGAGGCTACACATAAGAAGGCGTTTGGCGGTTGCACGGGTCAACTCGAACTTACGAGCGCCAGACTTCATTTCAGATGCTCGAATCAGGCCGACCTGAACTTCCCCGTCGATGCAATTGCGAAAGCCCATAAAAATGGTGTGATTCTCAAATCGGGAGAGAAGTATCACTTTCTGATTGCCAATCACACGAAGGGGCAAGTGGAAGCGATCTTCACCTTATGGTTGAACAGGGTCCAGCAGTTTTCAGCAACCGAGCCGGGAATCATCGTTTTGAAAATCCACCAGGATTGACTCTTCTATGTGGATCACGCCCGCTGATAC
>Ga0207035_1115_pt1 | contig 20783 bp, 16 predicted proteins | sample Alteio_BWMinCont_77_FD_153272 | JGI IMG/M metagenome (GOLD analysis project Ga0207035, IMG submission 153272) | Enriched cells from forest soil in Barre Woods Harvard Forest LTER site, Petersham, Massachusetts, United States -... | ecosystem: Environmental > Terrestrial > Soil > Temperate forest >... | reverse complement strand
GCGCTGCACCGACCCGAACTTCTTCAGCAATGCGGATTTGCGACGGTCTCCGATGTTGGGAAATTCATCCAGGATGCTTTCGGAGATCTTCCGCAGCCGGAGTTCGGCGTTGTAGGTGTTTGCGAGGCGATGCGACTCATCGCGTACCCGCTGCAGCAGTTTCAGCGCCCCGCTTTCGTGCGAGAGTCGCAGCGGCTCCTTTTCACCGGGGCGGTAGATCTCTTCGAATTCCTTGGCTAGCCCAATCACCGGGATACGTTGCAAGCCGAGTTTCTCCAGTTCGGCGCAAGCGGCGTTCAACTGTCCCTTCCCGCCGTCGATCAGAATTAGATCGGGCAAACCGGGCGCTCCGCGCTTGCGCATTTCTCCAGGCGCCCGGTGCGCGCGCGCTTCCGCTGCCGCGGCATCCATCTCGGTCATCATTTTGGGCTGGCCCTTCAGCACCTTGCTCACATCGTCTACGACTCGTTGCAGTTCGCCGGCGACAGGGTGGCCTCCATCGAGTGCGGAGCACGGAGTGCGGGGTGCGGAGTCGGAAGTGATTTGGCTGGACTCGTTCAAGAGCCGGGTGTAGCGGCGACGGACAACCTCGGCCACTGAAGCAAAGTCATCCTGGCCTTCGACGGTTTTGATTTTGAACCGGCGATAGTTAGAGCGATCCGGCCGACCATTGCGGAAACTGACGAGCGACGCGACTTTGAAGGTGCCGCTAATATTGGAGATGTCGAATCCTTCGATGCGCTGAGGCGCGGCGGGCAACCCGAGCGCTTGAGCCAGTTCCTCCAAATCACGAGCCGAGTCAAGCGCCAGCGGAAGGCTGTAGGGGACCCGCTCGAAATGATTCACCTTCTTGGTTGTGCGGCGCAGGTTCGATAACAAATCGCGCAAATCAGCGGCTCGCTCGTATTCCTGAGCGGCGGCGGCTTTGGTCATTTCTTCGCCCAGGTGCTCTTGCATTTCCTGGCACTGTCCCTCGAGGAAATCGCACGCCGCGTTAACCTGCTCGAGGTATTGATCTCGCGTCACGTTTGCGATGCAGGGTGCGGTGCAATATTTGAGGTGCGCATACAGACAATGCTTGTAGTCTCGTTCGTTTGGAGTCAGCGGGCGGCAGCCGCGCAAGTGGAATTGGCGCCGGACCAGCGCCAGGGTGCTTCGCAGCGCGCTGGAACTTGGAAAGGGACCAAAGTAGCGGGCCCCATCGTCCTGCTTCAACCGCGTTAAAGTGAAGCGTGGAATAGGATCGTTGAGGTTCACCTTGACCATCAAAAAGCGCTTATCGTCGCGAAAGCTGACGTTGTACCTTGGATGAAACTCTTTGATCAATTTGCTCTCGAGCAGGAGCGCCTCCGGCTCGCTGCGGACCACGTGAAAGTCGACGTCGTGGATGGCCTCGACCAGCGCATTGAACTTCAGATCCCAGCCCATGCGTCTCGAGGATTGGAAATATTGGCTGACACGCTTACGCAGATCCCTGGCCTTGCCCACATAAATCACTGTTCCGAAGCGATCCCGCATCAAGTAAATTCCGGGTTTATGGGGCAGTATGCCAATTTTTTTGCGAATGTTTTCAGCCACTGACATTCCACTTTTAAGATACAGGCGATCCAGCGAGCGTGGCAAGCGAGGTGAAGACCGGCAAATCGGTCGGGATGGCGCTGTGCGGTCGGTGCCGTGTTCGGCGGCGCAAAATAGAGTGATTCGCACGTCATCGAGCATTCGTTCAGCCCGCTGAACACGGGCAGGGACGGAGCAGCGCGCCATCTACCCGGTGGTCGCTTAGATGCGCCTTGCGTATGTTGGGCAGTCTTTCGACGATTGACGCAACGCTGCGCGGAGGTCACCATGCGCGGCACATCCATGTTATGGCAAACGCCGCTCGAGATGCCGGACACACGATTTTCGCATCCATTTGACGCTCCTAAATTCTTGACGGGAATCGAGTTTCGTAAAAAAGCGTTTAACTCACACCACAGATGAATGGCATTTTGAACTTATCACGACGCATTTGCGCAGTTTTGCTTTTCTTTGCTCTGCAGGCGGCGGCTCTCTCAACGGGGCAGGCGGCATCAGGCGATTCAACCAACCGCGATTACTGGGGGGTCGAAGATGCGAAGGAGCGCGAGAAGTTGCCGCTATATAAAATCATCCCGGCAGCGAAGTCAGAGGAATTGACCCCAGCGAATGGATATCCGAAACCCGAGACATTTCTGACATGGCACAGGTCTCATGGCGATAACGGAGGCATGCGCTACTCGGCGTTGGATCAGATTAACCGCCAGAATGTGACGAAGCTGCAACAGGCTTGGATTTATCATTCAGGCGACGGCAGCAATAACTTGCAGTGCAACCCGATTATCGTGCGCGAGTTGATGATCGCGCCCACGCCGGGGAAATTTGTAGTCGGCATCAGTGCGGAGAACGGAAAGGAGAGGTGGCGCTTCAAACCGGAAGGGCGCCCGGCCTTTCGCGGATTGATCTACTGGCCTGGAAGCGAGAACGTAAAGGAACGCGTGATGTTTTGCGCGGGCAAATATCTTTATGCGCTGGATCCCAGCAACGGCGAGCTGATCACAACCTTTGGCGAGGGCGGCCATACGCTGTTACCCGGCCGGGTACAAGGTGGTTTTGGCGCGGCCACAGCCGGGCCCGCGATCTTCAAAGAGATTATCGTGGTGCCCGGTTTTGAAAAGGACGTGTGGAGTTTTGATGTCGTGACGGGCAAACACTTATGGACTTTTCACACCGTGCCGCATCCGGGGGAATTTGGTTATGACACTTGGGACCATACTGAAGAGTACGGCGCGAATTGCTGGACGGGTATGGCGATGGATGAAGAACGCGGCATTGCCTACATTTCAACAGGCGGAGCGAAGCCAAACTTTATCGGCGTCAGTCATTTGGGAGACAACCTGTTTGCGAATTGCCTGATTGCACTGGACGCGCGGACGGGCAAGCGCCTTTGGCACTTCCAGGAAATACCACACGACCTGTGGGATCGGGATATTTCCGCGCCTCCCAGCCTCGCCACCATTACTCGCAACGGCAAACGGGTGGATGTGGTGGCGGTAACTACCAAAAACGCGGATACGTTGCTGTTGGACCGAGTGACCGGCAAGCCGATTTTTCCGTTTCGCATGCGGCGCGCGCCAACCAGCGAGTTGCCGGGCGAAGTGACGTCACCTTACCAGCCCGACCCGGAGTTGCCCGAGCGTTTTGGGAAAATGGAATTCACCGCCAAGGACCTCACCGACCGAACGCCGGAGGCCGCGGAATTTGCCGCCGCTCAGTTCAAGAGCGTGACGACCGGCTTCTTTCGCCCAGCCAGCCTGGGGCGTCCTAATTTGTATTGGGGAATGGACGGCGGCGCGGAATGGTCGGGCACGTGCGTGGATCCTGAGACCGGCCGGCTCTATGTGAGCGCAAACAACTTAGGCTGGATGATTTCGGTATTTCGCGACGATGATCCGGCCGAGGATTTGTCCGCGCCAAAATCGCATGGGCGGATAGTTTACGAAACGGCGTGCGCGCAATGTCATGGGCTGAACAAGATGGGGATCGGCGTGGCGCCACCCCTGCGTGGATTGCGTTTTCGTTTGACCGACTCGGATATCATGCGACAGGTCCGCACGGGCACCAATGGCATGGCGGCTTTTCCCACGATGAGCGAGGCCGACCTCAAGGCCGTGACAGATTATCTGCTCTTGCGCGAGGGCGGCACGCCACCGCCGAATATGAAATCCGAACGACCTCGCTACAGTTTCACAGGATACCCCAGGTTCCTGGACAACGAGGGGTACCCGGCCAGCAAACCGCCCTGGGGTACCCTGAATTGCCTGGACCTCAACACGGGTAAACTCGTCTGGACCGTCCCCCTGGGCGAGTATCCCGCACTTGCCGCGGATGGCCTTCCCAAGACCGGCACGGAAAACTACGGCGGGGCGATTGTCACCGCGGGCGGATTACTTTTTTGTTCCGGGACGCGTGACTCGAAAATCCGCGCATTCGACAAACAAACCGGCGCGGAATTGTGGTCGGGCAGTTTGCCCTGGGTGGGCAGCGCGCCGCCCGCGACTTATTCTATCAACGGCCGCCAATTCGTGGTGATTGCCTCCACAGGCAACAAGCTCGGCAAACAAAACGAGTATGGCGACGCTTACGTGTCGTTTGCGTTGCCCAAGCAAAACTAGCCTGGATCTGCGAGCGGCGTCGCTTAGTCGGAAAAGTCGCTAAATCAAGCAGCAACGCCGCCCGCCCTCTGAAACAGAGTCCTTATACAAGCGCATTGAATTATGCTTGACCAACTCGCACTACCCGTTCACGGTCTAATTTATGAACCCAACTATTTCCCGGGGCGCACCGCGTATTGCAATGCATCGCCACATTGCGTTTTGTTTTTTGCCACAGATGCTATTCGTCTTGCTTGCCTTGGGTACTTATTACCGGGGCTATTGGCTTTTGCTTCCTGTTCTTTTCCTGCTCGTCGTAGTGCCGCTGCTGGACACGCTGACCGGTTGGCAGGATGACGCTCATTTCAGCAAAAATGACTTTTCCCGCCTCGACACATTTTTGCTTCATTGGAACACCAGGCTGTATGCAGTTTTTTACCTAACGGCTGTCATTTGTATTCTGAGGTTTTTGCACCATTTTACGATCGCTGAAAGGGGTTTTCTTTTGGTCACTTCGGGTTTGTTAGGAGCGATCGCTTTCTCTGCGGTCCACGAACTGTTGCACGGAAGAGAAAAGCTCGATCAAGTTTTGCAAAGGATCACAACCGCATTTTTGTTCTATCCACACTACAAGCTAATCCATACCCAAAGTCACCACGCCCATGTGGCGACGGCTGATGATAAGAACACCGCCTGGTTGGACGAAAGCATCTATGCGTACATTCTTCGGACTATCCCGGAGAGTATGATGCAATGCTGGCGAATGGAGTCGACGCGAATCAATAACCGGCAGCTTTCCCCATGGTCGGGCATTTTTAAGAATCGGATGTTTGCAAATGCTTTAGGCCAGGTTGGAGTTTTGCTGGGCGTCGATTTGTTTTCGGGCATGGGAGGCCTGTTATTCTATTTGGGACACATCATTGTAGCGCACGTTATGCTCGAGTCGGTGAATTACATTCAACACTACGGCTTGTTGCGCAAGCGGGACGGAGGGGAATATGAAATGACTGCCGCGGAGCATTCCTGGGATTCCTATCACTATTTCTCCAGCTACGCGAGTTTTCGAGTCGGGCACCACTCATTCCACCATATATCGGCGAAGCCCTATTATCTGTTGTCCCCCGAAACGAAAGCGCCAAAACTGCCCGTGGGATATTTTTGGGCGATTGCGATGGTGTTAATCCCGCCCTGGTGGCGTCAAGTGATAAATCCAAGAAGGGACCACTTAACTGCCGCGCAATGCCAGGAGGTGCGCCAGTAGCACAATGCCAGGAAATTCGTCGAGGTGATATTCGCGGATCAAACCTTCAGGGTCTTGAGGTATGCAACGCTCTTTTGGGCAAGATCCCAGTTTTGCTCGACGAAGTAGTTCTTGACTCCGCCAATTTTAGCGGCGGTGAAGGTCTTCACCCAATCGATGCTGCCCTGGCCGAGCGGAACCTCGGGGTGCCCCTCGCGATTCATGTCGATATCCTGCAGATGCATTGAGTAGAAGCGGCCGGGGTACCGCTCAAAGTAATCGGCGGCGACCAAGCCGGCGGTGATCGTCGACATCTGGAACTGGAATTTGACGAGCTTCGGGTCGAGCAGGTCGAACAGGAGGTCGTAGGTGCGTTTGCCATCCACCATCGAGATTTCGAAGCCCTCGTTGTGGAGGCCTTGGTGTATTCCCGCCTTGGCGGCCACGGCCGCGATCTGGTTGTATTCGTCGGCCGCCTTTTTCACCTGATCGAGAGTCGGATGGTTCCCACCGTTGCCGTCACCCAGGCTGGCGGTAATCATCTGTTTGATGCCGATTTCCTTCGCCCACTCGATGCTCTTGTCCTGGGTATGTCGCAATTCGCTCATGCTAAAGTGAGAACTTTCGGATTTGAGGCCATGATCGCCCAAAATCTTCCTTACTTCCTTTGCGTTGGCGAGCGACGAGAACTCGGCGCCGTAACCGATCGGCGAACACAATTCGAGCCTGGTCACGCCAATCCCGGCCATCATCTGAGCGAAGGCGGGGAAGTCCTTGAGCATCGAACGCAGCGGCCACACCTGGCTGCCGATCGGCAGGCGAAGCGGATTGGCCTCAAGATTCATTGCGCCCCCAGCCAGCACGCCAGCCACGCTGCAGCCAACGATTGCTTTCTCCATAAATTGCCGTCTAGACATCGCATTCACAAGCGTTCCTATATACAATTTGCAGGCCACGTATGCCACATAAAATTCTGACTCTCGAAGCCGTCGCGGAATATTTGCATCTAGCGCCGACTGACATCGCACGACGCGTCAAAGATGGCGAGATTCCCCACGAGAAGCGAGGCCGGCGGATCGTCTTTTCGAAGGATGCGATTGACGTCTGGGCTTCGCAACGGCTTCTCCGCCTGCCGACCCAGAGGTTGACCGAGTACCACCGAAAATCCACGATTGGCGTGCTGCGAATTGTGCCGGGCCAAACGTTGCTGCAGGCGATGATCCAACCGGGCTTGATTGACCCGGCGTTACCGGCCAAAACCAAATCTTCTGTCTTGCACGAGTTGGTGGCCTTGGCGGCAAAAACGGGGCGCTTGAACGACGCTCAGTCTCTTGTCTCCAGTCTGGAAGCACGGGAAGCTCTTTGTTCCACTGGCATGCCCGGCGGTTTTGCCCTGCCCCATCCCCGCGTGCCGGACCCTTATCTTTGTGAAGGTTCGATCATCGTGCTCGGTCGCACCGTGCAAGACATCTATTTTGGCGCGCCAGATGGAGGCCCAACGAACTTGTTCTTCCTGATTTGCTGCCAGGACGACCGGTTGCATCTGCACACTTTGGCTCGCATTTGTTTGATGGCCCAGAAAACCGCTATCATCGAGCAACTGCGGCAGAGCACCGATGCTGGGTCGATGCATGCTTTCCTCCTGGCCGCAGAAGAGGAGGTGGTGGCTAAAACAAAGACATCAATCGTTCAAGATTGACTGCAGGCTCGCTGGAATTTTTATTTTATTTATCTAAATCCAATATATTGACAAATGGGCTTGGTCATACTCGACGTCGAATAGCATCAGTCATCAAGCGGTTTTACGAGCAGGTTGAGCCATTTTCAATCGTCCAGGGCAGGTTTTTCCCGAGCACTGAGCGCACAAAAAGGGATGGAAAAGGTCTGGCGGATCGGGAACATTATGGGCATGGTACAAAGTGCGACGGTGGCAGCAGCCCAGCTGATGACAGAAGACGAAAAAGGATGGCATGAGCTGCGGCTGCGAGTCGAGCAACTGGAAGCGGAACGGGTTTTGCTCGAACAGGAAAACAAAGCCCTTCGACGACTGTTGGAACGGGTGATCGAGCACCGGCAAAGATCGCACAGCGAGTTGATTCTCCTCCTCACGGGATTGGTCAGCAAACTGCCCATCAACGATGTTGGAGTGCTTGTCTCCAGATTGGTCGAGCATAATACGAACGTGACGCAGTACCTGGCGGCCCTGACAAAAGGCTCAGTGGACGGGAACCTTGTCTTCGAACAGCCGGCGGTGCTCAAAAATCTGGAGGAAACCAAGCGAGAACTGGTGGCGGCATTGAAACCGGTTGTCGAGGAGTTGATGCGGTTGGAAACTCCATTGGAAAAGGAAATCCTCGAATCGTTGATCCCGCAGCCGGACACGTTTTTCTCCCCACGCGGGGCGAGAGCCAATCGCTGTTTCATCAAAGGTTTGGTACCCCGCGAACGCATCCTGCGCGAATTCGGAGAACAATCGCTGGTGTTTTTCAACGACGTCACGACCGACCCTAAATTGAATCCGCATCCCAAACCCGAAGAGATCGTTCTGTGCTTTCGGAATGATTTCGACACGTTCATGCAACAGAACCCGGACTTGTTGTCGCAGAAACGCGGTGAACTGATGGCGTTGCATCAAAGGATTCAACAGAGCAAAGCGCCGACCGAACAGGCACGCTTGCAGAAGATCGCGTTCCAGAAGGTGTCGTTCATAATCGAATTGCTCCATTATTATGAGCATCAGAGCACGGAAGCCCCGGACGTTATTTTTGCACAGCGGTTGCCGGCCCTTGTCGAACAACTGGTCAACACAGGTTCGCAGGAAAAGCTGGATGAGAAGCTCATTGTATTGGTCGAAGGCCTGATGAGCTTCGTGCTCAATCCAGATCAGCGACACATGATCGTCAATAACCTGGGTAAAGCGGGCGGACAAGCTAGAATCTTGAAATACGTTCTAAGGTTGCGGGCCGATAAGGTGCTCGAGCCGCACCAAACCGTGGGCGAGTTCATCAAACAACTTTTGCCGCCGCCACCTCAAAAGCCGCCGGCCCCGGAGGCTCTAGCCGAGATCCTGCGATTGGTAAAGGCGCCCATGCAGAAGCTGATCATCAGGTCCATTTTAGCGAGCGATCGAATGAGAAAAACCGAATCAGAGAATCTTGCAAAGGCTGTGGGAGCGGCTCTGGGTCTAAAGGACCTTGCCGAGGAAGCCAAAGCGCAATTGGCGGTTCCACCGGCGGTCGAGCAGAAGATGGCCTGGGAAAAGATCAAGGACATGATTGCACGGCGGACGGAGACGCATGCCGTGGCAACCGCGATTCGCGATCGCCTCAATTCCAAGTACGATGCTGACGAAATCCGCCAGAGTTGGCTTGCCTTGACAGAAGCGGATCCGATTTCACTCATTAGAATATTCTGCCAGATCCCCTATCGGGCCGACGGCAAGACGGATTCCATCGCGCGGCCGGTAATCGAAACCTATGTGAGCCGACTGGTGCACGAGAAATACGCGACGACCTATAAAAAGGTGGTTACGAGCCTGAGGAACATGTTCGCGGCCAAGCCGGACAGCCCGACACTGCTCAATTTCCTGGCGCTGGTCCGATGGGTGGAGCCGGCGGCCGCGAACAAGCTTTGCGCGGATATCGGGATGCCCGTTCCGGTCCAATAGACACGCAGGTGCTCTCTTGCTAGTCAAAAACAATCGCAGCGGATCTACCCCCCTTTAACCTCACGCGGTAGCATTCAGCACGTTGATGTGGGCGCGAATCGCGCTCAAGAATTCTTTTGGATCGGTTTGGTCGAGGCGGTGGAGAACGCATTCCCATCGATAGGCGAAGCTTCCGGCGGGATCGTACTTGCAGTGTTTGAACAGCGTATCGAAGGCACGGCGGCGCTTGCGGTAGTCGCCTTGAGTGTGGAGAAACTGTTCTTCTACTGCAGCCAGGTACGCGTCGGCAAATTCGCGGGGATTGGAAACGAGCGACTCCCGCACATTCACTGGCCGAGCGTAATCGGCGGCGAAAGCGGTCAAGGACTTCTTGTATTCGGTGAACGCGCCGCTGTGGTCGCCCACTATGATCTCGGAAGGAAGCCCACCCTCGCCTTCGCGAACAATTTCGTCGCCGTCATCAAAGGCTGGCCGAGCACCGTCAAAGGAGCGGCCGACAATAAGGCCGGCTGCCGCAGCCTGCCCGATCAAACGGGCCAGCTTCAAGGCATACCCCGTCCGCGCATAGCGGTCGAGGGGCAGTTTGTCCGTCGCGATTCCTAACAGATACTCACGTTCGAAGTACGTGCTGCGGATTTGCTGCCCGCAGAATAGATCGTTTTTGCCGCGGTAAACTTCAGTCAGCCGTCTCATGAAAAAGCGGCGGCAAACGTTCATACCCAACTGACGGCAACCGAGCCTGCGGTCCAGCCAGTAATCGGTGTACTCGTCGCTTTCCTGGATCGACTGGAGAAGGCCTTTGCCTTCATCCAGGTGTTCCCAGACTCCCCACTTCTGCAGCCTTAGAAATCGTTTGAGTGGCTGAGGTTCGCCGTAAGCTTGAAACTCGGCCATGAACACACCGCGACGGCCTTCCTTTTGCGGTCTATCCAACGATAACGATTCCGGCACGCGCCCCAGATTCATGTATTCCAGATCTCCGTAATCGCGGATAAAATTGAAAATGATGTCTTTGGCGCGGGCATCGCACAAGCGCTGCAACTCGGGGTTTTCAGGATGGCTCAACGCTTCCTCAAACAGCGGGTCGAGCAGGAACTCGCCTTCTTCGAACCGGCCTCCGGCCAGCCACTCGATATTGAGGAAGAATTCGGGACTCAGCCCGATGAGCAACTGCTCTGTCTCGGCCTCGTTGCCTTCGAGGAACAGCGTCGAGACCATTCGCTCCGACCAAGCCTTATTGTGAAGATCATCCTGGCGGAAGGGTTCGTCAACCGCGGCTTGGAAGCGGCTCTTGAGCTCTGCGAATTCAGCCAGCAGTTGCTCGCATGCCATCTGCTCAAATTGTTTTGCGGCGAAGTCTTTGGCACTGAGCCGTCGCGGGTCCGCCGCAAAGAAATCCAGCTCGAGGCGCCCTAGCCGGTTGTGGCGGCTTGAATGTTCGGCAATTTCCTGCAAGTGACGCGCCAGGGTTGCGGGGTCGAGTTTCTCAAGCTGTTGGAAGGCGCCGCACGTTAGCCAGCGTGTGCCCGTGAGCCGATTGTAGAAATAAATCGGCTGGCCATGGATTCCCACCTTGGAACCCTGCACCAGCCGTTCCTTTCCTTCACGATCCTTGGGGATTGAGCTCAGCCGCCAGCATTCGCCACGTCGCTTGATGGCTTCCCGAACACGCGGATCGGAGACAGAAAGGAACTTGACCTGCCGTTTCGAGACTATGGTTTGCAGCAACTCGTCGGCGGTGAAGGCCAATGCCATTCGTTCCGGGTCAGGACGAATAAGAATGTGGTCGGCTTCGAAAATGAGATCGACAGAGTAACTGGTCACCGCTTGTTCTTCTTCGGGCGTAAGCGGTGCGAGTGAACTGGTGGCGCGCTGTGCATTAAGATGGTCGATAAAGTTGAGGCGTTGCCAGGCATGAACCCCCGGGGGTTGGGTATAGAGGACGCTCCTGTCAGGAAACAAAGTTCCGATGCGCGTTAAGAGCTGGCCATGTGGGTCGCGCGCGAAAGGTTGGGGTCCGATGAGTTCCACTTGCATGGACGTCAGTAAGATGAACGGTCGCTACCGGTTTGTCCACCAAGCTCTCCGCGCGGCGCTAAAAACGACTTTGGGGTGAAGACCCCATTGGCCGAGATTTGTTCATCGGCCAGACTATTTCGTCGTAAAGATGGTCAGTTTAGGTCGGGCGGTCTTCTGGTGGGAGACCGCCCGTTTCTAATAGGGCTGAAACGCATAGGCGCGGCGATCCTCGTCGCGGACCGCCCACCGATTTTCTGGCCAAACCGACCCCCCATACCTCAGGAATTGAACCGCCCCGTCTACAAACGCGAAATTGGATCCTCCCGCTTTAGCCTTCGGCACCCGCAAGGGTGAGTGGCAGCCATGCTCGACCCTATCCGTGTCGTTGCCATTTCCCTCGAACAGGTCCATGTAATAATCCTGTGCGACGGGGGGATTCTCACTTGGGTCGTTCTTTTTCTCACCGAAGATGATGGTATCGGACGACTTCAGCACAGCGAGCTCTTTCAGGCTCATGGGAGTGATCAGCACATTAGTCAGGAAATCATTCCAGCCGTTAATCAAATAACTGCGGGGGGACCGGTCCGCCGGTGTAGGAGAACTGACCATCGTCGGAGGCGTGCCCCGTTGCGCATCCGTGGGACAAACCAGCAGGTTCGTATTGCGGTAGTAATCCTGAAGCACGGTCGGCCAGCGGTAGGCGTTTGTCCGCGGGGGGTAATAACCCCCATTATCATCGGCATAAAGCTTTAAGGACAAGCCGATCTGCTTGAGGTTGTTGACGCACTTAATACGATTGGCTGCCCCTTTAGCCCGCGCCAGCGCCGGCAACAGCATGCTCGCGAGAATCGCGATGATGGCGATGACCACCAGCAATTCAATCAAAGTAAAGCCCCGCCGGACGCAAGACCAATCCACGCCACACCGCCGGTTCTCAGACGGAGATTTTGCGCATTCAGATGGGTTATCAGCTTGTCCACTCATAGTTTGCAAGTTCGGTCCTGTTTCTTCGATCTCGAATGCCCGCAGGCCCACCGCAGCTGGCATCCTGCGGTACTGGCTAATATTTCAACCGCCAGCTCGAATATTTCCGTCGTGAGTGCGTCAACTCAATACGAGTATGACGACGAAAAACTGGATGCTGCTGGCCTTAACGGTGCTGCTCGGCGGCATTTCGCTCTACCTGAATAGAGACTGGTTCGCTCGGGACAATATTCAAATTATGCACCGATCGCGCCCTGCCCGCGGCGCTTTTCGGCGGCCCCGCTCGGATAACCCCTTAATTGATCCAATCTCGTTTTGGTTTGACCGCAAGCTGAGCCTCACTTCCCTCAAAATTGTGCCCGTTGCCGATATCGAGACCAACAAATATCCCCAACCCATTTGGTATGTAGTTTCGGATTCCAATTCCGTTCCGATCAAGGAGTTTACCTATGGCATGCACATCCAGGGCATGCGTCCAGCCGTCAAGGGCATCGCGCCCGACCCGCTCGAACCGGGAGTGAAGTACAGGATGTTTGTCCAGGCCGGCAAACAGAAAGCCGAACACGACTTCGTCCCCGAGCCGCGAACGGACTGAATCCGCCGTCCGCGCTTTGAACTCTGGCGTCCCATCCTGAAACCCCGAACCCCGAAACCCGAAGGCCGAAACCCGTGCCTCTTAAAACTGGCGTACACCCCGAATACGGAAATGGCTAGGAGTCTTGCGGAAATTCCATTCCCGGATTTTTCTGCCTTCGCCTTCCTCGAGTTTGAAACGGCTTGCGCCGGTCGCGTTTGCCCTTAGGTTGGTTGGCTTATGAATTGGAAATTGCTTCACATTGCATGTCTTCTGCTCGTTCCGGCGGTGCTTTCCGGTTTTGCCCAAGGCACCACGGGAGGCAGCGCCTTGAGTGAATTCGAGACGCGCGCCGCCAGATTCAAGAGCGCCATCCACCTTCCCCAGTTCGAAACCTCAAGCAATGAAATTCAGACTTCGCTCGAGCAAACCATCGCCTCTGGAAACGCCGCGCTGGATGCACTCGCCGCCACCGATGCCCGAAAGGCTACCTTCCAAAACACAGCCGGCGCAATGGATGATATCGCTTACCGAATCGGCCTCACGGCCAACCGGCTTTCGGTGATCAAAGAGACCAGCCAGGACGCCGTTGTTCGCGATGCCGCTACCGAGGCGGTAAAGCGGCTCGAGGAGTGGGTGGTCGGCCTGGATTACCGTGAGGACGTCTACAAAGTTCTCAAAGCCTATGCTGACCGCCAGCCAAAGCTGAAAGGGGAGGACGCAAAGCTGCTGTTTGAAACTATGCGCGATTATCGCCGCGCCGGCCTCGAACTCCCTAAGGCGCAACGTGACGAAATCGAGCGTATGCGCAAGGAACTCTCCAGCCTCGCGATTGATTTTGAATCCAATGTCACCAAGGCCGAAAAACCGGTGAAATTCACTAAACCAGAGCTGGAAGGTGTTCCTGACAACTTTCTCGAGCAGATAAAGACCAGTGAGGACGAATACACCGTGATGGCCAATATCACCGTTCAGTACCTCAACGTTATGGAAAATGCCAAACGGGAGGAGACCCGCAAACGGCTCTTAATCGAGCACGATAACCTGGCGCGAAAGGAGAACATCCCGCTCCTGGAAAAAATTCTACCCTTGCGAGACGATATCGCCAGGAAGCTGGGCTACAAGACCTGGGCCGACTACCAAACCGAGGTTAAAATGGTCAACAATGCGGCTACTGCGATCGATTTCCTCCAGCAGCTTAAGACCGGATTGCAACCGAAATTCGACGCTGAATTAGCCGCGTACCGTCAAATCAAAGCTCGGGACAGCGGCGATCCGAACGCCCAGATCTACATTTGGGATTGGCGCTATTTCAGCAATCAACTCAAAAAGGAGAAATACACGGTGGATGCCGAGCAGTTGCGAGTTTATTTTCCCTATCAGCGAGTCCTGGAGGGTATGTTTAACATTTACCAGTCTATTTTCGGCTTGAAGTTCCAGCGCGTCGACCCTCCCTATAAATGGGTAAACGATCTGCAGCTCTTTGCGGTCTCCGACAGCAAGACGGACGAGCCTTTGGGGCTGTTCTATCTGGATATGTTTCCGCGGGAAGGCAAGTACAATCACTTCGCTCAGTTTGGTCTCATCGAAGGAAAGCTGTTGGCCGACGGCAAGTATCAACGCCCGGTCTGCGCCCTCATCTGCAATTTTCCGGCCCCAACCAAGGACAGGCCGTCCCTTCTGGCACACAGTGATGTCGAAACTCTTTTCCACGAGTTTGGCCACGCCATGCACACGATTCTGACAAGGGCCAAGTATGGCCGTTTCTCCGGCACGAGTGTTCCGCGCGATTTTGTCGAGGCGCCTTCCCAGATGCTCGAGAACTGGGTCTGGGACAAACGCGTGCTCGACAGTTTTGCCGCTGATTACCGCGATCCGAGCAAGAAGATTCCAGCGGAAATTCTCGCCAAACTGAAAGAGTCCCGGCTCGCAACCGAAGGCACGCGATACCGGCGCCAGCTCTCCTTTGGGCTCACCGACCTGGAGATGCACACGGAAATCCATGACACCAATGCTGCCGAGGCTCTGCCGCTCTCCAACAAGATCCTGAGCGACGTATTTCTGCCTTTAGCCCCGGACACCGCGTTCGTGGCGTATTTTGGCCATTTAATGGGCTACGATGCGGGGTATTACGGCTACGCCTGGGCCGACGCCATTGCCGCGGACATGGCCACCGTTTTTGAGCATGCTTCTAACGGTTACTTCGACCAAACGGTCGGGCACCGCTTGCGCACGGAGATCTACGAGCCCGGGGATTCGCGCGACGTAAATATCTCGATCGAAAAATTCCTCGGCCGCAAACGCTCGCTCGATCCGTTCTTGAAGAAGATCGGGATCGAAAAAGAGGAGTCTGCGCGCAAAGTTGCGGACAAGAACTGAATTCCGGGAACAACCTCGCAGCCATTCGCGTCATAACTTATGTAACGGCTGTTGGTTTTCTGGTCGTTACGGAATGACTGGGCGCATGCTGGGCTTGCATGCGCCCCTTTTATTTTTCGCTAAAGTTCCTTCTTAATCAGCCGATACATGAGTTGGAACTGTTTCTATCCTGCGAGTTAGAAGCACCCGGCGACTCGGCAACGAGTCGTCTTTTTTGTACCAGTTGGTGTAAATGTGACCGGAACCATTGGTTGGCTTGGCGGATACCATAGTTTGACCTACTATCTGGCCGGCCAATATTAAATTCCGGCCCTAAACGCTTCATTCTCAATGAGATTGATCGAGAGCCAACTTCAGTAAATTGGTTCCTGCAAACACAAACGAGAATCAAGTTCCCCAGATTCTCTCACGCAAGAGCCAGACTCGCAGCCAGTTTTTTCTTCCAGTCCTGATTCTTGGACATACTTTGGGTACGTTGGTTGCTCAGGATCGGACTTTGTTCTTCTGGCCTGCGTTAGTGGCAAACCGACCCTCGCCTCCAAACCTAAATGATGTTGCATCAATGGTTTGGAGCGGTGATTGGTTCGACCTCAAGCAAACGGTCCCGGAAGCCACTTTTCTGCTTTTGTGGCCTTATGTGTCTGCCGTGTGGCTAACGCGCTGAGGTCGGCTTGTCTTAGCCTCTCAATTATGGGCGAAGACATGAGAGACAAATACCGCTTGTTCCAGAACCACGCACGCGGCGGCAGCTACTAGATTCAGGACAACGTCGCTGGTAAACAGGAGAGCCTCCGCACACGTGATGAAACCGAAGCCTTACGCCTCGTTCAATGCGGGACGTAAATGCGATTCTGTATTTACGTCCCACCGTCTGAAGGTCAAACTGGTTGGAGGTGCTCGATGACTATGGTTGGCTTGGACCGCCGCCACCATTACTGCCAGGAGGGCCACCACGTCGACCACCAAAACCGCCTGGGCCGAAAAGCGTCATGTATCCAAAGCCCGGGTTCTCCTTCATCCGGCTTGTCTGCTCGTCGGTGAGCTTAACATTCTTTTTCACCGCCTTGCAGTACACCAGCCCGATTTCATTCTGGATCTTGGAGACCGCTTCGAGCTTGGCCCTAATGTCTTCGTCCTTGGCGTCTGCGGACAAAGCGGCCTCGATCGCCGCTGTCTGGGCCACTTGCAAGTCAGCCCGCAACTTAGTCAGTTGCTCCCGAGTGGCTTCTTGAACGGCAGTCCGGTCTTCCTGGGACAGGAGTGGGCCACGTCCCGCACCGCCACCCTGTTGGGCGGTGGCCTGGAAAGTGCCACAGAGGAGGCCCGTAGCCGCCAAAGCGTAGGTAAGAAGTCTAGTTTTCATGTTTTATTATTTTGGTCAGTTTGTTTTATTAATCCCTGGTTGTTGTCAGATCGTCCAGCCTCGCTCCGATTTAATCTTTGCGCTGCTCATCCCATAATCTGAGCCCCTTTCCGTTGGAGCTGTTCATGTCTGCACAGTAAATCTAGCTTGAAGTGGGCCAAGGGAGTCCGACATGGCAGGGAGCTGAAAGGCAACTGCTGGTGGCCGCCCTTGAAGAATCCCAACCGACTTGTCAGCAACAACCGCAGAGCAATTCTGCCTGGCACGGATTGGAAAATGACCAGCGGAACGATTTCCATTTGAGGCAATCCAAGCCTCTCATCCACTCTGCAAAGTGCATGGTGCGCCTGCGGTAGTCGTGCGGGTTGCAATGCGTTAACTGGCTGGGCGTCTAAAAAATTCTCGAGAGGGGCCACTTTCTGGGGTTTTGTGCTGTCGGCCATCCTTCAGCACCCTTGGCACGTCTTACGCTAAAGAGCACTCGAAAAACATGGTAATGAACTCATTGCCATCGAAAATGAAAGATACGCTATGCATCTCTTTTTCACACCGATTCTTGCCAGTGGCATCTGGATTGGCGGAGGCTCGGTGGGTCTCATTCTCGTCGTCGTCATCGTGGTTCTGTTGCTTCGCGGCTAACTAAAGCAGCGTCCGGTCGAAAGGAAAGAGTTATGTTATACACACTTGCGCTGATCCTGCTCATCCTTTGGATTCTCGTTCTCGTAACCAGTTACACAATGGGAGGCGTAATCCATGTCCTGCCGGTGGTCGCAATTGTCATGGTGCTGTTGAAGTGGCCGCCGACCAGCGTGATGGGCTCCACCGACGCCCAGCAGCCATAACACGTGCTAAGCGACAGAGTATCCTGAATTTCAGTCAACGCCGGCCGTGAGTGACGAAAAACACAATATGCATATGAGTAAAACCAATTACGTGAGCTTGGTCGCAGCTGCAGTGCTGCTTTCCGGTTGTTATGTAGGGATGAGGCCATACGGGCCTACTGTTGCCGTTCAACCAATGCCGCCACCAGTTGTCGTGCAAACGCCAGCGCCCATGCCGGTCGTATCCTACGCCCCTGAGTATTATACTTGGGATGGGTATGAATACGTTGGCTTGTACGGTAATCAGTATGTGTATTGGAACGCCCGCGGTTGGGTTGTTTGTGATGCTATGATTCTTGGGCGATTTCACGGTTGGGAGAGATATCATCGGGAATGGCGTACCCATGCAACCCGTTATCGCCGTGGCCGTGAACCCTACCGATAACTCGCAGACTTGGCAGTGACCAGAATTGAGCAATCTCATTTCGATCGTGGATCGCGTCTCTGATCACAGGCTTTCTCTTTGCCCCCGACTCCTTGAAAATCAAGTTGGCATTGGCGGCATCTTTGATCGTTTCGCCACAATGGGAACAATAAATCTGGGGAAAAGCGGTCAGCCTTTCATCTACGTAAATGTCGATGTTCATAACTCGGTCAAAAAATTGAGCGAACAGTGGCCGGGAAAGCAGTTAGTGGAGGGACGAATCTCCAAAACCGGCACGCTACTCGCTCAAAATCAGGTTTAATCTTGTTCTGCTTTATTCAATGGCTCCAGAACGTCAATCCGGAGCTGTTAGGCGGGTTTAAAGTTTCTCCCTGTCTTTCTGCAGACTATCGAATCTTACAATAACTGTCAAGTAGAGAATAAGTCAGAGTGATGTTGAATTGGCAAGACAGGTGGAAATCGCATTCTTACAGTAATCGGCACCTGATCCGTAAAGCGCCGGAATTGCCCCTCAGATCGATCGACACGCAATTCTGGTACTATTTACAGAAGTCGAATCAAAATGGATCCCAGGGCCATCCAGGTCCAAACGCGGTACCTCAAGAGGCCCAACCGGTCGTCATCGGTCCAAAAATGAAAGAAACCACATGTTCCAATGATCGAGCCCTTTGACCGTTGACACGGAGGCGGTGGGGGGTAGCTTTTTCCATGAAACCCATTTGTGTGTTTGCTCTCCTGATTCCTCTGGCTGCAAGGCTCGCTTACGGTGAAACCTTCATCGGCCCCACCACCGCGACGAATCGATTGCTGATCCCTACAAACTCGGCCATCATCATTACAGCGATATTCGGAGACTTCACGAATAGTACCCAGGTCCAGCTTGATGGCGGGGCGCCCTTCATACAACCCCTCTTCACACCCTTGGAGAGCGGGACGGTGTATGCGTTGGCGGGGCCTGCGGAGCTGATATTTTCCAACGCGGTTCTCATCACCTTTTACTGCCTGACCAACTCGGCGATTTATTCCCAGGGAATCGCCAATGATCCAATTGGCATCCCTATCGCCTCTAACAAAACGATGCATGTATTCGGGGTTCCAGCGCCCGTCAATGCGAGCTTTAATCGGTTAAACAGCGAGGGTGGCGGCACGTTAAGCTTTATGCTGGAACCGAACCGTCCGGCGGAATTCACTGGGCCGGGGACTCTTTTCCTCAATAGTGGCGTGTTCTTTCCCTACGCCAAGTTCATTTCCTATTTCATCGAGGCGGACGGTTTTAGCCTGGCAGATAAAGGAGTCATTGCTGGTCCATCCGGGAGCTTTGCCGTTAGCGTGGAGAAGTCGTTTGATCTGAATACCTGGTCGCCGGTCTTGATGCAAAACGCTTCTGACCCGGCAAAGGCATTCTACCGCCTGCGAATTCAACGCTGAGTCAACAGGATGTGAGTGGCGCCTCAGATCCACGTTGAAGCTGGCTCATCCTGAGAAGGTATCGGAACGCAGGTATTGCAACTAAACCGCGCGCCCAAAGCGGCCATTTTTCGTTTTGCTCGTAACGTCGATTTTACTGTCGAAGCGCGTTAACCAGCAATTCAACCAACATGAACATCCAAATCTCGTTTCACACCGACGGCACAGCCCTTTGTCTTTGGACCGAGGCTTTACCGCTCCATGAACTCGGCCGGCTTGAAATTCACCGAGCCACCAACATCGAATTCAACAACACAACTCAGCAATGGGAAGTGAAGGATCTGAAAGGCAGGGTTCGGTTCATCGCCAGGTCCCGTAATGCCTGCCTGGAGTGTGAACAACAAAACCTGCAAGCGGATCAGGAACCATGACCTATCAATCAAGGTCCAAATTGCTTTCGATATGGGATCTCTGTGGAATTCTGGAATTGCCCACGATGGGGGAAATCCCCTCATAGCCACCGCACGTTTTCCCGAATAACCTGATGGAGTGGAAACCAAAGTGGGACAAACAGCATAGCTCACTAGCAGGACTTTTATTCGTTAACTTTTATGAACGCGCACCGAAGAGAAACCTCGTTTTGGAGGCACATCATTCCTTATGACGACAGTGATGAACGCCCCAAACTGCTGAAAAGGATTGCGCAGATTCTGGGCCATCGCAAGAAGTCGAACCGATCTCAGGAAGAATGCCGCCAGTTGGTCAAAGGACTCCTGGAGTCGCACCTTCGCAAGCCTCACACCGTGAGTTTGTCAGGCAGCCATTCAGGATCTGACGCTCCTGACGCTTTCAAGAGCGCAGAGAAAGCCAGTGGCTATCATGCCAATCTCGACTCACCCTCCTGGACCTCCAACAGAATGTGTGGCTGATTAGGCGGGATTTTGGTAGTGGTACAGTTCGAAAAACTAGCGGACAATTACTTCCGGGGGCTATTCCTTGAAATAAACGATCTGGATTGAAGCAGGATGAATTCTGATTCCTTCACTAAAGCATGACCTCTTTCCAAGAGGCGGGTGACTCGGTGAATCGCCACCATGATTTTCCTGCACTTTTTTTCGATTTCACGCCCAGTCACGACAGCCTCTCAGTCTGTTTCAAGTAAACCCAGAATCTCTTGCTCGCCAGACGTTTGGCCTCTTCGATCTGACGTGTGGGTCAGGTGGCATAAGTTCCTGGATGAGATCCAGCCGCTCAAGCTCCTCCAGCTGTTGGTTACGAATCCGGCGTTTGTGAGCGGACCGCAACTCACGTTCGACCACAGCCGGCAATCGAGCCAGGCTGTCTTTGAGCACATGTTCGTGGACACCGGCCATGATTCTCTCGATGGCAAGGTCTTCGTCCGAGCTATTCGACACCATGATGAAAGGAATATCCAAACCGTTCCCCTTGTAAATCGCCAGCGCATCAAACCATCCGAAATCCGGAAGCTGAGCGTCGCAGATGATGAAGTCCCACGCCTTGGAATCCAGGGCCATCCCCATGTACGCGGCCGTCTCGACTCGCTCGAACTCAACCTTCAGCCCTGCACACTCCAACTCAGCCACGATCAATAACGCATCACGCATCGAACTTTCGACCAAGAGGAGTTGGTAGCTTTGCATAGGTCTGTTCCGATTCAACCTGTTTGCTAAACTCAGCAACGTTCAGTAAGCAGG
>Ga0207035_1085_pt1 | contig 20948 bp, 18 predicted proteins | sample Alteio_BWMinCont_77_FD_153272 | JGI IMG/M metagenome (GOLD analysis project Ga0207035, IMG submission 153272) | Enriched cells from forest soil in Barre Woods Harvard Forest LTER site, Petersham, Massachusetts, United States -... | ecosystem: Environmental > Terrestrial > Soil > Temperate forest >... | reverse complement strand
GGTATTGTCCTGGCGCATTGCCGTCAACAGTTTTGTCTTGCTGGTTGTGACGTATTTTGTCGGGACTTACGTGCTCGCCTTTTTTGGGATTTCGCTGCCCGTGGTGCAGATCGGCGGCGGAATGATCGTCATTGCGACGGGATGGACGCTGCTGAAGCAGAAAGACGACGAAAAACAGGAGGTACAGGAAGCCGTCCAGCCGCACGACACGATCCGCCGGGCATTCTATCCTTTGACATTGCCACTGACCGTAGGCCCTGCATCCATCTCTGCGGCCATTACGCTGGGCGCGAACGCGGCTCACCACCACGAGTACCATCCTTTGACAATCCTTGCGGCACTCATTGGATTGGCGCTGATCGCGGTCAGCATTTTGCTCTGCTATGGATTTGCCGACCGGTTGGCGCGAATCCTGGGAGCAACGGGGATGACGGTGATCACACAATTGTCATCCTTTTTCCTGGTTTGTATCGGTGTGCAGATCGCCTGGAACGGGACGAAAGAATTGCTGGAGTCACTGACGCTGCATATTCACTGACCCTAAGAGAGTGCTAGCCTTGCTTTTCGCCGGAATTTCCCGAGAACAGGCAGCAATCGTGCCATACACTTCTAATCGATATGATCCAGGCAAAAAAGTGGCTGCCTTGCTTTCTTTTCTTATTGCTTTCTTCATTTGTTCTACGCGCGCAGGCGGTCGAGCAGGCACGCACTGAGATAGCCACGCTGGAGTCTCTTTTGCCAAGAGTCCCGGATCGTGCCGTTGTTCTCTATTTCCTCGCGCAGGACTATGCACAGATTGGCGATCAGCAAAAAGCCATCGCGCTACTGAAAGAATCGATAACTGCGAGAGAGGGCGTGAATCCAGCCCAGGACGCAACGCTTCGTTCATTGCATGGGAACCCGGATTTCCGTGCTCTGGTAGCCGAGGCCGAACGACAGTATCCCCCAGTGCATAAAGCTCGCACAGCCATCACGCTTCCGGAAAAGGACTTGCTTCCCGAAGGGATAGCGTTTGATGGCGGCAAGAATGTGTTTTATCTCAGCAGCCTCTTTCACCGAAAAGTTGTGAAGGTCGACGCGAGTGGGCATAGCGCGGACTTTGCGCCAACAAGCAAAAAGGATTTGCTGCCCTTATGCGGTCTCAGAGTGAATGTAGAAGACCATTCACTCTGGGCGGCTGGTTGCCAGGACAGCGGCCACGGCGAGCTCTATCACTTCAGTGAGGACGGTCGACTCATGGAGCGCTTTCCTCCAGCGACGCCGGGAAAGCATCTTTTCAACGATCTTGTGCTGCGCGGCAATTCGGAAATTTATCTCACCGACAGTCTCGCAAATCAAGTGTATCGCTTCGATTGCCGGACACATGCGTTCACAGCGCTTTCGTTTCCACGCCCGTTGTATTACCCCAATGGGATTACGCAAGCGGACGACCACAACACCCTCTACGTCGCAGACGCATTTGGCGTGCTGCGCTACGATCTGAAGACGAGCGCAGCCCTGGAAATAGACGCCGGGCCGAGAAATACACTGGCAGGATTTGATGGTCTCTACTGGTATCGCGGCGCTCTGGTAGGTGTACAGAATGGGATTGGCCTACCGCGCATCGTTGAAGTGACGCTTGCACGAAATGGCCTTCACGTGCAGGATTTGAAAGTTCTCGAGTACCGGTCGTCTCATTTGAGTCTGCCGACAACGGGCGCGATCAAAGGGTCTGAGTTCTATTTCATAGAAAATGCTCAGATCGATAATTTCAGAGACGACAAGATTGTCGATCCGGGAAAGCTCGAGCCAGTACGGATTGGCGTGATTGAGCTTCGGCAGCCGTAGAACCAAAGAATGTCACGTCCCCGATATGACCGGAAGTTTGGCGCCATACCAGGCGGCGAGTCCGCCCGCCATCTCAATGAGATTGGTAATTCCGTTTTGTTGCAGAATGCTGGTCGCAATCGAAGATCGGTAGCCACCTGCACAATGGACAGCGATGCGGCGTCCGCGAGGAACTTCCGCGAGGCGCTCCTGCATGTGGTTGAGTGGAATATTCAGACTTTCGGGTATGCGTTTGGCCTCCCACTCGCGGGGGATTTCTGATATCCAGCACCAGAGGCGGATCGGCGCTCACCAGTTCCGCCGCAACCGTCGCCGCGCTGACGCGTTCCGTCGGCCAAACCAGATCCTGCCTCGCGGCCAACGCTGCCATGCCCCCGTGCAGATAGCCCTTCACGTGATCGAATCCGATGCGGCCCAGGCGTAATGCAGCTTCCTGTTCCCTTCCCGGCTCGGCAGTAATCACAATCGGCTTGACGCGATCCAGCAGTGTGCCGGCCCATGTGGTGTATTGGCCGCCCAGTCCTATGTTGATACTGCCGGCCAGGTGTCCCCTGGCAAATTCCACCGCATCCCGCACATCCAGCAACTGTGCGCCCGCGTCTCCCATCCGGAGCACTTCGTCGAGTGCAATCGGCTTCAGAACTTTCTCCAGGTTGTTGTCCAGTGTGACGTGTTCGCGCGTGTTCAGAATGGCGTCGTAGGTAAAGTACTGCGGAGCATCCGGCTGGTCGGTGGTAACCAGGCGAATGAAGTCTTCCTTCGACATGGGCTGCAGTGCGTAATTCATGCGTCGCTGATCGCCAAGCGAAGATACGGTGTCGGAGGAAAGCTGCTTACCGCAAAGAGAGCCTGCACCGTGCGCCGGGTAGACCAACGTGTCATCGGGCAGTGTCAACAACTTGTCGTGAAGTGAGTCGTAAAGATGAGCGCCGAGATCGTCGGCGGTCCATCCCAGCGAAGCCCGCAAGTCGGGCCGGCCAACGTCTCCAATGAATAACGTATCCCCGGTGAGAACCGCGTGCGGCTTTGCCGCGCTCTTCTCGAGATCAAACACAAGGATCGAGATGGACTCGATGGTGTGGCCCGGCGTTTCGAGAACCTCCAGCCGCAAGCCTGAAAAGTGAAGTGTGTCTCCATCCGCCATCGGCGTAAAGGCATATTCCGCCTCGGCGCGGCTGCCAAGATGAATCGTTGCGCCACAGCGGTCGCGCAGCTCCAGATGCCCGGCAATAAAGTCGGCATGGAAGTGCGTCAGGAAGACGTGGCGGATCTGCAGACCGAATCTCTCCGCGTCCGCCACGTACTGTTCGATATCGCGTTGTGGATCGACAATGGTCGCAGTTGCGCTAGCCTCATCTCCCAGCAGGTAGGAGGCATGGGCCAGGCAACCCAGATAGTACTGTTTCAGAATCATGCAGGGTATCTCTTCTAACAAAGAAGACTTAAGCGGGGAAGTCGCTCACAAGACTACCGCACTTTGGCATGATCTGAATATCGACAATTCGGAGGCTACGGGCGTCTCCGGTCACGCCCTTCGGTCCTCCTACCACCCATCCAACTTCTTCCAGCGTCCGCGCGATCAGCGCGCGCTCGATGTCCCTCAGCTTAGTCGGACCCGCAACATTGGCTCTTTGCGGCGCGTAGGCGGGGGCTTGCGGTGCTGCAGCGAGCGGATTCGCAAGCACTCGACCGTCCGTCATAATTACCCACGTTCGACCAGATTTTGAAGCTCGCATCTCCACGACGACCCCGGACGCAATGTGTGGGCTGTCGCAATCAATCGGTTAAGGAGCTCATGCCACTGCTGAGGATCTGACGGTGATCTGTGCTCGGTCGCAGCGGCATGGCCGTCGCCGTAGATCTTTTGAAGATTCTCGGGAAAGGCGTTGGATACATAGCAAGTTAAAGCATCGACTCCGGCATCATTCAGAAAATTGACGTTGAGGCTATAGCATGGATAAGTAGCTGCCGTTCTACAAATTGCCATGGCGACCCAAAGAGCTTACCTACCGCATGCGGAGAGTTTTACAACCTGGTTTCCCGACTTTCTGCGGAAGGAACTTGCTCCTTATCCGGGCCGCGGAGCCATTGTTGCGCGAATGGTCATTTCCGCAACGCTCACTACGATCTTAATCGTCACCTTTCGCATCCCCTTTGGAGCAATCGGGGCGCTGTGCGCCTTCCTTTTGTCACGCGAAAATCTCTTATCGACGGCCAAGTCTGGCCTCTACCTGGTGGCTGCCTTCGTGATTGGCGGGCTATTCATTCCCGTGGGCGGGCGCCTTTTCGCTTCGATTCCCATGACGCATTTTCTGTGGGAAGCAGTGAGCATCTTTATCCTCTTCTTTTTACTCAGGACTCTTACAAACTATGTGGTAGCTATCGGCCTTGCCGCGATGGTGACCAATATCTTTACGATCTGGTATCTGCCGGGACCCGGGGAGCACAACATCGAACTCTCGTTATGGCAGGTAGGGGCAGCCTCGATCGGCGTCCTTGTGACAGTCGGTGTCGAGGTAATTTTTTATGCTATCTATCGCGGTGACGAAGTTCTCGATGGGCTGGACGTCAGGCTGAAACACATCGAAGATCTGATGGAAGACTGTGCCGCCAGTCGTCCATCATCACCAGAAACGAGTCGTATGCTTGCGCAATATGGTGTTGTAGGAGTGGGAGCATTGCGCGCACACGTTACGCGGACAAGTAGTCAATCAGCCAATCGTAATCGCATCAGCGCAATGGTCTCGCTTACCGGTCGTTCGATTGATTTTGCAGCAGCTCTTGCCACCACAGGTCTCAGGCTTCCAGCCTCTGAGCAAGAACGAGCTGCACGACTTGCGCAGCATATCGCCGAGATTCGCCTATGCCTGCGGTCAAATAATCAACCAGCCCAATGGGAGCCTGAGGTCGGAGCGAACGCGGGAACGCCGCTTCTCTATGAACTCGAGGCAATGACTTCACTCATGGCTTCGGTCTTGAGCGGTGCGAGTTCAGTTGACCCACGTCTTGAGGTCCTCGACAATCCGCCTGCGGCCAATCGCATCTTCGTGGCGGACGCATTTTCGAATCCTGAGCACTTGCGTTACGTTCTTGGTGGAACGCTGGCGGCAATGATCTGTTATGTCCTTTATGTGTCGCTGGATTGGCCGGGGATTTCTACCTCGGTGACAACCTGCGTATTTACCGCCCTCTCAAACGTCGGTGTCTCGCGCCAGAAACAAGTATTGCGCATCGCCGGTGCGGTACTCGGCGGTTTCGTTTTCGGCTTAGGAGCGCAGATTTTCATTCTGCCGAATATAGACTCCGTCGTCGGGTTAGCCGTGCTCTTTGCCGTTGTGACCGCCGTCGCGGCCTGGGTTTCTACTTCGAGTACACGCCTTTCGTATGCGGGGTTACAGATCGCCCTCGCATTTTATCTGATCAACCTGAGCGAGTTCCGTATTCAAACCTCGCTCACTCTGGGACGAGACCGTGCAGTCGGCGTGTTGCTGGGAATTTTCGCAATGTGGCTTGTCTTTGAACGTCTCTATCCACATCCTGCAGGAGATGAGATGGTTCGTGTTTTCGTTCGCAATCTTCGTCTTATGGCGGAGCTTATCACTGGATCTCCGAAAAGCACGGATACTGAAGCTATCCTCACGATTCGTCGACAGAGGGAGCAGGTCTACCGCAATTTCGGCGACGTGAACGCACAAACCGATGCTGTGCCTTTTGAAACGGGACGTCGTCGCGCCACAGATATGGCGGCGCGCGATCGTATTCGCCGCTGGCAGTCATCCATTCGCACGTTCTATCTACTGGAGGCGCCGCTGGTTCAATTCCGCGTATTTGGAGAAATCGGTGAGAAGTCGACTGCCTTCAGGCAGATGGATGACGCTTTTCGTGAAGAATGCGCCCGCAGTCTGCAGCATATGGCAGAGTCTCTCGAGAATCAGCTGAATCAGAAACCGCTCGAGAGCAGCACCTCACCGAGCCTGCTGAAAATGCTGGAGTCATCCGCTGCCGAACAGGCCACGTACTCGGAACGGGAGCACGCATTGTTTGGCTTGTTGCGCACGATTGCATTGCTCGTCGATCGCATGCAAGACGAAGTCGCATCAGAGCCGTTGTACGCGATACAGTAAATGCTGCCACAGTCGCATTGGTGTGAATTCGAGGCGAAACAACCCTCATCACACAGTAGTGGTATCTCCCGGCTCCTCTACTGTGGTAGGTAAAAAACCTCTTAGTTGGTGATGTCAGGCCCTATAAAAAACAAGTAGTATCTGCACCAACTCAAAAATACGCGCGGCGTTGGTGGAACCTGCACGCCTCCAGAAAAGGGGAGACGAGATGTCTGTTCTCCTTGGCGCAATTGGGCTCATTAATTTTGTTCAACTTTTTCTCGTGAGGAAGGTCGCCTATACATGGCGGTCCCTCCAAACTACCCTTGTGCTTGAGTCTGCGATAACTGCAGGCAAGGCGACCCATTACAGCGAGCCGTTACAAACCGCGAGGCACTCGCGAAATCGGCAGCGTCCCAACATGCAGCCATCGTTACGTTCGCTCGATCCGCAACGCTGCATGTATACCAACGCTCATGGGGCTGAATTTTCCGAGGCAATGACTTCTCCTAGGAGATCTGCTGGCCTTCGTTTTTGCCTAAAGCAGATGCTTCCGAGACCAGGAATCGAGCTCCTCAAGAACAGGCCGGAGCTTTCGTCCGAACGCGGTCAACGAATATTCAACGCGCACAGGCATTTCGGCGAACATCTCTCTTTTGACAAATCCGTCCCGCTCAAGTTCTCGCAACTGCTGCGTCAATACCTTCTGCGAGATTCGAGGCATGCTTTGCCGGAGGATTGTGAACCGGAACGGCTTTTCGCTGCTCATAAGCCACCAGAGAATGACCGGTTTCCAGCGGCCGCCAATCAGGACGAGCAGTTCCTCGATCGGACACTTGCTGACAATACGTTTAGCGCTCATTTCAATTTTGGTGACCAGGTATCCATTTGGTTCCTGGTATCCCCTTCGTAGTACAAAGTGATTTCGATCTTACATCGAAGAAAGCGAAATTTCTTCAACACGACAACACGTTTAGCAGCGGCGTAACCACCTTTCGGATGTGTTGAGGGCGGAAACGTCTTACATCATCCATTCACCTCTAAGAGGAGAGAAAAGTCATGGCTCAGAACAGCCTTGCCAAGCGGAGTGAGAAGGGGTTGCTCACTCCAGACAATTGTGTCGTCACCCTGATTGACCACCAACCGCAGATGCTTTTCGGTGTCACCAGCATCGACAGGCAGACGCTGATCAACAACGTCGTCGGATTCTCGAAGGCCGCCAGGCTCTTCGGTGTTCCCACCATTCTGAGCACCGTTGAGACCAAGCAATTCAGCGGCAATATATGGCCTCAGCTTAAAGCGCAGTTTCCTGAACAGACACCGATTGAACGTACCAGCATGAATTCATGGGACGATCCAAATTTTGTGGCCGCTGTGAAAAAGACAGGACGTAAGAAGATTGTCCTGGCTGGGCTTTGGACCGAGGTCTGTGTGGCGTTTCCCTCCATACAGGCCATCGCAGACGGTTACGAGGTTTACGTGGTGGAGGACCTCTGCGGCGACCTGGACCTGCGCATTCATGAAGCGGCGATGCGTCGCGTCGAGCAGGCAGGCGCGAAGCCAGTCACCTGGATACAAGTCATGTTGGAGTGGCAACGGGACTGGGCCTGGACCGAAACGTATCCGGCAGTCATGGACATCGTGAAGAACCACGCAGGTGCCTACGGAATGGGTGTGGAGTATGCCTACACGATGGTGCATGGTGCAGGCCCGTCGACGTTCTCCTATTGGGAGATGCCGGTCAACGCGGAATTGGCGGCCAAGTAGAAGTGCTCAGAGGGCAAGAGTCTTCTTGCCCTCTGTCACCACAGTCCTGTGAGGAAAATCTTATGGCAACGGACACTATCCTGCACAATGCGAAGATCGCGACGAATTCCACTCCTTCATTTGTTGAAGCGCTCGCGATTGCGGACGGAAAGATCATCGCCACCGGCACCGAGCAAGATATCTTGCGGCTGCGCGCCCCTGCGACCAAAGTGATTGATGCAAAGGGCCGAACCATCATTCCAGGCCTCAACGATTCGCATATGCATCCGATCCGCGGCGGCCTCAATTACAACATGGAGCTGCGCTGGGATGGGGTGCCGTCGCTCGCCGATGCACTGCGCATGCTCAAGGAGCAGGCTGCGCGAACTCCTGCGCCGCAGTGGGTGCGCGTCGTTGGGGGATGGACGGAGTTTCAATTTGCCGAACGGCGCATGCCTACGCTGGACGAAATCAACGAGGCAGCGCCGGACACTCCTGTTTTCGTTCTGCACCTATACGATCGTGCTTTGTTGAATGGGGCAGCTTTGCGTGCAGTTGGCTACGGAAAAGATGCTCCGGATTTTCCGGCCGGCGAAGTTCAACGGGACCGGCACGGCAATCCCACTGGTCTTCTCATCGCGAAGCCGAATGCGAACATACTCTATTCAACGCTGGCCAAGGGACCAAAGCTGTCGCGCGAAGATCAACTCAACTCTTCACGGTTGTTCTTTCGCGAGCTGAACCGCTTTGGCATCACCAGCGCCATTGATGCGGGTGGAGGGTTTCAGAATTACCCTGATGACTATGGCGTCGTAAGCGAACTCCATCGCAATGGCGAGCTTTCCATTCGCCTGGCCTACAACCTGTTTACACAGAAGCCAAAGCAGGAGCTCTCGGATTTCCAGAATTGGACGAAGATCACAAAACCCGGCGACGGCGATGACATCTACCGCGTCAACGGCGCGGGAGAAATGCTCGTATTCTCTGCCGCAGACTTCGAAGATTTTCTCGTGCCGCGTCCCGATATGGCGCCTGTCATGGAGAGCGAATTGAAGGCTGTGATCCGTCACCTGGCCGAGCACCGCTGGCCATTTCGCCTGCATACGACATACAACGAGACGATTGAGCGTGCATTGAACGTTTATGAAGAGGTGAATCGAGAGATTCCATTCGACGGTCTCCATTGGTTCTTCGATCACTGCGAAACGATCACCGATCGCAACATCGAACGTGTGAAGGCGTTGGGCGGCGGCATAGCAGTGCAGAACCGAATGGCTTTCCAAGGCGAGTATTTCGTCGAACGTTACGGCGCGCAGCAGGCGAAGCGTACACCGCCGATACGGCGAATGTTGGAGATGGGTGTTCCCGTGGGAGCAGGGACTGATGCAACCCGTGTCTCCAGTTACAACCCATTCCTCTCCCTCTACTGGCTTATCACTGGTAAGACCATAGGTGGTTTGAACCTTTATCCAGAAGAAAATCGCGTCGACCGATCGGAAGCGCTGAAGCTTTACACCATGGGAAGCAGTTGGTTCTCGACGGAAGACGGAAAGAAGGGAGCGCTTGCACCCGGGCAGCTCGCTGATCTGGCCGTTCTTTCTGCCGATTATTTCTCGATCCCGGAGGAAGAAATTAAAGATCTCGAATCGGTGCTGACCATCGTCGGCGGCAGGGTTGTGTACGCCACTGAAGAGCACGCAAGCCTTGCTCCTCCCGAGCTTCCTGTCAGTCCTGACTGGTCGCCCGTCGCACACTATGGCGGCTATGCCAAGGCTTCAAAATCATTGGCTGGAGCCTCTCATTCCGCCTTTTGCCAGCACTCAGAGCTAAGTCACGCGCAGGAGGGCTCAAGTGGACACGTCCGCGTATTCGGAAAATCCGGGCTCTGGAGTCTCGGCTGTGACTGTTTCGCGTTCTAAGAAACAACCGGACGAAAGAATGGCCTGAGGAACTGGAAGGGAGAGTTACTGATGAAGGTACTGCTCATTTCATTCACAGTAGGTTTGTTTGTCGGCATTTTGTACGGAGTGATTCGCGTAAAGAGTCCGGCCCCGCCAATCGTCGCTCTGCTCGGCCTCCTGGGAATGGTGCTCGGAGAACAGCTCGGCACTTGGATTCTTACGAAGAATGTCACGGTGACACATGCTGCGTCCGTTTGTCTCGTGGGTAAGCATTGGGATCAGCGAGCGAATGTGCAATCCGTAGTATCAGTTCAGCCTCACACGGACTGAGGAGTGGGTTGCGGCTGAGGCGTCGCACGGATTGTAAGCCCCGTTGATGGCGAAAGGAGATATTGAATGCGTACCATTCGGTCGCTTGGCGTAATCGCTATTGCAGTTCTTTTGAGTGCGGGAGGCGCGGGTCTATTCGCCTCGATGGGAGTCGCTAACGCAGCTACGGTTACGCAGAACGTGGCGGTGGGGCCGCAATACGATACGACCCACGTCTACGTGGCGCCCGAGGACTTCGACCGCTTCGTCGCCAGCCTTGTAGCAACCTTCGGCGGGACTACATCCAAACAGGGCGTCTTCACCGTGACGCCAACTCCGAGCAGCACCATGTCCCAGCTGGTGTTGACTCCCGTAGGTAGCGTGTCGGTTTTCGGGTTCAAGACGCCGGTCCCGTATCCGTTTGGCGCAGAGCGAACGGGTTACCTCGTGACCGATTTCGATGCGGCGGTCGAGGCCGCGCGCGCGACAGGCGCCGACGTTCTTGTGACTCCATTCCCTGACCCAATCGGACGAGATGCCATTATTCAGTGGCCGGGTGGTGTGAATACGCAGCTTTATTGGCACACGACCGCACCGTCCTATAAAGCTCTGCAAACTATTCCGGAAAACCGTGTCTATGTGTCCGCCGATCGCGTGGCTGCCTTCGTAGACAGCTTTCTTGCCTTTAGTCATGGCAATGTCATCGCTGATGATGCGCATGCTCCCGGTGTTGAGATCGGACGGCCAAGTGACACTTATCGGCGAATCCGTATCCAATCCAACTTCGGCAAGCTGACGGTTCTCGTAACAGATGGCCATCTTCCGTATCCATACGGGCACGAGATGACAGGCTACGAGGTTTCGGATCTCGCGGCTACCCTCGCCAAGGCCAAGGCGGCAGGAGTCGAGGTACTGGTTCCTCCCTACACTGCCGACCAGCGCGCAGCAGCCCTGGTGCAATTTCCCGGCGGGTATATTGCCGAGATCCACTCGTCCTCAAGTAAATAGAGCCCGCCCGTTAAGAGAGTGTGTTTGATGAGAATTCTAATCCTGGCAGTGGCTTTCTTGATTGGAGTGCCGAGCGCCAACGCCCAGGCGGTGGGAACAGCCCCATCTGTAATCCCAGATCGGAGTTATAAGCTGCTTCGGGAGGATGAGGACTGGAGTTTTCTACGCGATAGAAGCCTCCGGGAGGACTTCTGGGATCCCATCAAATACATTCCGCTCCGCAAGAGCGCCGATGATTGGTACATGACCATGGGCGGCGAAGCCCGCGAGGTCTGGGAGCAGATCGGAAACGACAACTGGGGCCAGTCTCCCTATTGGAACGGGTATCTCAACCAGAGATACATGCCCTACTTCGATCTGCATTATGGAACGCATGTCCGTACCTTCATCGAACTGAAGAGTGGATTGAATTCATTCCGCAGAGGCGGCCCGCGTCCCATCGATGAAAAGAAGCTCGACTTTCAGTCAGGGTTTCTGGAGCTCAGTAGTTCGTCCGATTCGAAATCGATCGAGCTCCGAATCGGAAGGCATGAGCTCGAGTACGGCTCCGGGCGCTTGATCGATATACGGGAGGGCCCGAATGTTCGGTTGAGCTTCGATGGTTTTATGGCGAAGAGCAGAATCAACTCCTGGCAAGTGGATGGCTTTGCTCTGCGTCCGGACGAGGACAATCCTGGGTTCTTCGACAATGCGCCGAATTCCGCCGTTGGTTTCTGGGGTGTGTATGCGACTCGGTCTTTGCCTCACAAAGCTTCACTAGACCTGTACTACTTAGGCCTGGATCGGAAGGCAGCGACCTTCCAGCGAGGCACGGCGCAGGAGGTGCGCCACTCAATAGGTGCCAGGATATCTCGTCCGATCGCAACGGAACACTCTGGATGGGACTTTGACGATGAGGCGCTATGGCAGTTTGGCACATTCGGTTCGGGAAATATTCGGGCATGGACGGTCGCGACCGAAACCGGCTACCGCTTTCCGACTGTGCCCTTGAAACCGCGTTTCAGCGTGAAGGCTGATATCTCGAGCGGAGATCATCCAAACTCGAATAGCCTCGGGACCTTCAATCCGTTATTTCCCAAGGGCAACTACTTTGGTGTCATTGCTACAACGGGTCCTGGCCCCATCAACATCATTGACGTTCATCCCCACATCGAAACGGCGCTTCCGCATAACGTGTCTGTCTCTGTCGACTGGATTTTTCAGTGGAGACAGACCGTTGAGGATGGCGTCTACGCTGTGCCGGGGTTTCTGATCCGGGCTGCCGATGGTAGTCAGGCACGATTCGTTGGACACAGGCCCGGCACTGAGATCCGATGGCAGGCAAATCGACACCTCTGGTATCAGGCAGACTACGGGATCTTTTATGCGGGCAGTTTTCTGAAGGAGACGCAACCTGGGCGCAACCTCAACTACTGGGCTTTGTGGACCGGCTACAAGTTTTAGTCTGACGAGCAGAGGTATTGATCTATGTGGAAAGTGCTGACTGCAGACTCAATCCTCACATGCGCGCTGCTTGGGATGACCGCGGTTACTGGTCTTGTCGATGCAGTGAGCTTCCTTTCTCTCGGGCACGTATTCACAGCAAACATGACTGGAAACATCGTCCTTCTTGCATTTGCGAGTACGGGTGTAGCTCAGGTGTCCCTGGCCGGTTCCGTCACTGCTCTCCTCGGCTTTCTCGCAGGCGCTGCGGTTGGCGGTCGCATCATGGCCGGCGCAAGCGCAGAGTTGCAGCTTCGCGCGGCGAGTTCGGTTTTTGCATTGGAGATTGTTTTCTTAGCCGGGGCAACTCTGGCCGCACTTGGCTATCGTGTCGTTTCATCTCCGCATCTCCTACGGCTGTACGCGATGATCGCTTGCACAGCCATAGCCATGGGGATGAGAAATGCCGCCGTACGTAAGTTAGCCGTTCCAGACCTGACAACGACAGTGCTGACCTTGACCATTACGGGCCTTGCTGCGGATTCGTCCCTGGCGCGCGGAACCAATCCCCGTTTGCAGCGGCGCATTGCAGCGGTGGTGGCGATGTTTGCCGGTGCAGCGTTAGGCTCGATAACGCTAAGGCACTCTGTCTTCATGGCTCTCGCGTCTTCCGTCGTACTGTCGTCCCTTTGCAGCCTCGCGTTGCTGATCTCGTCGCGGTTGCCTTCCGCAAGAAGCGCAGAAAAGAACTAGAAGTAGCTTCATGGTTACCTCAAGAGAATCAACAGGCATCCGAGTTGAACCGGGCCCTTTCTTTTGCCTCTGATTTCAGAGTGACTGGTAGAGAGAAAGAGTCGGACATGGCGTTACTGAAACCTTTTGCGAATCAATTCGGGTCCGCTCACCTGCTCTGCCTTGAGGTTGAGATCGACCTCGCCGTGCCCATCGCTCTTCTTGCTACTGGTCATCCTGTAGTCCTTAAGCTCGAAGGGTACGATTCCCTGGACGTATCCTGAGCCACCACCCTGGTCGGCGATGACTAACTTCAACGTGGCCGGCTTGGAAACGCCGCGCATAGTGAAGGTGCCGACAAGGTCGTAGGTGGTCTTCCCCGTCTGGACAACCTTGTTGGATTTGAACGAAATGACCGGGTCCTGCGCGACGTTCAGCAAGTCCATGCTCTTCAGTTCGTCATCGTTCTTGCTGTTGATGCAATGCACGCTCGCTGTCTGGATTTCGACTTGTAATACGGCCGACGTAGGGTCGCGTGAGGCGAAGGTCAGAGTCGCCTTCCATTTGTCAAAATTGCCCGTCAGGGGCCTCGAAGACGTTGTATTGAAGCGGATTGAGCTTTGGATAGGAGTGACCTGGAAGACAGGCACCTGCGCCCGGGACAGCGGGCACAGCATTGCACTCATTAGTACGAGACAGAGGACGGACAGTCGCATATCGAGAGTCTGGATGCGAGAGGCATTCTTGTCAACCCGCCAACGGCTTCGTATAAATTGTTGCCGCGTCTCAAGAACCAACCCTTAACATCTTGGTATTGCCTCTCAAACTGCGAGTGTTCAGACAATCCCGCGGAAGGGATTTCACTCCATTGTTCTCTGTGACGCCTGCCGCAGCATTACTATAAAAATCAGATATGACCACGGAAGCTATGCAGTCAAGGGTTTTGGAGCCAACGGAAACATCCTCGCGAGTCGATGCCTCTTCTTTTCCTATCCCAGTTATTTCAGAAGAAGACGGAATCCTCACCTTACACTTCGAATCTGAATACGTACAAAGTCAGATGGTGCTGGAGAGGCCCGACTTTCTGGCATTGACATACACGCGAACGATGATGGCTTTTGAACTCTTCAAGCCGCATCCGCACAACATCGCGCTGATTGGCCTGGGAGGCGGTTCGCTCGCCAAATGGTGCTACCGGTGCCACCCTGCCGCGATGCTGACAGTCGTTGAGATCAATCCCCATGTGATTTTGCTGCGGGACAGATTCCATATCCCTAAGGAAGACCATCGATTCCAAATCCTATGTGAAGATGGGGCGAAATTTGTGGCGAGCCACTCAGATGAACTGGATGTGCTCTTGGTTGACGCTTTCGATGTCGACAGCCTGCCGGAAGATTTGTGCTCCGAACATTTCTACGATAACTGTTATCGCGCCATGGCTAGACATGGTCTGTTGGTCGTTAATCTGTGTGCCGCAGACGAACAAAGGATTTTCGCCCGGATACTCAGGAGCTTCGGCGGCCAGGCTGTAACCTCACCAGATAACGACGGCAACACGGTTGTCTTTGCCTGCAAAGGAGAGTTGCTTTGGCCTGAAGATGCGTCTGCAGATTTTCTTAAGATGAAACGCATTGAGTTCGAGAAAAAGTACAGGTTGAGCCAAGCCATGTCACCGGTTGGTTAGTCTGCCCTGCGGGTGCACGCATCCTTCCTTCACCTAGCTGCCACCTGGGAACAAGACCGTGCTCAACTTCCTCACAACCAAGTTGACTGATAATCTCCGTCAACGGCTCAGCCGACACAATTCGGCTCACACTCGTCTGTGCGATTGGGATGGTCCAGTTGGGAGAGCAAGCGGTACGAACCGTCAGTAACGCTAGATGAATAAAATCGAACTCCTATCATTGATTGGCGACGTTGCGCTGAAAGACAGTGAGCCGGTAGTACGGTTCCCCTTGACTTCCCCATAAAACGACGCTAAAAATAATCTCTCGAAACAAATCGTAACTTACGTCGCTGGTAAAAACTTTGCTTGCATCATTTCCCCCTTGCCCGGAGTTAGCCATGACCTTTGTATCTCTCAGCCGCCGATTCATTGCATGCCTTCGGAGGACCCTTAGCAATCTTTCCGTTCCCGCGCGGATCAATGTGCGGCTTCGTTTAGCCCATCTGTGTATTTAACCGAGTGCAATACCAACGAACGAAACGAGTCGATGCTTGAAAGTGCCAAATCTCTACCGTATCTGCGGCGTTATTCTCTGTGTTTCACCTCTGGTCATTACTGCCGCCAGCGCGCAGCAGCACGCTGCAGTCCAAATTACTGCTAGTAAGGCCGATGGGAGCTATACGATTGAAGCCTCCGTCATTGACGGTGCAGTGATCCGGGCCAGCGCCGCCGCGAAAGTAGATGGCAAATGGCTCCATGCGGCGGATTATCCGCAGTACAGCGTCACGACAGCGGAGGCGAGCGGAGAGATGGGCCAGGCGAAGATGACCACGATCCGCTATACCGGCCGCAAGGATGCTCCGGATTTACTGTTGCGGCTCCGCGCGTATACGGATGTTCCGTTCGGCGATCTGCAGCTCACGGCGATCAACACGACAGGCGCGCCTGTCGAGATTCAGTCTTTGCGCGTGCTCGAAACCGAGAGCAAGACCAAGGGCGGAACGCTCAATCTTGGCGGCCCGGCTGCTGCCGACCGCGTGCTCTCCGACAGCTTCAGCGAAGACCGTCCGGCAATGCAGCTCCGCGATCTGGGCAACGTCGAGAACAATGTCCATCGGGCAGTGGGCGTTCAGCTTGTCTACAATCAGCAAAGTAAACAGAGTTGGTTCATCGGCGCTCTCACCTCAGACAAATTCCTGAGCGTGCTGCGACTGCACATGGCTTCTGCGGGACCTGCGGCGGCAATGGGATCGTATGAAGTCGATTCCACCGGTACCACTGAACTTCTCATCGAAAATTCGTTGCAGGATTCTCCGGCAAAGGATCGCGTGGAGCTCAGCCTTCGTGTCGCGCCCGCCTCCGAACTCGCCTCCGAGCGCATGCTCTTCAGCGTAAGCAGCGACTACCATCAGCAGCTTGAGACCTATGCTCACCTTATGCGCGATCTTCATCACGCACGCATTACCGCTCCTACCCCGATCGGCTGGTGGAGTTGGACCGCATACTACTTTGGCCTGAGCGAAGGCACGGCGCTTACCAACGCTCAGTGGCTCGCCCAACACCTGAAGCCGCTTGGCTATCAGTTCTTTCACATGGATGAGGGCTATCAGTTCGCTCGCGGTGAATACGCTACGCCTGATGCGTCTCTCTTTCCGCGAGGCGTGGGCGCGCTGGAACACATGGTCCTCCATGAAGGCCTGACGCCGGGCATCTGGACCGCGCCCTTTGAAGTTTCAGAACGCTCTTGGATTTTCACGCATCATCCTGAGTGGCTGGTACACAATGCGCAGGGAGAGCCTATTCACATCGGCTTCGTCACGGACGGTGTGGATCATCTCTATGCGCTCGATCCCACCCATCCCGACGCCCAGGCATACCTGCGCAGCACTTACTCGATGCTCGTCCACAACTGGGGCATTCGTTACATCAAGATGGACTTCATGGAAGACAGCGGCATCGAAGGCTTCTATCACGCGCCGCAGACCACGGCGCTCGAGGCGCAACGCATCGGCATCCAGACCATACGCGATGCGGTCGGCCCTGATGTCCTGCTCGATAAGGATGGATGCGAGCTGCTCAATCCGGTCGGTCTGGTGGATATGGGGCGCATCTCGCAGGACACGGGCCATACCTTCTCATCAAGCAAGGATGCGGCGACCGGGATTGCCGCGCGCTACTATATGAATCGCAACTACTATCTCGCGGACCCGGATGCGTTTTCGGTTTCGACGCAGACGGTCGACGACCAGAACTGGCACGGAGGCGCAAAGCCTCTCACTCTGGACGAAGCCAAGGTCTCGATCGCACTTTCTGCGGTCTCGGGCGGCTTGTACGAGATAGGCGACGACCTGCCTACGCTGGGTGAAGCTGCCGATCGCATGGCCCTCGTCGAGAATCAGGACCTGCTCGATATGGCCCGTCTCGGCCGCGCGTCCATCCCACTCGACTTGATGACGTACGAGGCCGCAGACCTGCAGCCCAGCATCTTTCTTTTGAAGCAGACGAGCCGGCAGTCAATCGTGAGCGTGTTCAACTGGTCTGAAGACTCACGCCGTCACACTCTCTCGCGAGCCGCGCTGGGACTGGATCCGAAAGCGGACTACACGGTCTCCGAAGTCCTTGCGAAGACCAGCACCTCCGCTTCCCTGGGCGACGCACTCAATGTTCAGCAGCCACCCCACTCCGTCCGCATCTTCAAAATTGTGAACACACGTATGGCTGCGCAGCCGCCAGCGGTGACCGCCAACGTGGCATCTTCCGGAAAGGCCGGCGAAGCGATCGTCTTTCAGGCCGCATCCGATGAAGACAATCCTGCGCTCTCCTACTCGTGGGAGTTTGGCGACGGGGTAACTCTCGATGGCGCCAAGATCGCTCACACCTACACGCATGCAGGCGTCTACTCCGTCCATCTGAAGGCGACCGGATTTGCGCCAACGCCCAACGTACAGACATTCCCAGTCACCATCACCGGCTCGATCATGACAAAGTTCGTCCCGGAGAACAAACACCGTTTCGAAGTGCAACCATAAGGATCGCCATGACAATTGCCCCATTACGCCTGCTCTGCGCCTTCTCTCTCGCTGCGAGCCTGACGCTTCCCGCAATCGGACAAGGGACGCCGTCAGAGTCGCAGCGGACAGGCTATCTTCGCTCTCTGGCCGCCCTGCAGCCGATCGACGCGCACGCTCACGTCCAGAAGAGCGATGCCGACTTCACCGCAATGCTCGAACGCTGGAACCTGCACCTTATCGATATCCTCGTTGTAGACGACAAGGAGCCGAGCGGATCGTCACTGGAGAAGCAGCGCGCCGCTGCCCTGGCCTTCATCGAGTCAGCGCACGGACACGCCTCTCTTTGCACGACCTTCGATCCCTATCTCTTCTCGCAGCCGGACTTCGTCCAGACTGCAATCAATGGCCTGAACCGCGATTTCGCCAACGGAGCCATCGCGGTCAAAGTCTGGAAGAACATCGGAATGGAGCTGAAAGACAGCAGCGGCCATTATGTGACGGTGGACAACCCGCGGTTCGATCCGATCTTTCGCGACATCGAAGCCCATAACAAGACCGTGATCGCCCACCAGGCAGAGCCCGATGTGGCTTGGGGTCCGCCCGATCCCAAGGCGCTGGACGCCTCCTACTACGCGAAGCATCCTGAATGGAACATGGCAAAGGTCCCAGACGCCCTGCCTAAGAAGACGATCCTTGAGGCGCGAGATCACCTGCTCGCCGAGCATCCTCACCTGCGGGTCGTCGGCGCTCATCTGGGAAGCATGGAGGCCGACGTAGATCAAGTCGCCGCTACGCTCGATCGCTATCCAAACTTCGCCATCGATACCGGCGCACGCGTCGCACACCTCGCCATTCAACCTTCCCCGAAAGTTCGCGCCTTCCTGATCAAATATCAGGACCGTGTTCTTTACGGAACTGACATCGAGTTCATGGGAAAACAAACTGGCAAGGATGCTGTTGAGGAGTGGGAGACTCGGCTCGCACTTGACTGGCGCTACTTCGCAACAGCCGATACCTTCGACTACAGAGGCCATACCGTACATGGACTGAACCTTCCGCCGACGGTTTTGAAAAAGATCTATCATTCCAATGCCGTTTACTGGTTTCCCGGCGTCGAGCCCAAATAACTTTTTCTTGCGAAGCCACGGCAACACGAGTTGCAAATCCTTGACACCTTGAAAGCGGTCACGATGCAAACGAACGAAGCTGAAGCACCTCATCTCAAGCGGGCGCTCAAGCTCTGGCATCTCATCGTCTACGGCATCGTCATCATCCAGCCCACTGCTCCGATGGGCATCTACGGAGTCGTCAACAACGTCGCGCGCGGCCATGTCGTCTCCACCATTTTGATCGCCATGGTCGCCATGCTCTTCACCGCCGTCAGCTATGGCCGCATGGCGCGCATCTATCCCAGCGCTGGCTCCGCGTACACCTATGTTGGACGCGAGATCAATCCCATCGCGGGCTATGTCGTCGGCTGGTCCATGCTGATGGACTATCTACTGAACCCGATCATCTGCGCTATCTGGTGCAGCGCGGCCGCCCGCAATGTGCTGCCGAGCATCCCTTATGCCGCCTGGGCGGTGGCTTTCGTTATCCTGTTTATGCTTCTGAACCTCCGGGGCGTTCAGGCTTCGGGGCGCGTCAATGCCATCCTGGCCCTGGTAATGAGTCTCGTCGTCGTCGTCTTTCTCGCCTATGCCATCCGCTATCTCGCGCTCGTCGCACGTCCTGTTGGTGGCCAATGGCTCACGCCCTTCTACGATCCATCTACTTTCTCACCGTCATTGCTCTTTCGCGGAACCTCTATCGCCGTTCTCACCTATATCGGCTTCGACGGCATCTCCACAATGTCCGAAGAGGTTGAGAATCCGCGCCGCAATATCATGCTCGCGACTGTCTTCACCTGCCTGATCATCGGCATCCTCTCCGCTGTAGAGGTCTACGTCGCGCAGCTCGCGTGGCCGTATCGCGGTCCTTTTCCTGAAGCGCTGGTCGATACCGCATACGTTCATGTGGCCCGGCGCATCGGCGGTACTCTTCTTTTTCAGCTTCTCAACGCAACCCTGCTGATCGCCAACATGGGCTCCGGTGTCGCGGCGCAGTTCGGCGCAGCCCGCCTGCTCTACGGCATGGGCCGCGGAAATGCGCTGCCGCAACGATTCTTCGGCGCACTCAGTCCGAAGACCGCGATCCCACGCAACAATGTGCTAGTGGTGAGCGCGATCACTCTAGTTGGCGTCTTCCTGCTCACCTACGAGCGCGGCGCGGAACTGCTCAACTTCGGCGCGTTTATCGCCTTCATGGCCGTCAACGCTGCCGCCCTGCTACATTACCGCTTCCGCTCCCGCGAAAAGGTGTTTCTCCCCCTCGGCATTCCGCTCGCAGGCCTCCTGGTCAGCGCCTTCATCTGGCTCAATCTTGCACACAGCGCCCAGATCCTGGGCTTCATCTGGATACTTTTAGGCCTGGCGATCTATTGGCTCAGGCGCGGCACTCGCAGCGGGGCCGCTGAGCCGTCTTTTGACGAGCAGGTGCCCTAAAATCTCCGCTAGTATCCTGAGTCAGAAGTGAGCAGCATATTTCGATGCATCTGATGTAGCACTCCTCAAAGGAACTGCAGGTCCCTCCACTTCGCTTCGCTACGGTCGGGATGACAACTTTATTCAGGGAATCAATGACTCAGAAGACTAGCAGGCCGCGGCATAAACGCGGAGCACGTCACGTACTTTGTCTACGATTAGGGCTTCGGCAGTATTCTTCAGCGAACCCTCGCGTACACGCTCATACTGCTGGGGCAGGTACGCGCTCAACATGGTCTCAGGAAGCTGCAGTCGCCCAAGATTCTCGATCAACTGCGCTACTGCAGCCTGCACCCCAGGATCGTTCCAGTAGTAGCGCATGCGGTCGCTGTAGCTATAAACGCGCAGGCGTTTCTGCTCCTGCGCATCGCCACTGTAGTAGGGCTTCCAGGACGAGGGCGAAGCCAACATCGTCTCTTCCATCACCTCGGGCAGATGTGACGCCGCTACCGCATCCGCCAGTTCCCGATCCATCGCCGCCAGCCCAAACAGCGCCTCGCGCATGGCGAATGTCAGCGCCGGTCCGACCTTCAAGATTGCGAATCCATCCTGCACCAACTCCGAGTACGCTGCCGGTCTCTGGTAGTCGGTCGAATGCGCTTCAAACACGAATGTTCCGGCCTGTTCTCGCAGCCATTGGG
>Ga0207035_1113_pt1 | contig 21055 bp, 19 predicted proteins | sample Alteio_BWMinCont_77_FD_153272 | JGI IMG/M metagenome (GOLD analysis project Ga0207035, IMG submission 153272) | Enriched cells from forest soil in Barre Woods Harvard Forest LTER site, Petersham, Massachusetts, United States -... | ecosystem: Environmental > Terrestrial > Soil > Temperate forest >... | reverse complement strand
GATGAATAAGGTTGACCTGCTCCAGCAGGCCCATGCCATCCATGCCCTTCATCATGATATCCGTCAGGATCAGGTCGAAGAGAGGGTCCTGGAACATCGCACCCTCATCAAACAGAACATAATCTACCAGCAGAATCTGGAAAATCTGGTAGCAGCGCGCACTGAAATGCTCAACAAGACAATGAAAGATCTGGAGCGCTCCTACGACATCACCCTGGAAGCGTTGGGCGACGCCCTCGACCTGAAGGACGCTGAAACGGAAGGCCACTCCAAACGGGTAACCGCTTTTACCATAGCCCTGGCAAGAGCAATGGGGCTTACCCAGGATGTCGTTAAGGTCATAGCTCGCGGGGCCTTCCTGCACGACATTGGAAAAATGGCCATCCCCGATGCCATCCTGCTCAAGCCCGGAAAACTGGATCCTGACGAGAGAACCATCATGCAGGAGCATTGCTCCCGTGGCTACAACATCCTGCAAAAAATCCCTTTCCTTCAAGAATCTGCTGATATCGTCTACAGTCACCAGGAGTTCTATGACGGCGCTGGCTATCCGCGCCATCTCAAGGGAAACCAGATCCCACTGGGAGCCAGGATCTTTGCTGTCGCTGATACCCTGGATGCCATCACCTCTGATCGCCCTTATCGACGAGCCCGCACCTTTGAGGAAGCGCGGCACGAGATCCTGCGATGTTCTGGCACACAATTCGATCCTGCCGTCGTTGAGGCTTTTCTAGGTGTTCCTTCCGCCTTATGGGTGGAACTCAGTGGCGAAATCCGCTCCCACAATATCTCAACCTTTGACTTTGCCGACGGAAACTTCCATGATGAAAATATGGAGCGGCTGCTAAACGGAGAACTCCCCCTACACAGTAAACCGAGGACCCCATGACCCCACTGACCCACACGGAAATTTCCACCGCACTCAAAAATCTTCCCGGCTGGCAACTGGAACGCGGAGCAATCGTGCAAACCTTTGAGTTTGCTGATTTCGTGGCCGCCATGGCCTTTGTCAATCGGGTGGCCGTAGCAGCCGAAGCAGCCGGGCACCATCCTGATATCGATATCCGCTGGAATCATGTTCGTCTGGCATTGTCGAGCCACGATGCTGGTGGAATTACCAGCAAGGACATCGACCTGGCTGACAGCATCCTTCACTTAACTCATCTTTAGACCTCTAATTATATGAATTTTAGGATATTTAAAGATTATCCTACGTACAAACATATGAACTAGTTGCGTGTTGATTGATTTTTTAAAATTATTTTCTTTATTGCACCCACAAACTAACACCATTCAAATACTTTAAAAATAACAACTTGTATATAAATCAGACAGCTTCGAGAACGTTTAATCATTGGGAACTCTGAAAATAAATCTAATAATTCATATTTCTTCTTGAAAAATATCCATTTCATGGTAGAGTGGTAACAGTCGAGAGGGAAGAAAGTTTTCAAGTTTGATTCTTCACTCTCTACCAAGTTCCTTAAGTTGCGTCACTGGCCTCCCGGCATGAACAAAATACCGTTCATGCCGCCTTTTTTTGCCCGCTAAAGCCTTCTTCTCATTCGTCCCTCACATTCCTCGCCTGAGACCGTCCAAACTTGCAGTAAACTGATCTTTCAGATATTCGGAGACCCTATGAAAAAGCCAAATTTATGGAAGTGGTCCTTCGCAATTCTTCTGGCACTGGCAACTGTGGCCAGCTATGCCCAGTTCTCCAACCCGGCGGATGATGTAGCCGCTTATCATGCCAGCCCACCCAAGCCCGGCGAACGTGTACAGCCGATTCTGTCTGGCAGCGCCCTCAGCGGATCGAACTTCCGCTTTCCATGGCAGGTTAAGGTCTATAAGCTGGCAGCAAAGATACCGACAGTGATCTGGCAGCTTCCATGCCAATGCCGCTGTGACCGCAGCCTGGGCCACACCAGCTTGCATAGCTGCTTTGAAACTACCCACGGCACATCCTGCTCTGAGTGCGCGCGAGAAACCGTCTACGCATGGCAAAAAACACAAAAGGGTGAGACCCCTGCACAAATCCGCCTGGGTATCCTGCGTGGTGAGTACACAAGCGTGGACCTTAACAACTTTTAAACTGCCCCAGCAAACAATCCGCAAAGAACCTCCAGCAGAAGCATGCTGAAGCGATAGAGTGCCTTCATGATCTGGCGAATCTTCCTCATCCCCATGTTTGCATTGGTTCTGCTTGCAGCACTCGAAGCGGGCCGCTGGCTAGGCCGCAGGCGCACTGCAGAAAGCGACGGATTCAGTGCTGTGGAGGGTGCAATCTATGGATTGATGGGATTGCTGCTCGCCTTCTCCTTCTCTGGCGCCGCAGCACGATTTGAGGTCCATCGCGAACTCATTACTCAGGAGTCCAACGCCATCGGCACCGCCTGGCTGCGAATTGATCTTCTTCCAGAAGCCTTCCAGCCTCAGCTTCGCAGCGACTTTAAAAATTATCTCGATGCACGTCTCGACTTCTATCAGCATCTGGCCGACGATCCTGTAGCGGCCCATCAGGACTTCCAACACGCAACAGAATTGCAGGGCGCGATATGGTCGCAGGCCGTTGCCGCAGTTAAAAATTCGGATGCCGCAACGCGATCTCTTGTCCTTTCCTCTCTCAATGAAATGATCGACATCACCACCACGCGCGCGGTAGCCCTCAGGACCCATCCACCTACAGTTATTTTTGGCGTGCTGCTGACCTTGGTACTGGTCAGTTCCCTCTTCGCCGGTCATGCGATGGCGGTAAACCCAGTTCGAAGCTGGCTGCATCTGCTGGTTTATATCCTGGTCATGGCGATAGTCCTCTACGTTATTTTCGACCTGGAATATCCGCGCTTCGGGCTGATTCGCATTGATGCCGCCGACCGCGTGCTGGTGAATCTACGAAATAGCATGTAGCGGTATAATGGTGGAAGTGGTTCTTGGGGTGTTGTCCTGATAACTACTTATCGCAGATGGGGGCGTCACGGTTTCGACGGGATTGTTTGCGGTAGAGAGGCATGCCGGGGGGTGGGCACCCGTAATCGCTTACAAAACCATAATTGCCAACAACAATCTGGCACTTGCTGCTTAATTAAATAAGTAGCCGTTTGCCGCAGCTTCGCCTATGGGCCGCGAACAAACGTCACACAGTAGGCTGGCTCCAATTGCTCGGTCCGGGCGAACGGAGTGAGATCAATCGGACTAGTTCTACGCGCATCTTGTCCGTTCTGAGCGCGCAGAGCGAAACCTTCGGAACAGGACTGAGCATGGATCTTCTCTGCTGACTGTAATTTCGGACGCGGGTTCGACTCCCGCCGCCTCCACCATATTTAACTAATTCAGAATCATTGCCTTATCTTATGGAAAAATGTGGTTTCGTCGACTGTTTGCTATTGTGTGAGGGGCATTACCGAACGGGAATATAATCCCTTTCAATTTAATGATCTACTAGATTTATTCCCGTACGGTAATTTTATTTGAATTTCACTCCGAATTGCTGATATTATTCCCGAACGGTAATAATTGAGGTGAGATTTGAAATACACACCCCAGCAAATTGGCACTCTTATCAAGAACACGCGCAAAAACCTTGGGGTCACGCAGAAGGATCTCGCGTTGACCTCAGGAACGGGACTGCGATTCATTATCGACCTCGAAAGAGGTAAGGAGACCTGCGAGTTTGGGAAAGCGCTGACGATCCTGCAAACTTTGGGCATCAAGTTAACTCTCACGCCCCCTCTGGCGTCGATGAAAGTAGAGTAATGCATGGCGAAAACCCTCGATGTGTATCTGCATAATGAACTCGTCGGTCATCTCACCCAGGACAAGGGCGGCCAGATGCACTTTGATTATGCGGCAAGCTGGTTAGCCAAGCCGGGCGCCACAGCGTTATCACAGTCTTTGCCTTTGCGGCAGAAACGCTTTAGCCGCAACGAATGCCGGGGCTTCTTTGCCGGCATTCTGCCAGAAGAGAGCAAGCGTGAAATCATAGCCCGGAATCTCGGCATCAGCGCCCGCAACGACTACGCTATGCTGGACCGGATTGGCGGCGAATGCGCTGGAGCCGTCACCTTTCTTCCGACGGGTACTTCCCTGCCCGAACGCAATTACAGCTATCGCAAGCTCTCCCCAGCCGAGCTCGCCGCCATCCTCAAAGAACTCCCAAAGCGTCCGTTGCTGGCAGGCGACGAAGGTATACGCCTCTCGCTTGCGGGAGCACAGGATAAAGTTGCCGTCCGCATCGAAGGCGGCGAGATATCACTTCCTTTAGGCGGTGCGCCGAGTACACACATCCTGAAGCCTGCCGTCGAGCGCTTCGAGGGCGTGGTCTTCAATGAAGCGCTCTGCCTGAGGCTTGCTGCGGCCATAGGGCTTCCCTCGGCACCGGTGGAGACCAGAACTGTCGAAGGCATGGACTACCTGCTGGTGGAGCGTTATGACCGCAGCTATCTGCAGGCAGGCGGTGAAGCGCATCTTATCGAACGGCTTCACCAAGAGGATTTTTGCCAGGCGCAAGGCCTCGTCTCGGAAATGAAGTACCAGAAGGAAGGCGGCCCTTCGCTCAAGCAATGTTTCGCGCTTCTGCGCGCGGTCTCCAGCGCGCCCGTCCTCGACCTGGCGCGTCTGCTGGATGCCGTGATCTACAACTACCTAGTCGGCAACAACGATGCCCATGGCAAGAACTTCTCACTGCTATATCACGGCGTCGGAACCGAGAATCTGGAGGTCCGGCTCGCGCCTCTCTACGACATCGTGAGCACGGTCTACTATCCAGAGCTTAGTCCCGAGATGGCGATGAAGATCGGCGGTCAATACTCTTCCGAAAAAATTGTACCGAAGAATTTCGAGCAACTTGCCGAAGAAGCAGGCCTCGCCAAACCGATTGTGCGGAGTCGCGTACTGGAGCTGGCCGAGACGATCATGGCAACCTTGCCAAACATGGAGATCGCCAATCCCACTGCAGAGGCCGTGGTTGCGCTGGTACGAAAGCGCTGCGAAAAGGTACTGAGCAGCTTTCGCAACTGAAAGCTGTACGAGGATTCCCGGGATTGGGGACGGATCGTGCCGAAGCTAACAGGGCCATGTTAATTATCATGGCCCTGCCTATTTGGAGATGGTGTGAAATACGATACCGGCACCAAGAAGAAGATCGTTCTGAACATTGGTAGTGGCGTTAGGCAATTGGGTTCGAAGCCAGGAAGCCTGCACAATGCGCACCGAAAGATGACGCGAAAGTCCAACGTCCGCACCCCCTCCTACCTGTATCGCCAGACTGTGTGAGCTGCTGGTTGCGCTAGATGGACCTGGAAACAGGCCGTCAAAACCATTTGCTTCGCCGGCAAGTCCTTCGCCAAAGAACGACACCGTATGAGTTCTGGCAGAATGATGCGCGAGGGTCACGGTGTAGCGCGGTCCAAAAGTGGCGGTCACCAGGTTAAGCGGTACTCCTGCGCCGGTATTCTCCGTGTGAAGTCCGGTAACGTTGGCAACCAAGCTTAAACCCCGATAAAACTGCCCTGCCAACTCTGCGCTGCCACCGTTGAGCCAGAACTGATGGTCCCCGGATGATAAGCCTGCATACGCACCGCTGTAGGTAACAGCTAACTCAAGACGATCCACTGATGGCACATACTGCGGCTGCACCTGAGCCGAAGAAACCATCAAACCGCAGTACATCAACACCGCAATCAATAGAAGACCATTGCGCAATGGATGGACTTGAAGCGCATTACCGCTAATCGATATACGCATTTTAATCTGTCTCCCTCATTCCTAAGTTTGGGCGCAATCCTGGCTGCGCCTGGTAGCGAACAAGAGAACTTATCCGACAGTCTGTCATCTTGGTCCTCCCGCATTGTTACTGAACAGTGAGATTGACGGTAGTGGAATGCACGACAGATCCGCTGGTTGCGGTCACTGTGACAGAGTAGCTCTGTTGCTGCTGTCCAAAGTAGCCATTGTGCGAACCACATCCCGCTATGCTAGCCATCGCGACCAAACCTGTAGCCAGGCCGACCACCATCAGCAACATGCTGAGCAATCGACCGAACCTCTGTCGCGAACGCCGCATCCTTGCCAAAGGAAGCAGCAACAGGCCCAGCAGCATTGGAGCCAGCCCGTCGTGTCCTGCATCTGGAGCACCGCTCTTCTCAGAAGCCAAAACCGTCTGGATCGTTAGAGCCACCGTCTGCGGCCCTGCGTTTACCGGGATATTGTTGGGCGTGAATACCGCTGTTGCTCCTGGAGGCAATCCGGTTGCGGCAAACGTCACCACGTCCGGATATCCACTTGTGGGAGGCAGGGGAGATACCTGGAAACTATATTGCGCTGGTTGGCCAGGAGGGACATCCAGGCTGGAAGCAGATACAAGTGTTATGGAAAAATCGCTAATTACCCCGACAGTCGCACTTGCATTGCTCCCCAGAAAATCTGTGTCACCGCTATAGACAGCGCTCAGGCTGTCCGAGCCAACTGGCAACGAACTCTGAACAGAGACCGCCACACCGGAAGAGAGTGGCACCGTCCCCAGATTTATAGCGCCATCATAGAACGTCACGCTTCCGCCCGCAGTATGCGATTGCGTTTGAAATGGGCTAAGTGTCGCAGTCAGTGTTACAGACTGGCCATACGTGCTGTTCGCTGGATTAGCGGTCAGCGTCAATGTAGTTGCCACCTGCTGTGCAGTCAGATCAGTTGTACTCGATATACTGCTTCCATAAATGCTATCTCCTGAGTAGCTGGCCTCTACCGCATGTGTCCCTGAACCAACAGGAGCTATGTTACTGGCGATTGCAGCTGAGGTCTGGGTAATCTGGGTTTGCAGCACTGTGACCGTACCGTCACCAAAGTTCGCAACAGCCGGAGTTGCTTTGCCGCCCGTATTAAAGAGTCCCATCGCTACCGAATAGGGATAGCTGCCCACGGAAGGGCTTGTGACTGCGGTAAAGGTTCCGTCCCCCTTGCCCAGTAATACAGTCGCGGTGTTGTCACCAAAATTCGCAGTTACCAGATCAGGCACACCGTCCCCATTAATGTCTCCTACCGCAATTGAATAAGGACTAACTCCAGTTGATGGACTCGCAGCCGCTGTAAAACTTCCATCGCCATTACCCAGCAGCACTGTAACTGTGTTGGTGCCAAAGTTAGCCACGGCCACGTCTGCTTTGCCGTCCCCATTAAAGTCGCCCACTGCTACAGAGATGGGAGAGCTACCGCTACCCGTCGATATGGGCGTCATTGCGGTGAAACTTCCATTGCCGGCACCCAGCATTACGGTCACTGTATTGTCCAGGGTGTTCGCAACAACCAAATCCGCATTGCCGTCGCCGCTTAAGTCACCCGTTGCTATCGAGTAGGGATAGTTGCCTGTCGATGGACCCGTCGCAAGAGTGAAAGTCCCATCGCCATTGCCCGACAATATCGATACGGTGTTATTGGCAGCAATTGTCAAAGCAATATCTGCATTGCCGTCCCCGTTAAAGTCACCCACGACGATGGAGATAGGAGTACTGCTGCTGCCGGTCGACACTGGCGTTAAAGGGGTGAATGTTCCATCACCATTGCCCAGCAGCACCGTCACCGTGCTGTCACCAGCGTTTACAACTGCCAGATCTGCTTTACCATCACCGTTAAAATCTCCTACCGCGATGGCATAAGGCTCGTTGCCTGTTGCGGGGCTTAGAGGCGTAGCGGTAAAGGTTCCGTCCCCGTTACCAAGTAGCACCGTTACCGTATCGCTGCCATTGTTCACAGTCACAATGTCAGCCAATCCGTCTCCATTGAAATCTCCCACTGCAATGGAGTAAGGATTATCACCCGTTGATGGCACCGAGGAACTCGACAGGGTGACCACTGTCGTACTCTGCCCTGGTGCTGCTGTTCCCAGGGAGTAGTTTCCATTGCTCGTGTCCAGGAAAGAAACTGTGCCCGTAGGCGGCACTGCTCCTCCAGTGCCAGTCAGGGTTGCCGTCAATGTGTAGTTGCCTTGACTGCCACTCTGCGCGATTGCCGTCGTCGTAGGATAGCTTCCTGATACCTGAAGTGCTGAGGAAGCCGAAGTACTTGAAGCATCGCTGCCTGTTCCCGCAAAGACCGCTTTGTAGTTATGGCTCCCAATGCCAGGCACAAACTTAAGGGATGCCGTTCCAGCACTCGTCAATTGCGCACTACCAAGTAGATGGATGTCCGTGCAGTAGATTGCCGTCGCATCACAGAAGTTCACACGCCCTGTTGTTACACCTGTGCTTCCTGCTTTTACGGTTGCGGTCAGCGTAATTACGCTTCCATGCGTAACCATCGCAGTCACGCTGCCGGAAGATGTAATTGCCAGCGTGGTGGTCGTTGCCGAGCCTGCCGCCCAGGTCTGCTGCGTACCACCGCAGAACATCGCGAACATCACCGCCAGCGAGAAGACTGCCGACCTCTGGCAAGCGCATAACGCACGCAAGCCAAAAATCTCAGGACGAGGACGGATCAACTGGAACGCCTTAATCATGACGGAAAAACTCCTGAACATTTACATCAGGCTGGGAGAAGGGACAGCGTTCTGCACTGTTTGTCTTCTATGCTTACCGGCACAAAGCGCTTACGCATAACAGCGCGCTAAATCCTGCCTGGGAAAATACCATTCACACAGATGGAATACTGCAATCCATTGGGTGCAAAGGCTCGTAAATCCGGCAAGCCGAAGGTTGTTATCCCATCTCCACCAAAATTGGTACCAAGAAGGGAAAACATAGCGGTGTTCGTAGCGATTTGCAGAAGGCGGCCATCGGCCGGAAGTGCACCCTGACCATATCCGTTCACCGAGAGAACAATGTCGCCGAGCATACAGTATTGGCTAGCGGAATACATGAATGCTTCAGAACCAACATAGGCACCATTCGGCCCTAGCTGACCAGATAAAGCAGTCAGGTTTGCAGGCAGCGTTCCAGGAGGTCCTGTCGGACCAGTTGGGCCAGCCGGGCCGGTGGGACCCGCGGGGCCAGTTGACCCTGTAGGGCCGGTTGGACCAGTAGGACCCGCAGGGCCAGTCGACCCCGTAAGGCCTATTGGCCCGGCAGGGCCTGTTGATCCGGTAAGGCCGGTTGGACCGGCTGAGCCTGTTGATCCTTTGGGGCCGATAGGGCCAACGGGACCAGTTGATCCCGTAAGACCTGTTGGACCGGCTGGACCTGTTAGGCCGATAGGACCGGCAGGGCCAGTTGATCCCGTAAGGCCGGTTGGGCCAGTTGGACCAGTTGATCCTTTTGGGCCGACAGGGCCAACGGGACCTGCAACTCCTGGTGATCCTTGACTACCCTGTGGCCCTGTAGAGCCTGTAGCTCCAGGCGTGCCCGGAGATCCCTGCGGTCCAGCAGGGCCTTGTGGTCCGGCTACTCCCTGACTATTCCAGGAGACGAACTGCTCAGTAGCAAGACATTGGTTACTCCCGCTGACGACGCGGGCTATGCCGTTCACCTTGTTGTAGCAGGCATAGATAGTCGACTGAGCCATGGCTGTCGTTCCCAGAAGGAGCGACGCTACTAAGACTAGAGAACCTTTGCAGGAAGGCATACCAACTCCAAGGAAGTAAAATTCAAAACACACAAAGAAGAATGCCCGGGAGACATTATTTCTTCAACAATAAAGGTTGAAGATTTCATCCATAACCAAAGCATCACCGCCAAAAAAAGGAAAATAATCCACTCCTGGACAGTAGTAAACAAAACTTTGATTAACTAGCTTTCTCCCGGGTTGCCTTAGTCCTTAATATTCTTTTCGGAATACCAAAAAATAATATCCACACTGCTAATTTTTGTATTTAACCGTGCAAGAGCTCAATCGGACAGACCTCAAGGCTGGCTTACCGTACTATGTATTGTGTCTAAACCCAGTACTCCCCCAACAAAAGCTGATCCGAAACCCGTGCCGTCTACAGGGGTGCAGCAGTTTCTGAATGAACTTGGTCCCGGATTAATTACGGGGGCTGCGGACGATGATCCCTCTGGAATCTCGACCTACTCCGTTGCAGGAGCGTCCTATGGCTACGCCACGCTTTGGACTGCACTTCTGTCGTTTCCCCTGATGGCCGCCATCCAGTTGATGTGTGCGCGCCTTGGCATGGTGACAGGCTGCGGACTTGCCAGCGTGATCCGTACCCGCTACTCTCGCTGGGTTTTATGGTTCGCCTGCGCATTGGTACTCATCGCAAATATTTTCAACATCGGCGCAGATCTTGGCGGTATGGCCGATGCTATGCAGATGATGAGCGGCATCCCCGCTTACTACTGGACCCCATTTTTCGCGGTTGTCATCCTGATCCTTTTGTTTTGGACCTCGTACCGCACCATGGCGCGAATCTTCAAGTGGCTTACGCTTGTCCTCTTCGCATACGTAATTACAGCATTCCTGGCCCATCCCAACTGGGCAGCAGTTCTTCGAGCCACCTTCATTCCACATATCGAATGGACCAAAGAATATCTCGCGGTCCTGGTTGGAATCCTGGGGACTACAATCTCGCCTTACCTGTTCTTCTGGCAGGCCGCGCAGGAAGTAGAGGAAGAACGGGATATGGGCAGGGAGACACTGTCCCAGAGGCGCGGTGCCACAAAAGGCGAGCTTCTAATCGCAAGAAAAGACGTCATTACTGGAATGTTTCTTTCGAACCTAATAATGTTCTTCCTGATCCTGACAACGGCTGCCACGCTCAACGTACATGGCCAAAAGAACATTGAAACAGCAAAGCAAGCTGCCGAAGCCCTCCGTCCGCTAGCCGGCAAAGGTGCGTATTGGCTTTTCACCCTCGGAATAATTGGGACGGGCATGCTGGCCGTACCCGTTTTGGCAGGCTCCTGCGCGTATGCACTGGCTGAGGCAGCAAAGTTGAGAAAGGCCTCTCTCAACCTGAAGCCCCGTCTGGCCCCTTCCTTCTATGCGGTAATCGCAATCTCCATACTTGTTGGGCTGGGGTTTGATTTCGCAGGACTCAACGCCGTGAAAATGCTGTTCTGGTCTGCAATTCTGAATGGACTACTGGCCCCGCCTCTGGTGATCATGGTCGTTCTTTTAACGAGTGATCGAAAAGTGATGGGAGATCGTGTCAATTCGCGGGCAATGCAAGTGCTGGGATGGGCCTGCGCCTTGCTTATGACGGTCGCCGCTGTAGCACTCCTGATAACTTTATGCCAATAATCTGCTGCATGCCTCGGAAGTAAACAACAAGCATTGCTGTAGAGATAGAAAATTCGACCTGGTAGAACTACGTCCTAAGGTAGACGAACGCTCACTCCTTGAAGGTTGATATTTTGGTAGTGGGTCAGTTTGCCCTACAGAACGCCTCGGCAACATTGCGCCTTCAGGCCAAGTTCGCGTAGCGTGACCCGCACAAATCTGGGAAAATAACTGCATGCCTGCGAAGCGTGGAAGGTACGAACAGGATTTGATTAGGCGATTCGTATCTGCCTACGAGAACTTTGCATGGTCTGACTCTAAGATCAACTGGCCTGATGAGGAAATAGATAGCGCTATTGACGCGCTGATTACGCGAGCCGACGGCCAAACAATGGCTATCGAGCACACGCTCATCGAGCCATTCGTCGGCGACAAAGACGATTACGCGATGTTCCAGAAGGTGTTTCTAAGGATCGAGGATGATGAGTCTCTTGCGGTTCCGGACACTGGAATCACCGTCTACGTACCAGTTGGCATTCTTAACGGCCAGAAATCAGCAAGGCGGAACACAATCGTTAAGTCGATCCACCTATGGATCGAGAACAACCGGCTACATCTGCGTGAGGGCGAGCATTCGTATCAGTGTGATGTACCGGGGATGCCATCGTTTACGCTCACTGTAAAGCGAACGAAGTTCGGACTCTCGCGACCAAATCCGGGCAGCGTGTCGGTTCGGCGGCAGCAAGTGGCGAACGATCTTGACAAGGTGATCGAAAAAGCACTCCGGAGGAAGCTGCCGAAGCTTGTAAATACCGAGGCCGATCTGCATCTGCTGTTCCTTGAACGCGATCAATTCACCTTCCACTCTGACCTGATCTTCGCCGAGATCGAACGACAGCGCCCGAACTTTCCGGAGTTGGAAAGGGTCGACGAGATTTGGCACGTCGAGACAGTTTGCTACGCGCAGTATGGCTATCTGGATTTTGAACTACGAAAGCTCGACCAGTTGATGGCGACCATTGCGTTTCAGGGTGACGTACTCATAGGACATTCTAAGGACGGCATGCCGTACCCGATGTGAGCTCGCGTCCTGGATGTTAAACTGACCCACTACCGATATTTCATGACGAATGCTTCTGATGTGCCTGGCGCTATAGATTAAGGAGCAGCACGCCCTGCTCGTCCTTTGTACTTATGATCGCCTCGTCCGCCCGAACAGGCCACGGAATGTCGAGCGCAGGATCGTTCCACAGCAGAGTTCGTTCGCCCTGCGGTGCATAGTAGTCGCTGACTTTGTATAGGAAGATGGTCTCTGGTTCCAGTGTCACAAATCCATGCGCAAAGCCTTCCGGGATAAAAATAGCCTGCCCATCGCCTGCCTTTAACTCAACAGAAACGTGCTGGCCAAAGGTTGGCGACGATCTGCGTACATCCACGACAACATCAAAGACTGCACCACGTACTACTTGAACCAGCTTTGCCTGCGGCTGAATCACTTGATAATGAAGTCCGCGTAGAACATTCCACGAAGAAACAGAAAGATTATCCTGCTTCCACTCGACTCCTATGCCAATCTCCTTCAAGGTCCGCTCGTTGTATATCTCCTGAAACGTCCCTCGGTTATCGCGTAGAACCTTCGATTGAATAATCGCCACCCCTGGAATTGCAGTTTCGATGCGCTTCATAAAAGCTCTCCGCGAAAAGCATCGGAACCATGTTCTTCCTGCAATAAGGAAAGCAGATATTCTCCATAGCCACTCTTGATCAGGGGAGCAGCCAGCTTGGCGAGCTCTTCTGCGGTTATAAAGTTCATACGGTATGCAATCTCTTCCGGGCAGGCAATCTTGAGTCCTTGCCGACGCTCAACGGTCTGAATAAAAGTCGCCGCTTCAAGCAATGCGTCCTGTGTTCCTGTATCCAGCCAGGCCACGCCACGGCCAAGAATTTTAATGGATAGGTCTCCACGCTCAAGGTAATGCTGATTGACATCCGTAATCTCAAGCTCGCCACGAGCCGAGGGTTTGATGGATTTGGCAATACTGATTACATCGTTGTCATAGAAGTACAGGCCAGTAATAGCGTAGGAGGATTTTGGTTTCGCAGGCTTTTCTTCAATACTGACGACGCGGCCATCCTCCCCAAACTCCACCACTCCATAGCGCTCAGGATCGCGCACACGATATGCAAAGACCGTTGCACCCGTTGCCTGCGCAGCCGCACTCTTCAGTTGCTCAGACAAGGAATAGCCAAAGAAGATATTGTCTCCGAGGACGAGGGCACATGGGCTGTTCCCTAGAAATTTTTCGCCAATAAGAAAGGCCTGCGCCAGACCATCCGGACTGGGCTGTACAGCATACTCAAGGTTAAGTCCCCAACGACGACCATCTCCCAGGAGAGTCTGAAATCGCGGGGTGTCCTCGGGCGTGGAAATGATCAACACATCTTGAATTCCGGACAGCATCAACATGCTAAGCGGGTAGTAGATCATCGGTTTGTCATACACGGGCAACAGTTGCTTAGAGAGGAACTGTGTAAGCGGATAAAGCCGTGTTCCCGATCCGCCGGCAAGGATGATTCCCTTCCGCTTCATTCAACGCTCCCTGTAATTAAGCTGTAGCCATTCATGGTAAGCCCCTGAGCGAACTTCATCCACCCATTCCATGTTTGCCAGATACCACTCAACAGTCTTCCGAATGCCATGGTCAAAGCGCGTGCGGCTTGTCCAGCCCAGTTCTTTCTGAATTTTGGAAGCGTCGATTGCATATCGACGATCATGTCCCGGACGATCGTTGACATAGGTCATCAAATTGCGACGATGGCCAATCTTAGCATCGGGAAGAAGTTCATCCAGCAGGTCGCAGATTGATGTCACCACTTCCAGGTTTGTACGCTCATTATTTCCGCCGATATTGTAGGTCTCTCCTGGCCTGCCCGTAGCGAGAGCCATACGAATACCTTCGCAATGATCTTCAACATATAGCCAGTCGCGAATATTCATTCCATCGCCATAGATTGGCAGCGGCTTGCCTTCCAGCGCATTAAGAAGGATAAGAGGAATCAGTTTCTCAGGGAACTGGTAAGGGCCATAGTTGTTGGAGCAGTTCGTGGTCACAGTCGGAAAGCCGTAAGTATGATGCCAGGCCCGCACCAGGTGGTCAGAACTCGCCTTCGAAGCCGCATACGGACTATTTGGAGCGTAAGGTGTTTGCTCAGTAAAGGCAGTTTCTTCGGGACCCAGGGAACCGTAGACCTCATCCGTTGAGACATGCAGAAAGCGGAAGTTTGTGCGCTGTTGCTCTGGAAGTTCAAGCCAGAACTGGTGGGATTTTTGCAAAAGATTCAGCGTTCCCTGCACGTTGGTATGAACAAATTCGGCAGGGCTTTTAATGGAGCGGTCCACATGGCTCTCAGCGGCAAAGTGAACAATGGCACGGGGACAATGGCTCTTCAGCAGGTCAGCCACAAGCTGCTCATCGCAAATATCTCCACGCACGAACTCATGCCGGGGGTTACCGGCAATGCTGGCCAGATTACGCAGGTTTCCGGCATAGGTGAGCTTATCCAGAGTAATGACCTTTGCTTGTTCGCTACGAAGCCACTCGAGAACAAAGTTGGAGCCAATAAATCCGGCGGCCCCTGTTACCAGAATTGTGTTGTTCAATTCCATATTTTTCCACTCTCCCGGTACTCTTGCTTGTTTCCAGAGAAGTAAATCTCAGCCCAGGATAATCATTGCAATCGTCATGGCAATAACGCCGATGCATGTCGCCCACGCGATCACATTAAACCAGAGAGAGTTTCTATGTTCTCCCATAAGGTCTTTGCGGTTAACCAGAAGCAGCATAGGGATAAGCACAATCGGCAACAGTACGCCGTTCAGCACCTGAGAAAATACGGCCACATGAATCAATTGTGTATCCGGCAATAGCATCACAACAATTGCGCCGCCGGCAATCAGGAGCGTGTAGAGCCAGTAGAAGAACGGGGCCTCACGAAAACTTTTGTCCACGCCTGCCTCAAGCCCAAGCCCCTCGCAGACCGTATAGGCTGTTGAGAGCGGCAGAATGCTGGCCGCAAAAAGTGAAGCATTAAAGAGACCGAAGGCAAAGAGCAGGAAGGCGTAGCGTCCGGCCAGCGGCTTCATGGCCTCGGCAGCGTCGGCGGGGACTTGAATAGCTCCGAAGCCGTGCACGTAAAGCGTTGCGGCGCAGGCCACAATAATAAACCACGCAACAATATCAGTAAAAAAGCTGCCGACAATTACATCCAGTCGCGAGGCAGCATAATCGCGAACGCGAATTCCCTTCTCCACGACAGACGATTGCAGATAGAACTGCATCCAGGGTGCAATCGTAGTTCCCACCACGCCCACCGTCATGTAGAGATAGGTCTTATTGCGCCAGACATTCTGAGGCGGGAGGGTGACCGTCTCCCGCATCGCGATGTGCCAGTTTGGCCCAGAAAGAACGCCGGCAAAGATATAAGCGATGTACACAACAGAAGCGACAAGAAAGATTTTTTCTGTGCCCTTGTAATCGCCCTTGACTACCAGCAACCACACCAGCAACGCGCACGTTGGTACCGACACGAAGCGCGATACGTGGAAGAGGTTCAGACTACCCGAAATCCCAATGAACTCTGTAATGACATTAGAAAAGTTGACGATGACCAGCAGGATCATCATTACAAAGGTGATGCGCAGTCCAAACTCCTCACGGATTAGATCGCTGAGTCCCTTGCCGGTCACCACGCCCATGCGCGCGCACATTTCCTGCACAATGATGAGCGCCAGCGTTATGGGAATCATGGTCCACAGCAGGTGGTAGCCGTACTGGGCACCTGCCTGGGAGTACGTAAGAATTCCGCCTGCGTCGTTATCTACATTCGCTGTAATAAACCCCGGCCCCAGCACAGCAAGGAAGAGGAGCAGACGGATTTTCCAGCGCTTGAACATGATTGGCAGGGACCTTACGACTTGGAGGTTGGGTTTGCATGGCTATTGCCTGGTACAAGGTTATCAGGCCAAAGACTTTACGGCCATGAGTTCAGGCTCGCTCTTACTGATCGCGCAGGTAAGCAATCACATGCTCAGCCAGAACGACCCCCACCAACTTGCCCACTGAATTCACTACAGGCAGGGCGTGGAGATTATATTTATCAAAAAGTTCAGCTACTTCCTTCTGATGCTCATTGGAACGACAGCTCACAAATTGCGGCTCTGCCAACACCGCCAGACGCGTCTCAGGGAGCGCCAGCACCAGCCGCGACAAAGAAACCACGCCCTTCAACTCGCGACTCTCTCCCACAAGATAAATCTCGGTCACGCTTTCCGGATCGCCGTCGAACCCTCTCAACTGCTCTACCGCGTCAGCCACCGTGGCCGTTTCAGGTACGGAAACAAAGTCCGTGGTCATGCGGCCTGCGGCTGAATCCTCGTGAAATTCGAGAAGCTCCTCCACCTCATGCCGCTCTTCTGGATCCATCTCCTCCAGAATTTCCTCAGATCGTGCATCCGGCAGTTCGCTCAGTAGATCGGCGGCGGCTCCAGGGTCCATCTCCTCAACAATGTCAGCCAGCCGTTCTGAGTTAAGCGATGCAATCAAAGACTTTTGAAGCTTTGGATCGGCCTCCTCCAGTGCCTCTGCGGCCACCTCTTCATCAAGGGTCTGAAAGATGGCTTCGCGCTCGGCAGGAGCGAGGTCTTCGAGAATTTCTGCAAGATCAGAAGGATGCATCTTCGCCAGACGGTCGTGGCCAATGCGCAGCTTGACGCGTCGGGCCGGGTCCACCTCGATTACGTCCACAAATTCCCACGGAATTCCGCTGGCCTTAACGCGCCCTGCAAGTGTCTCCAGTGTCGCCTTGGGAACCAGGCCCTTAAAGATACGTCGAATCGCGCCCCGCAGGCCTGTCTCCACACTCACTACGCGGAGGTGCCGCATTGACTCAGCGCCAATCCACTCCATGTCTACATCGTTGACGCGAACGACCTTGCGTCCGTGGATATCAACTATCTGGCGGTCGATCAAATCCTGCCCCAGCAGAAGAAAGTTTTCATCCCCATGCAGCGGACTCAGGATCGCGTCTTCCAGCAGTTCAAGCGCACCCGACGGAGTTTCACGGACGTGTGTTGCCACCACCACACGCAGTCCTTCGCGTGTCTTCAGCACCAGGCCTGCAACCTTGCCCGCCTCGGTGCCAGTGGCTACGGCCACATCCTTCAGTTTGCCGCGCAGATGCCCCGAAGGATCGGTCATGGGCGTACCGACCAGCGCAGTCAGACTCACCGTATTGTGGACTCTGAGATTCATGGCTTTAGCTCTGAATCAGCATACGACCTCTGGCGAGATGTGGGTAGCTGGTTCTATATCTTTGAAGAACCAAGATGCTCGTCTTTGGTTTCCCGAATGGTAAGCAGCCCCAAAAACGTTATCACTGCCGACGCAGTCAGGTAGTAACCCACATATTGCAGGCCGTAGTTGTGGGCCAGCCAGGTTGCAATGTAGGGTGCCAGCGAAGCACCCAGAATCCCAGCAGTGCTGAAGGCAAGCGAGCTGCCTGTGTAGCGCACCTGGGTTGGAAAAAGCTCAGAGATAACTGTGCCCAGCGGACCATAGGTAAAGCCCATCAAGGCCAGTCCCACCGCCATCATTCCCACCGCCCCAGCAGTTCCGGCAGCAAACATTGGGGCAAGTACCAAGCCAAAGACCGCAATTGCGGCACTAATCCAGAGCATCACTCGCCTACGCCCATGCTCTGCCAGAACCGCCGAAATTGGAATGGTTATCGCAAAGAATGAGACGCAGAACAATTGCATCAGCAAGAATTTTCCGCGACTGAAACCGAGCGCGCTGGTTCCCCATGAGAGCGCAAAAACCGTCATCAGATAGAAGAGAACAAAGGTCGCAAGACAGACCAGGATTCCCGATATCAGTTCCTTTTTATAGGAGCGAAAAACCGACAGCATGGGAACCTTTACCTGCTCGCCACGATCAGCGGACTCGCGGAAGACTGGCGTCTCAGTAATTGTCAGCCGCACGTACAGCCCGACGAAGACCAGCACTGCGCTCGCCAGAAAAGGCAACCTCCAGCCAAAGGCATCGAACTGTTTGTCGCTCAGCAACCGCGAAAGCAGCAAGAAAATCCCTCCGGAAAGAAAGAAACCGATGGGTGCGCCGAGTTGCGGAAACATTCCATACCATGCGCGTTTGTTTGGCGGAGCATTCTCAATTGCCAGCAAAACCGCGCCGCCCCACTCACCACCCAGACCCAGCCCCTGGCCAAACCGGCATAAAGCCAGTAGTAGCGGCGCTGCCAATCCTATGGTGTGGTACGTGGGCAACGCTCCAATGGCGACCGTGGAAATTCCCATGGTCAGCAGGGCGATCACCAGCGTTTTTTTGCGGCCAATGCGGTCGCCATAGTGCCCAAAGAGCGCCGATCCAACTGGCCTCGCTAGAAACGCTATTCCAAAGGTCGCGAGTGAGGCCAGAATGGCAGAGGCGGGATCGGTGGCCGGAAAGAAGAGGTGGGGAAAAACCAGCACTGCTGCGGTTGCATAAATGTAAAAGTCAAAAAACTCGATGGTCGTCCCAATCAGGCTTGCAAAAAGAACCTGACGGGGAGTATTGATCTGCTTTTCGACACTGATATGTACTGTGCTCATCAAAGTCTCCTGAATCATCACCCAAAGAAAAATCTACAGGCTGGCCACTAGCTTGTATTCCCGTGCGACTGACTCAACTATCTTTCTTCGGCCATGACCGGGGTTGGATTGATAGCTGGTACGCAGTAATCCCGCTTTTTCCAGCAGGGATACATCCCGACTAACTGCTCTCACCTCGCGTTTTAACTCGGTCGCCAGCGCGGAGATTTGCTGCGATCCCCCTTTGACCCGCGCTAACAGGCGAATCCGCTCCGCAGTGAGTATTTTCAACATTTCCGCGGGGTCCTCAAAAGTGATCGTGATCTCTGGCCGCAGGGTTTCCCCGCGATCAAGCTTTCTGGCATGATCCCGAAGGCGGTCAAAAAATTCTTCGGTGCTGCCTGTCTTGATATTGACCCTAGTCCGCATCCTCTATCCTCCATAGCTCGTGGACTTCCTGAATAAAACGTTCGAGCAGGGCTTGGTAACTGGTGAACTCAATGGCCTCAAGCTGCCCCATGGAGTGTCGATGGTGGTGATTATGACTGTTGTCATACCCCAGCACTCGGCCATTGTCGACAGAACATAGTTCCTGGTTGATATAAACGAGGTTGTAGTGGACAACCTTGTCATCCTCAAGCCAGACCTGCTCCTTGAAGTTGCGCCCTCACGTTTACCTTTGAGAGCATTAATGTCAATGGATGTGGTCTTAACCGGGGACTTACTCTTACTCACAGACACATCCTAGCACAGATAGGACTTACTTAATCCTACCTGATAATTCAACCCCCGCTTGACAGCCAACACCAGAGCAAGCAAACTGCGATATAGCCGTAGTGATAACCTGGCAACGCCCAAAACGGGCAATATTGCATACAGGCGAGCGAGGGTAATTGACCGAATCGCAGGCAAGCCGAATCAGTTACACGCTGCCCTCTTCCATGGAGAGCGTAGGGCGCGTCGAGGCTGCAGCCGAGCAACTGGCTCGCGATGCCGGGCTTAAAGAAGATGAGATCTTTCGCGTTACCATGGCCGTGCATGAGGCCGTAGTCAATGCTGTACTGCACGGCAACGCCTATGATCCAGACAAGCGAATCCATGCCGTACTCGAACGTACCACGGAAGCCTTGATATTTAAGATCTGCGACCAGGGCAACGGATTGAAACCACAAGAGATACCTGACCCTCTGGCTGCAGAAAATCTGCTCCGTGGAACGGGTCGGGGCATCTTTCTCATTCGGTCCCTGATGGATGAGGTAAACTTCAGGCAACTGGAACCCGGCACAGAAATTACTCTCATCAAGCACCTAAACTCGACCAAACCAGCAGCATAAACTTTTATGGAGGATTCATCTCGTGTCATTGAAACTGAGTAGTCGCGTAGTAGACGGCGTATCGATTTTGGACCTGAGCGGACGAATCACCCTCGGCGAGGGCAGCGTACAGCTACGGGAAGCCATTCGGGATCTCGGATCGAAGGGCGTCAAGTCCATCCTGCTGAACCTGGGGGACGTGAACTATATTGACAGCTCCGGTATCGGAGAGCTGGTCAGTGCCTTCACCTCGATCAAGAATCAGGGCGGCGAGCTCAAGCTCCTCAACCTGAATAAGAAGATCTACGACCTGCTCCAGATCACCAAGCTCTACACCGTTTTTGACGTAAAGGAAGACGAAGCAACCGCTATCGCCTCCTTCCCAAAGTAACTTCTACATAGCAAAAGGGCTGCTCCTTTCCAGGAGCAGCCCTTTTGTGCTTCAGGCAACTATTTAGAACTTTACCTTTGGAACGATGCGCGCACCGGCAGAGGCCTCAAAGTAATCATTGGGCTTCGACTGGTAACCGAGGATTCCCGCCCAGATTGAGGTTGGGAAGCTCCGCACATAGATGTTGTAATCGCGCAACGTCTCGTTGTAGCGACGACGCTCAACGGCGATCCTGTTCTCACTTCCTGCCAGTTCGTCCTGCAATTGCAGAAACTGTTCGTTGGACTTGAGCTGCGGATAGTTCTCCTGCAAAGCCAGCAGGCGTCCAAAAGCCGAATCCAGCGTGCCATTCGCAGCAATCTTCTGCTGGGGCGTATGCGCGCTCAGCAATCCTGCACGAGCATTGGCAATGTCCCCAAAGACCGTCGTTTCCTGCTTGGCAAAACCCTTGACCGTTTCGACCAGGTTAGGGATCAGGTCTGCACGGCGTTCCAGCACAATGTCTACCTGCGACCAAGAGGCTTTGACCGCCTCATCCTTGGCCACCAGATTGTTCTGCGCGGA
>Ga0207035_1110_pt1 | contig 21312 bp, 14 predicted proteins | sample Alteio_BWMinCont_77_FD_153272 | JGI IMG/M metagenome (GOLD analysis project Ga0207035, IMG submission 153272) | Enriched cells from forest soil in Barre Woods Harvard Forest LTER site, Petersham, Massachusetts, United States -... | ecosystem: Environmental > Terrestrial > Soil > Temperate forest >... | reverse complement strand
AATTCTCAAAAGAAATTATTATAGCTTTAATTTTAGCTGTAGTTGCTGCGATTGCCCTGGAATATTATAACCAATTTAATCGAAATAGTGCAATAGATCAAGATTCAAAGGCGATTGTAACTATTATTGCTCTTGATTCAAAAGGAAATGCAATTGGTCAAGGTAGCGGATTTTTTGTTTCATCTGATGGCCGAGTAGTGACTAATAATCATGTTATTGAAGGTGCGAGTGAGTTTCGTGCTCATTCAGATTATTCAGGAGCCTATTATTTAACAACAGACCCAAGTACAGCAATTATTGGTTTTAGTAAAGAGGAGGATTGGGCCTTATTGAAATTTGGTGCAAAAAAAGTTCCATTTATAGATATTGGAGATTCTGACAAGATAAATGTAGGTGATAAGGTCATGGCTATAGGTTCACCTTCAGGAATGGAAAATACAATATCTGAGGGGATTATAAGCTATATTCATCGGAATATAGATAATCAAGATTTAATTCAATTTACTGCTCCTATTTCTCCGGGTAGTAGTGGAGGAGGCCTTTTTGACGATAAAGGCAAAGCGATAGGCATTACAAAAGCATCATCTTCTGATGACAAAGCCCAAAATATAAATTTTGCCGTACCAATTAATTATTTAAAACCTACTTTAAAAGGTCAAACAACAATTTATAACAGTAATCCGGATTATTATTATTCCAAAGGCATGTTATATAAGGCCAAGAAAGAATATGAGGATGCGATTAGGTGCTTTAATAAAGCAATAGAATTAGATAATAATTATGGTGAGGCGTATGTTGATCTGGGTGATGTCTATTATATGAATGGAGATTATAATTCTGAAGTAGATGTTCTAAGTAAAGCAGTCACACTTGTAAAAGATAATCCTGATGTGTTTTCTGCTCTTGCCGGTGCTTATGAAGATAAAAAGCAATATGATGCTGCTATAGAGAATTATAAAAAGGCATTGTCGTTAAGCCCCAAAGACAAAGACAATCTTTATGCTTTAGGTAACTTATATCTTGTTACTGGGAATAAAGAAGGGTTAAAAGAAATTATATTTAAATTAGCTTCTTTAGATGAAGGTTTGGCGGATGAATTAGCAAAAATATTGGAACAAATGAAATAAAATATTGTGGAAGAAGATTGGGAGTTGGCCAGAGAAGGTAAACAAGTCAAAAAGATAGCTCCTTTGGAATGAGGTGCGTATGTGGAAATTAAATGATGTAGTTTCAATCAAGTATATCAGTGATTATATCTATCACATCGTCTTTGATGATGGCATTAAGGGTGATATTGACTTCTTTCGGTACATAGACAAAGGAGAAGTTTTTGAGCCGCTTAAGGATAAGAATTTTTTTAAATCAGCCCATATTAAAGGCGGAACAATCGCTTGGCCTAACGGTGCTGATATTGCGCCTGAAACTCTGTACGACCAACTTTGTTCAAATTAAATTTAAAGTAGTGAGCTGATACATGAAAAAAGAAGTCCAATTACCAATTATTGTTGAAAAAGACGAAGACGGTTTCTATGTGGGGGAATGCCCGGTGTTCTCGGGATGTTATACTCAAGGCAAAAACATTGATGAAACTTTGAAGAATATCAAAGAAGCCATCGATTTGTGTTTGGAAGAAAAAGAAAATCAACAGGCGTTAAAGAATTTCCATCCTCAAGAACTTGGTTTCCATATTCTGACATATGCCTAAGCAAAAAACTGATCGGTTAACAGTCTCTTACGATAAAGATGCCGATGTGCTTTATGTAACCAAAGGTAAATCTCAGAAAACAATTGGGGAAATGTTGGATGATGGGATCATTGTACGGCGTGATCCAAAAACTAAAGAAATTGTTGGCTTCACAATTCTCGATAGTGTAATGAAAGATAACCCAACAATTACCAGAATCAGAAAAGCCAGAATGAAAATATCGGCGCGTTTTGGCCATGATATAGAAAAGTTAGGGCGTTATTATATGAAACGACAGAAAAGACATAGAATATTAGCGAATGAAGCTGTTCTTAAAAAAGACTGGGACTTGATCAAAGAGAACAAAGCGTTGGAAAAAATATAATATTTATTAACGCACAGCATAAACATTTCAAATTTGGCAGCAAATATATTTCAAATCAAGAAATGTCAAAATAGGCACTTAGGTCATAACAGACTGGTAATATGTGATATATGTGTGTACAAGATTGATATCTCTAACCGTTAAGGCGGGCCCTCGCTGGTATGACAATGAGTGGGGATATTCTAACCGTGTTGTTGATTTAGTGCGGTATATTTCGAAAAAGTAACAGTCGCTCGTCGGGAGCACATTTTTAAGTATTTATAAAAACAGCCTCCGGGGTCTCCCCCAAAAATACCCTAAGCATTCCTGGCGTGACCGGTACCAGGCGGCGAATCTTCGGCATTACCCCGTCAATGGGTGTCGTCCCTAATGCTTTTTCATCGAAAATAGGCCCATTAATATCGTCATGGTGCTCTTTTAAATCTAAAAGGCGGCTGTCCATGTCCACACCGCCGGGGTTGTTTCCCATTTTCGTTATCATGGCTTTATTTTGATTTTTTTGTATCAACCGGGCTTTTTCCAGATTTCGTATCAAGTAATCCCTTCTATCTAAGGTATTTGAGCCAGGGAATTGATTCATCATTTGTGCAGAAAAATCATTTAATTGGTCATTGGACAAGCCTTCCAAAGCGTTGTAAACCAATTTTAAGGTTTCTTTATTGAAAGAAGGAACAAAATGATGCATCAATGCGCGGGCCGCACGTTCTTGTCCAGAGATCTCGACCGTTGGTAAAGAAGCCATTTTTAAAGGGCTGCCCTGTATGCCTAAAGCCGCAAGCTGCCCGTCAAGCTGCTGGTCTTTATTGATTAAGCCGGCTGAAAGAAGATCGTCATTTAATTTACCGGAACTATCCATTAATTGCCTTAGCGCTGATGTATATAAATTCTGATAATGATCAGAAATCTTAGAAAATTCAGCCAACTCATCTGACCCAAATAAGTCTTTTTCCTTGTTGGCGGCCTGAAGATAAGCCAACTTACTTTTAAAATTGACGTTCATTTTATTGAAAAATTCTTGAGCGTAGTTCGCCTGCTTGAGTTCTTCCATGACTTGCCTGACCGCCATCATACGCTCCAGCTCGGCCTTTTTTTTCAAATCATTGAGCCAAACATCAAGTTCTTCCTTGCTGGCACGATGCACCCAGTCAGTCAAAGCGATACTTATATTACCCAATGTTTGTACCGCCAGACCTGGTTGGCCCTGCACCTTCCCTCCCGAAGCATAAAAACTCAGGGCTATTGTACGCGGGTCTTTACCTTGTTTCATGGCCCTTGCCAATGCCCTGCTGATAGGTTGCCCACGGCCCACGGCATTGGCAATAGACTGCCATTTTTCTTGGGGGACATCGAAAATGAAAGGACGTTCTTCGGGCTGGCCGGCTAAAATTTTTTTGACAGATTCACTGGCCATATACCCTGCCTGTACAGTTATCTGCTCACGCCTCCATTTGGCTTCCTTTTGATCAATGTCCTCTTGCATTTGGACAATCTGCACGTCCGGCTCAAACTGGGCGTGCAGCGGTATATAGGATATCCCGCTACGGACACCCAGATAAGGTATTGTTCCGCCAGAAGTCCCAACCTCGACTAAAAAAGGTGCTGACCAATAGGTGAAGGCCGGACCATTGGAACGTAATTTTTTTGCAGTTTCCAAATGCAATTTATAAATACGAATATCCAATGGTTCAGTGTCCGGAGGCGGAGGTGCTCCTGCACCTTCAGATTGTAATTTCATTCGCAAAGCGCTTAAAATCCCTGAAAATTCATCGCAATCCACCCCTTGAGAATCCTTCATCCTAATTAACGGCGTTTCACCTTTAAAAAATTTGTCCCAGGCCTGCCAATGCAGCCCTTTTGAAGGATCTGCCATGGCCTGGTACATATCATTCTCAGCTTGCATTTCAAATTCTTTGACCAAGGCCTTGGCCGATGTCAGCGAAGCTTCTTCTTCGGCAGAATGTTTACGGTGTTTATTGATTTCATTGACGAGCAAATGCACCGGATCAATGGATTCAGGTGAAATAACCGTATAACTATTGGGACTAGCTGCACGCAGATGTGCCAGCATTAAGGTGAAATTAAAACCTTGACCTGCCTCAACAATTTCTTGGGCAGTGGATGCTGTGATATACCCATACATGGCTTGCCTGAATTCTTTAGACCCTTCATCTTTACTGTGTTGGGACTTGGCGAATTCTTCCTGGGCAAAATTCATCTGTCTTTCCAAATCCTTGGCTTTTTTGCTGCCCCCTTTTTGGATCGCCAACCGTTGGATATCTCCGGCGTTAATTTGACCTCCGATAAAGGTTTCAGCATCAGGTGAATTGGAACTTGGACCGGTGGTTTTTGAAATCACGGCATTAGGAGTACCCGTCGTGATTTTCATGCCATCAACACGGACGCCCCCAGTAGCATCAATGTCAGGCAAGCCTTCAATGTCCTTATCATCCAGGGGACTATTCATGATGGTGTTAATACTTTGGACCGTCTCTAAGACCACAGGCACATTTTTTTTGTCTTTATGTCCGGCCTCAAGCTTGGCTTGCCAGTCTTGGGCTTGAGCTTGTAAAGATACAATACCCTGATGGAACTCACCCTGCACAAGTTCTTTATCCTCTTTGATCAAGTCCTCTTCAGTATTTTTCCAAGCATTCTCAACCAGGGAGGCATTCATGCCCAATTCAACAGCTGCCAGCTCTTCTTCCATGACCTTTTTTTCAAGATCATCGACACTTGCCGATAGTTCTGCCTGAATTTCCGGGGAAGCATTTTTATCACGATTGTCCCAAGCACCGGTGGCCGTGTGAAGGGCGATTTGGTCCTTGCGTAAATCAAGAAGCACTTGTTTTAATTGCCGAAAAAAAGACAAGCGGGCATCCTGCCAATTTGCGGCTGCCTCCATCAGAGCGCCAACCTGTTTTTTGGCATCAAATGAAGGCCACCCCTTCCACTCCGGTATTCCCCATCCAATCATCCATCCAAAAAATTTGTGTCCCAGGGACCCTTTGGTTGGATTAAAATCCCAGACCCAATCAGAGGGAAGCATTTTCTTTAATGTTGAACGTTGATCGACTTCTAAGTTACCTCTGACTCCATTGACCGCACTATGAAAGGCGCTTCCTGCGGCCGCGGCCTGTGGCAGGCCTTTGACCCCCTGGGCCTGTAAGCTGTTCTCAATTTGCCCCAGTTCTATTTTGGCATCGGAAATAATAATATTAGAGTCAGCAGGCAATTCTTCCAAAGACATGTTCAAATGAGAAGTAATAAGGGATAATTGACGGCGTTCTTCTTCCTTGGCCTCTGCGATTTGGACGGATAATTCTGTCTCTCCTATGCTTTCCAGGCGCGCTTTATGGTTGGCAGCGGCCTCATAATCTTTGACTGCCTTTATAAGCTCAAAAACATTTCCCTGCTCGCGTATTTTTCCGGCGGCCTCATCCATGGCCTTTGCAATGGGTGTCTGGCGGTTGTCATAGACCTTGGTCGGATGGGTCAATTGCGGGGTACGGTATTCTAACCCTACAAGAACAGAAAAAAGCGTGGTGTTGGACTCGATTCCCCCTCCAATATTAAGCCGCAGGGTCTGTTTGTCTGCCGCATCCACGACCTTTTGGTGGGCATCACTCATGGCCGTTTTTGCGTCAATTTCACTTTTTGTCACCTTAAGCGAACGTCCGAGCATTTCCTCTATGTTTATAGGGAGCCCATGGGTTTCTGTTATAAATGGTGAAGGCCTGACTTCCAATCCTTGGATTTCTGTCTTTTCCACGATGGGTTGGACATCTGCCTCTAAAGAAGCTGGCTGGGGATTTACTGTCGAAGCAGGAGCGGGCGTTTCTAAACTTGTTGCCGGAATTGCTGCAGGGGTGATGATTTTATTGGCTTTTTTAAAATGGGGCCCTTTCTTAACTAATAATTCATCACCAGGGTAAATATACCTAACATTTTTTGGCGTGGGCTTAACAATTTCACCCACCTTTTTTATAGCGCCCTCTTTTTCTCCAAACGGACGCCGCCAGCCATTATCCACTAAAATTTGTCCTAAGGTATCGCCTGGTTTCACCGTCACCTTCATTATTTCTTGGGCATAGGCAGAAGAAGCTGTCCCGCCAGCGACAGCCATGACGAAACCGCCTATGATCAAATAACGTGCGATTTTGCTTATTTTTTGAGAGATGGGAGAAAGATCAATGGTGGCCATGGCCAAATCCTTGCCTAATTCTACCTGGCTTCTGGGCGCCATTTCACTGTATTGGCGATTTTGAGTAAAATCAAAACCGCCGGAGACATATTTACGCGGCACTGTCTCTTGAATCAAAGGGTCATAATCTTCTTTAATGTAGTCATATACCCGTTTTTTGTAAGCTTTCAGGTACTGTTGAAAAATTTTCTCTTTCATATTTTTGTCAGCAATGTCTATCCCTCTGACCTCATTTCTCCCGACATACATTCTTCCAAGCAAACTGTCTTTCAAATGACGCTTATACCAGGTGGCTAAAATCATGGCCTTAAACACCTGGCGCACAACAGCAAAATTTTTGCCTTCGTTGACTTCTTTACGCAGTTCTGGAAGGATCAATTCACGGACTACTTGACTTGCTAAAGCGTGAAGGTGATTTCCCTGGGTTGCTTTCACATCCGGATTATGGTGCATGTCCCCAGGTTGGCTGCGGTTTTTTTCAAGGGCTTGGTAATCCTCTTCCAGCAGGACATCTAATTCACTCTTAGCTATAAAAGCACCACTGCCTTGCACATAAACATCCGCTGATTTTGGCACGATCCACACTTTATTAAAAGTATTGACCGGAATATCGGTGGTCCCATAAGCGGCAAAAGCCTTCTCATAAATCTTCTTCCAAAAATGCCGGCCAAGCTCGCTTTCAGGGTAGGTCAAAGAAGCAGTGATTTGCTTAAGCCAATAATCTTGTTCCAAGAGGTCCTTACCCATTTGGGTGATGCCAAAATTCTCCGGCTCAATGCGGTTTTTTTCATAGGGTGAGAGGTTGACCCATAAATCGCCTTCAGGGACGGTCAGGCAGGTCAAAAAATATTTAGTCAGGCGCATCACTTCATCATTTAGGGCCTGGCCCGTTAAGCCTGACTGGCCCTTATCGACTAAGAAATCAAAACGAAAAGGATTTTTAGCATTGATCATGATGCCTTTTAATTGCAGAGGTTCAAAAGCAATACTGGTGGTGACCATGACACCAGGGGCAGGCAGGCCAAGCAGGCTTTGGGCAAAGGCAGACGGCAAGGGCCCGACAGAGCTTGTAAAAAATACCGCCAAAATTAAGTTTGTTGTAAATTTTTTACACATGATTTTTATAAAACAAAAAGCCCAATAATTTTTCAAAAAAGAAAATTATTGGGCTTCAACGCCAGCAAAAAACCCAATGTCTCATCTGAGAGTCATTGGGCCTCAACGCCTAAATACTTTTTCCTGACATCTTTGCCAGGTCAAGAATTTTTAAAATTTTCTTTGACAGTTAGAATATAGAATATATTGCAGCTTTTGTCAAGGTAAAGTCTTTTACAATAACTATGCTTTTAGCAACAATCTGTTGGATTAAGAATAAAACTATTGCAAGAAATAGAAAGGGTTGATAAACTCTACGCCATGAATTTGGATGGTAACGATAGGAGACATGAATGAGCACACATCAAATTAAAACCAAGGTCTTGGGTTACCCCAGGATCGGGCAAGACCGCCAGTTAAAAAAAGCCACGGAAGGTTATTGGAAAGGGGAGATTGCCCTTGAGGCCCTGGCCCAAGCCGGTAAACAGATCCGCAAGGACAATTGGCTCAAACAAAAACAAGCAGGGATCGACTATATCCCGAGCAATGATTTTAGTTTCTACGATCAGATGCTGGATATGAGTTGTTTGCTGGGCAATGTGCCCGCGCGTTTTGGATGGGACGGCAAAACCATTGACTTGGACACAATGTTTTTCATGGCCCGCGGTTTGCGCCCCGGGGCTACAGCGAAACCCAGCACCACCGCTTGTGAAATGACCAAATGGTTTGATACCAATTATCATTACATTGTCCCGGAGTTTAGCCCATCGACCAAATTTACCTTGAGTGCCTCCAAAATTTTTGATGAATTTAAAGAAGCCAAGGATTTGGATATTGTGACTGTGCCGGTCTTGATCGGCCCTGTGACCTATCTATTATTAGGGAAGGGACAAGCGGGTTTTGATCCCTTGTCACTCTTGGATGGCCTTTTGCCTGTCTATGAAGATATTTTGAAACGCTTATCAGCCCTGGGAGCTGAATGGGTCCAGATGGATGAGCCGGTTTTTGCCTTGGATTTGACCGGCCCTCAGCTGGAAGCCATCAAGAAAACCTATGAGCAATTAAGCAAGGCCGCAGGAGTCAAATTGATGGTAACATCTTATTTTGGTGAACTGCGTTCTAATTTGCAGGTCTTTGTGCAATTGCCTGTGGCTGGTTTGCATATCGACGCTGTACGCGGCAGCGGTGAGGCAGCGGAAGTTGCCCGCGGCATCAACAGCCAGAAAATTCTCTCGGTTGGTGTCATCGACGGCCGTAATATATGGAAAAATAATTTTACCGCTTCCTTGGAAGTTTTGAATCAAGCCAAGTCAACTATTGACGCTGGGCGTTTGATTGTTTCATCCTCATGTTCACTCATCCACACGCCCTTGAGCCTGGACCAAGAACCTAAATTGGATACTGAATTAAAAAATTGGATGGCCTTTGCCGAGCAGAAATTGCAGGAATTGGTGCAATTGCGAGGGCTTCTGGACGGCACAACCGGAAAAGAAGTTTTAACGGCCAACGCGGCAGCCATATCCCTGCGCCGTCAGAGCAAACGCATCCATCAGGATGCCGTGGCTAAACGCGTTAAGGCGGTCCAGCTGAAAGACCTAAACAGATTGTCAAATTTCCTACAACGGCGCGGTTCCCAAGTCAACAAGCTTCATTTGCCGCTTTTTCCAACGACCACCATCGGCTCCTTCCCGCAGACCACGGAAGTTCGTAATCTGCGTGCGCAATGGAAAAAGAAGGCCATTGACACTAAACAATATGAAGCAGCGATGGAAGCAGAAATCAAAAAAGCCGTGGAATTTCAGCATGAGGTAGGCATTGACATGCTGGTGCATGGTGAGTTTGAACGCAATGACATGGTGGAGTATTTTGGCGAGCAGTTGGAAGGTTTTACTTTTACGGCCAATGGTTGGGTGCAAAGCTATGGCTCCCGTTACGTGAAGCCGCCGATCATCTTCGGTGATGTGTTTCGTCCCCGTCCCATGACCGTGCGCTGGTCAGCATTCGCGCAGACCCTGACTAAAAAGCCCATGAAGGGCATGCTCACCGGGCCTGTGACGATATCCCAGTGGAGTTTTGTGCGCGATGATCAACCCCGCTCGCTTACCGTCAAGCAAATCGCCTTGGCCATACGCGATGAGGTCTTGGATTTAGAAAAGGCCGGCATTGCCGCGATCCAAATCGATGAGCCGGCCTTGCGTGAAGGTTTGCCTTTACGCAAGCAGGACTGGCCCGCATACCTGCGCTGGGCTGTGGATGCTTTTCGTTTGTCCTGCAGCGGCGTCAAAGATGAGACCCAGATCCATACCCATATGTGTTACGCCCAATTCAATGATATTATCGAGGCCATCGCGGAGTTGGACGCGGACGTGATTTCCATTGAAACATCGCGTTCCAATATGGAGCTTTTGGCTGCTTTCGAGAGTTTTCGTTATCCCAACGAAATTGGTCCCGGCGTTTATGATATCCATTCGCCCAGGGTACCTGAAACCGCGGAAATGGTGGACTTGCTGATGAAGGCCAGCCGTGTTTTACCATCGGAACATATTTGGGTCAACCCTGATTGCGGCCTAAAAACCCGCCAGTGGCCGGAAGTCAAACAAGCGTTAATGAACATGGTAAGAGCGGCCCAACAGATGAGAACGCGCGTCAAGCTCGCAACTCATTAATAATCACGTCCACCGGATGGATTTTGTTGAGGGTGTAAAAATGCAGGCCGGGAGCGCCTCCTTCGAGGAGCTTCCGGCATTGTTTTTTGCAAAAATCAATTCCCGCCCCCAAGGTCTTTTCATGGTCCTCTGCAATTGGTTTGAAAATATCATGCACTTCTTGAGGGATGGATGCCCCGCACATCGCACAAAAGCGCAGTAAGGCCGGATAATCCGTGATCGGCAATATTCCCGGGATGATGCGGGAAATGATGCCTAATTTTTTCAAGCGCGCCACATAATCAAAATAATCTTGGGTATTGAAAAAAAGCTGGGTGATCACATAATCAGCGCCCTTGGCAATCTTGTTTTTTAAAAATTGGGCATCCAAGTCCCGGTCCGGGCAAAGCATGTGCCCTTCAGGAAACCCAGCCACCCCGATGCTGAAATAATCTTTAAAGTGTTCACGGATAAAAGCAACCAACTCCCAACTGTATTTAAAATTGTCCTTTCCCGGCGTCCAATTGGAATTATCCTTAGGGGGGTCCCCGCGCAAGGCCAACACATTGCAAATACCGCGGTGTTTCATTTCTGATAAGATCCCCTTGATTTCATCCTTAGTATGGATGACACAGGTCAAATGGGCCACTGAGTGGATATGGTGATGATTTTGAATATGCTCGACAATGTCCAGGGTTTTCTCGCGGCTGCCGCCGCCGGCGCCGTAGGTGCAGGAAATAAAATCCGGTTTTAGAGCTCCCAGGACATGGATAGTATTAAGGAGCTTTAAATAACCTTCTTCTGTTTTAGGAGGAAAAAGTTCGAAAGAAAAGGTCAGTTTTTTATGGGCGAAGAGCTCGGTTACTTTGTGCATGGTTTATCCATATGCTGATGGTGATTAGATACAAAGGGGCAATGGCTAGCGCATAGCGGGTAAGGATAAAGAAAAATGAGAAAAATAAAATATAAAGGAAGATCAGCACGCCTATCAAAAAGCCAAGCGGAGATTTGTCCGGTGTCAGGTTCTCCCTCCATAAGGAAATGACAGCCGCCATGGTTGCCAGGGACACCAGGAAGCGCAGGCCATTATTAAATATTTTGGTATCATAAATTTTCTGCAGCCAATGCGGATAACGGACAAACCCGACCTGGGTCGATTCCCAAAAGAACATTTTTGACCCTTCAACCACGCTCAAAAGCGTGTACTGGAGAGGATTGTTAAGGGCTTTTTGGGCAGAACTTTTAAGCAAGGCGGCATTTATTTTCTCGGGTGATAGATGTTGGCGATTTAACTCGTTTTGTTTGTCAATCCCAAATTCATCAGATTTTCGATAAGACCAGAAATCGCATTCCTTGGCCCCAAAAATGCTGTTACAAACACCTGCTCCCGGGACGTAGGCCAGGGCCTCTGTGAATCTTTTGATAGTCAAAGGTTCCATCCGCCGGGCGGTATTGCCATAAAGGGCCCAGGAGCCGCGGTTGGTGATGACGAAATTGCCATTGTAATGGAGGTTGAGCCATTTATAGCCGGTGACAGGGACATAGAAAAAACTGACCGCGGCGGTAAAACAAATTATCGTCATCCTGACCCCCAACGAAGTGAAGGGGAAGGATCTCATCTTTTTTGCCTTATTTGATAATAATACTGTCACAAAGAAAATGATCAGATATACAGGTGTGATGCATTCAAACACAGCTTTGATGAGCGTTGCTAGCGTTAATAATAATCCTAATATTGAACCGTAAACAAAGGCCAGTTGCCCTTTGTTTTGCCGGATCGCCTCCCAGGCGTAGAAACTCGTCAGAACGATGCCCAAAATAACAGGGAATGCGGCAATTTCCGAATATAAACTAAACGCGGCATTGTTTAAAGCCGGGGACAGGGCCAAGTAGGCAAGGACCAAGGCACAAAGACCATTGCGGATATTTAACAGGCGTAAGATTTTATAGGTCAATACCTGCGTTAAAAACATGATCATAACGCCAAAGAAGGCCATGATTTTGACATAGGCCAAACCCGTGACATGTTCAAAGGACATGGATGCGGTTATCAAAAAAGGATAGATGGGCTCGCGGTTAGGACCGGTTGTAAAATAAGAAACCCATCCTTGGGTTTGGACCATTTTTCCTAGGGTTGCATAACCAAGGGAATCTTGAGCGATATTCATGCTGGTGGCCACGCTTAAGTACAGCCAATAGATCAGGGACAAGATAAAGATACATGCAATACTGAAAGGGATAAAAGGGCGCGTCATTCTTTTTAGTTTGCAATCCTGACAGTTATCTTTTAATATTGACTATCTTATCAATATTGTTCCTTATTGGCTATGTACATTTTAGGTTTAAGCAGTTATTCGCATGAAGCATCCGCTACTCTGATTAAAGACGGAGAGATACGTTTTGTCATTGAAGAGGAACGTTTGAACCGCGAAAAACATACCTGGAAATACCCGGCCAATGCCATTGCCCAGTGCCTGGCATGTGAAGGGATAACCATTGCCGATATTGACCACATCACTTTTTTCTGGAAACCCCAGCTGGAGATCATCGGTAACATCAAGCATGTATTGAAATATTTCCCTCACAGCTTGAATTTATTGAGCGCTTCTTCCGGCGGCGGTGAGCTTTCGGTTTTAAAGCGGCTTGCTTTGATGCAAGGTATCGGAAAAAAAATAGCCCAACAATTTGGTTTAAAAAAAATTCCCCGGGTGCATTTTATCGAGCACCACCTGGCCCACGCAGCCAGCGCGTTTTTTGTCAGCCCATTTCAAGAGGCCGCCATCTTGACCATGGACGGACGGGGTGAGTCGACCAGCAGCATGATGTCAAGGGGCAGTGCCAATCACATTGAAAAATTGGCAGAAATTGAAGTACCGCACTCTTTGGGGCATCTTTATGCGGCGGTGACCGACTATCTGGGGTTCAAACCATTTTTTGATGAATGGAAGGTCATGGGCATGTCCGCTTATGGCCAAGATACCTATGTAACCCCTTTCGCCAAGATCATAGAGCTTCTTGCCTTAGGGCAATACCGATTGAATTTAAATTATTTTTCTTTTCACACCAACGGCAGCAGCCGCTGGGTCAGTGATTTGTTTCTTAAAACATTTGGGCCCAAACGGCAAAAGGATGAGGTTTATGATCAGCGCCATTTTGATCTGAGCTATGCTCTTCAAAAAACCATTGAACGCACAGGAGTGCACCTGGCCCAAGGCCTCTGGGAGCGCACGAAATCAGATAATCTTTGCATGACCGGCGGAGTCGTTCTTAACTGCCTGATGAACAAGAAAATCATGGAGCAGACGCCTTTTAAGAACTTTTTTTTCCAGCCGATTGCCAATGATGCAGGGACTTCTTTAGGCAGCGCTTTATATTATTATCATCAAGAATTGAACTTACCCCGTGGACATATTTTTGATTCTGCCTATTTAGGGATGCAGTACAGTAATGAAAGCATAGAGGCGGTTTTAAAGCAAAAGGGTGTTTCTTATGTTAAAACCGATCATATCTCCCGTGATACAGCCCGGCAGATTGCCCAGGGCAAGATCGTCGGATGGTTCCAGGGACGGATGGAAGCCGGTCCCAGGGCCTTGGGGCATCGCAGCATCGTGGTTGACCCCACAGACCCTGCCATGAAAGACCGGCTTAACGCGCGGGTCAAAAAACGGGAAATGTTCCGGCCCTTTGCCCCTTCGGTATTGGAAGAAAAGGCACGGGAGTATTTTATCATGCCCAAGGACCAACCTTCCCCTTATATGATCCTGGTTGCGGATGTCAAAGAAGACAAGAAATCCCTTTTGCCCTCGATCACCCATCAAGACGGCACGGCCCGGGTGCACACCGTCAGCCGCCGGACAGCACCGGAATATTGGCAGTTGATCGCGGAATTTGAGAAGATCAAAGGGGTGGCGGTGGTGCTCAATACGTCTTTTAATGAGAACGAACCCATTGTGGCCACACCCGAAGATGCTGTCAATTGCTTTTTGCGCACGGAGCTGGATGTCCTGGCCATCGGCGATTTTCTGGCGATAAAATCATGAAACAAGACCTTAGGCAATATTATGATTCATGGGCCGGCCGCCGGGATGATTTTCGCCGTAAGAACCGCTATTATTATGCCCAGCTGGAGAAACAATACCGGTATTTTGTTCCTGAAGGCAAAAAGGTCCTTGAGATCGGGTGCGGCACAGGAGATTTGCTGGCTGCTTTAAAACCGTTTTACGGGATGGGGGTGGACATAAGCCCTCAGATGATTGAACGGGCTCGAGGTAAATATCCCTCCTTGCATTTTTTTGCCGGCGTTGTCCAGGACATCACCATCGAGGAGAAATTCGATTATATTATTCTCTCCGGACTTATCGGGGAACTTGAGGACATTCAAACCTTCCTACAATCTTTAAAAAGATTTTGCACGCCTGATACGCGGATCATCATTGAATATTACAGTTATTTATGGCAGGCCCTTTTGAAAATCGCGGAAGGCCTAGGCCGCAAAATGCCCCAGCGCGAGCAAAACTGGCTTACCTTTAATGATATCAGCAATTTCTTGGAATTGGCGGGCTTCGAGCCCATCAAGCAAGAGCGCACCACCCTTTTGCCTTTTAATATCTGGGGAATCAGTTTTCTTTTTAATAAATACCTGGCCAAGCTTCCTTTTTTTAATGCCCTGACCCTCAATCATTTTATCATCGCCCGTCCCTTATTTGAACACACCAAGGATTATTCCGTAACGATCCTTGTTCCCTGCCGTAATGAAAAGGGCAATATTGAGCAGGCGCTTAGTCGCACGCCGTTATTCGGCACCCATCAGGAATTTATTTTTGTCGAGGGGCATTCCCAGGATGGCACGTATGAAGAAGTTGAGCGGGTCATTAAAAGTTATCCCCATAAAGACATCAAACTATTCAAGCAGCAGGGCAAGGGCAAAGGAGACGCGGTGCGTTTTGGTTTTGCCCGGGCCAAGGGGCAAGTGCTGATGGTCCTTGACGCGGATCTGACCGTTGCGCCTGAAGATATGCCCAAATTTTATGAGGCCATTCAAAGCGGCAAAGGTGAATTTATCAACGGCTGCCGTCTGATTTATCCCATGGAAGATGAGGCCATGCGATTTTTGAATCTGGTAGCCAATAAAATTTTCGGATTGTTTTTTTCATGGCTTTTGGGCCAGCGTTTTAAGGACACCTTGTGCGGCACCAAGGTGATATTTAAGCACCATTATGATGCATTAGCGGCCAACCGCCATTATTTCGGGGATTTTGACCCTTTCGGAGATTTTGATTTGATATTCGGCGCGGTGAAACTCAATTTGAAGGTACTTGAACTGCCCATCCGCTATAAAAACCGCACCTATGGCACAACCCAAATCCAACGCTTCCGCCACGGCCTCTTGCTCCTTAAAATGTGCGGCTTTGCCATGAAAAAGATTAAGTTCATATGACCTTCTTATATCACCAGCTATTTGGATTCAATTTATTTTTTTCGCTCCTGGCTTCGTTTTTTTAACGCCAAAGGTCTCATGCTCTTCGGTGGCTGAACAACTCGCCTTCAGCTTCTCTGGAAGCTTCAGGCTCAAACAAGTTCAGCCATCCCTCGCCCTTCGGCTCGGGATTCCCTCAGATCATGAGCTGCTTTGGCTAAAAACGAACAGTCGCGAAAAAAATAAATTGAATCCAAATAGCTCTTATGGTGGGCAAACGATAGAGATGAATAGCTGTTCATCATAATGCGCATCAAACCCCTTGACCAGCATCAATTTTTGTTTATAATGTTCATAAATTGAACATTAAGGGCAAATGTCGAACCATACACTAAACGAACGCGAATTTGAGCTGGTCAATATCGTCGGCGCGCAATTGGCCCTTAACCAGAGGGCAATTTCCCGTCAAGTCAATCTTTCCTTGGGCATGACCAACATGCTTTTAAAGAGGCTTATCACCAAAGGATATATTCGCATGAAGCAGCTTAACCGCCGCAAAGTCGAATATATTTTGACGCCTAAAGGATTTACGGAGAAAATGCGTAAATCTGTCCAGTACACCCTTAAGACCATTAATTCCATCGGGTTAATCAAAAAACATTTGGCTCAAATCCTTCAACTGCTTTATAAACAAGGAGAAAGAAAATTTTTTGTTTTGGGAGAATCGGATCTCTCAGCGCTTATTGAGATAGTCTTTCGCGAGCAAGGCTGGAATGATTATAAACTTGTCTTTATCAAAGATGCAAACCAGGCGAATGGGGATGGGACAGTACTGGTGTGCACAGAGGAGTCAAGAGGATCTTTGCCTTTGGCTCAAAAACAGATGAACCTGATTGAAAATCTTGCCAGTTACGCGAGGGTCAATTAATATGGGCTCTGGGGTCTTAACATTAAGGTTTTTCCGGCAGCGTTTTCATGACCTTTGGGAATTACTGACAACCACACCCCATTGGGGTCTCATCTGTGTCTTACAGGTAATGAGCGGTTTGGCAAGTTTTTTAGGCCTGCCTCTTTTAGTCCCTGTTTTGGAAATGATGCAGGGCAATAAGGTCTCTTCGCAAGGTGTGGGCTATTCCCATTTTATTGTCCCTTTCTTGAAATCTTTAGGCCTTCAGCCTGATTTTAACAACATGCTTTTCTTAGCGGCTATACTTATCATCGGGGGCCAGCTTTTGGTTAATTTTTCGTCGTTGATTAGTTCCTATGTTAAAGAAAATCTTTTAAGGGAATACCGCAAAAAGATATTCGACGCCTATGCTTTGGTGGATTGGCAATGGTTGACGGAACATCATTCAGCAGGCATGTACCATGTCTTGGTCAGGGAATCCGAGCAGTCCTGCGAGGCCCACATGAATGCCCAGAGGGTCTTTATTAATCTTTTTCAAATCGGTGTTTATTTTTTAATTTCTTTTAGGATCTCCTGGCAGGTGACACTGATGGCCATCGGGATCTACAGTATTTTGGGCCTTTTGAATGCTATTAATTCAAATTTTATCAACCAGCTTTCTGAAATGCTAAACCGTAAATTCAAGCAATTTTCCAATGACATCGTGAGTTTCCAGCACAACAAGAAATTTATCAAGGTGGCTCTTTTGGGAAGTCGATTTTTATCTTCTTTTGGCCGCGCCATTGATGTGATGTGCCGCCTGCGCAAGCGTCAGATGCTGCACGTCGAACTCCAGCGGGCCTGGAGCATGATGAGCACCTCGATTTTGTTGATTGTCCTGATTTTCTTTCACCAGTTATTGGCCTTGAATTATGCCGGCTTATTGTTGATCCTTTTTATTTTTTTAAGGCTGGCCCCTCAATTCGTGGCGCTTTCGGACATTTACTCGACGATGGACATCAATATCCCCATGTATAAATCTTTATTGGCGCACCTGGGGGCGTTAAAGGACAACCGCGAAGAAAATGGTTCGCGCGCATTCGACGGGCTGGGCACCATCCGTTTGGAGCATGTGCATTTTTCTTATAAAGGACAGCCGGCCCTTTTTTCGGACCTGACCATGAGCATAGAGCCCCATACGATGGTCGCCATGGTTGGAAAGTCAGGTTCCGGAAAATCCACTGCCTTAGACATCCTGTTAGGGTTAATGGCCCCCCAACAGGGAGAAATTTATTACGGCAACATTGGCCATCGGGAATTAGACAAAAATTCGTTGCGCCGGCACCTTGCATTTGTGGGGCAGAGGCCCTCGCTGTTGGATGGGACGTTGCGGGAGAATTTGACCGCGGCTAAGCCGGATGCTTCCCAGGCGCAAATAGCCGAGGTTTGCCGCAGTGCTTGTTTGCAATCATTTATCGAGGGATTGCCCAAGGGATTAGAGACAGTGGTGGGTGAGAACGGCATGAAACTTTCCGGCGGACAGCGCCAGAGGATCGCCCTGGCGCGCTGCCTGCTGGTTTCTCCCAAAATCCTCATCCTTGATGAAGCGACCTCTGAATTGGATTCCCAGTCAGAGTCCGTAATTCAAAACAGTTTAAGGGATTTACGTTCCCGGATGACCATTATTATTGTGGCCCACCGGCTTTCGACGGTGAAAGCCGCGGACAAGATCTATGTGATTGAAGAAGGAAGGGCTTGTGAGTCAGGCTCGTATGAAGAATTATTAGCGCGCAAGGGAAGGTTCTATGATTTAGTCTCTGTACAACAATGACACATTTCCTCCTCTTTATTTTCCCCCTCTTTTTTTCAAAGAGGGGGTTAGGGGGAGTTAGGGGGAGTTAAACACATGATTAACGGCAAAACGATCCTGATTACCGGAGGCACAGGTTCTTTCGGTAATAAATTCACCCGGACAGCGTTTAAAAAATTTAAACCCAAGAAGTTGATTATTTTCAGCAGGGATGAGTTTAAGCAGTATGAAATGGCCAAAATTTTTTCTCCGCAGAAATATCCCATCCGTTACTTTTTAGGTGATGTGCGCGACCAGGGACGTTTAAGCCGGGCGTTTGAGGGCGTGGATTACGTGGTGCACGCGGCAGCTTTAAAGCAGGTACCTGCTTTGGAATATAACCCCATGGAAGCAGTAAAGACAAATATTCTTGGGGCGGACAATATCGTGGAAGCGGCGATCGACCAAGGGATCGATAAAGTCGTGGCCCTTTCGACGGACAAGGCTTCCAATCCCATTAACCTGTACGGGGCAACGAAATTGGCGGCGGAAAAAGTATTTATTGCTGCCAATGCTTACGCCGGCGGCCGCGTGAAATTCTGTGTCGTGCGTTACGGTAACGTGATGGGTTCGCGGGGCAGTGTGATTCCTTTGTTCAGGGGCCTTAAGGCACAGGGGACCAAAGAATTTCCCATAACGGATGAACGTATGACCCGGTTTTGGATCACCTTAGATCAGAGTGTAGAGCTAGTCATGAATGTTTTAAATTTTGGTGTGGGCGGGGAATGTTTTGTACCCATCATCCCCTCGATGCATGTCGTTGACCTGGCCCGCGCCATCGAACCTCAGGCAAAATTTAAAATCATCGGCATCCGCCCGGGCGAGAAATTACATGAGTCGTTAATCTCCGAGGACGAAGGGTATAATACCAGGATTTATAAGGACACATATGTGATCCTGCCGCAATTTTTTGAGAATAAAGAGATCCATAAGCAATATGAAGCTGCGCCCCGGGTACCGGAAGGTTTTATATACCGCAGTGATTTAAACAAGAAACAACTCAAAGTTAAGGATTTAAAACTTATTATTTCCCGCATGGGAGAAAGCTTAATGCCTTGAGAAAAAGGGTATTGATCACAGGAATCAGCGGCCTATTAGGCAGCAATTTGGCTTATTGCTGGCGTGAAAGGTTTGATGTCCTTGGGCTCTTTCATACGCATCCGGTGTCCATGGAGGGTGTAAGAACGGATGCCGCAGATATATTAAACCTTGGTTTATTGCAAAAAACCATTGATGAATTTTCTCCCCAGATCATTGTTCATGCCGCAGCGCTGGCGGATGTGGATTTATGTGAGAAAGATAAGGACCGGGCATCCAAGGTCAATGCCCTTGGCACGCGCAATTTAGTGCGTGCCATCAAAGATCCACGGCTACAATTGATTTATATATCTACGGACATGGTTTATGATGGCCTCAAGGGGCAATTTTCTGAAACCGATGCCATAGGTCCGCGAAACCATTATGCAGTCACTAAATGGGAAGGCGAAGAGGCGGTCATTCATGGGTATGGCAAAGCCCTTGTTTTACGGACGAATTTTTTTGGATGGAACATTCACGCCAAAAGAAGCCTTGCCCAATGGCTTTTGGATGAATTGAGCTCTGGTCACGCTATCAAGGGATATACAGACGCGATATTTTCTTCCCTATATACTTTTGACATGGCCCAGGTCATTGGTGCGATGATAGATGCCGGGCTTTCAGGTATTTATAATCTTGGAAGCCGGACCTTTTTATCTAAATATGAATTTTTAGTGCGGCTGGCTAATCGCATAGGGCTGAATCCCGCCATGATCAAGCCTGTCGAGATCATGGATACAGCGGGCGGCGCCCTTCGCAGTAAGAATTTGTCTATGGATGTCAGTAAATTGATGCGCGATGTGCAGGTTTCAATCCCGACCTTAGAAGAATGCATCGAACATTTTATTAGTGACATGGATAAGAAGAGTGAATTTATAAAAATGACGGCGAAGGTATGAAAAAAATCAAGATCGGCAATCGATTAATCGGGGAAGGCGAACCTCTTTATTTTATCGCAGATATCGCTGCCAATCACGACGGGAACATATCACGGGCATTTAAATTGATCGGTCTGGCCAAAAAGGCAGGGGCTGATGCCGCGAAATTTCAGAATTTCCAGGCCGCCAAGATTATCAGCCGCCATGGCTTTGAGGCCCTGGGCGGGCAAATGGGCCATCAGGCATCCTGGAAGAAGCCGGTGTTTGAAGTTTATAAAGACGCAAGCCTTGACCTTGAGTGGACGGCAAAGTTAAAAAAACATTGCGATCAAGTCGGTATCGAATATATGACTTCACCTTATGATTTTGAATCGGTTGACCATGTTGATCCTTATGTCAATGCCTATAAGATAGGTTCCGGAGACATCACATGGCACGGGATAATCGAGTATATCGGGCGTCGGGGAAAACCCGTTCTTTTAGCCACCGGCGCAGCATCCATGCACGAGGTAGACGCGGCGATGGAAATTTTAATGGGAGTAAACAAGGACATTGTCCTGATGCAATGCAACACCAATTATACGGCTAGCAAGGAAAACTTTAAATACATTAACTTAAATGTCCTAAAAAAATACTCCCAAAAATTTCCTGAAACCAATCTCGGTCTTTCTGACCATACGCCGGGGCATGCCACGGTTGTCGCAGCAGTAGCATTGGGGGCCAGGGTCTTTGAAAAACATTTTACCGATGATCGGCGCCGTGAAGGGCCGGACCATAAATTTTCGATGATGCCCCAGGACTGGCAAGACATGGTCGCTTGCGCCAATGAGGTATATGCCGCTTTGGGCGATGGCATCAAAAGAATTGAACCTAATGAGGAGCAAACAGCCATTCTTCAAAAAAGGGCCTTGAGGTATACGCGTCCTTTGATGAAAGGAGCAGTACTTCAAAGCAGTGATTTGTTCCCCTTGCGTCCCATACCCCAAGGGGCCTTGCCGCCTTCTGACATTAAAAATGTTATTGGTAAAAAGCTCCAAAAAGATGTTGCGGCCCAAGAAGCGGTTATGAAGGGAGATGTTTAAGATGCTCAAGGGCAAAAAAGTGGGACTTTCTGCTATTGAACGGGAAGACCTGAATGCCTTAAAAGAATGGCGGAATAATGTTGAGTTTAGGAAGCATTTCCGTGAATACCGTGA
>Ga0207035_1109_pt1 | contig 21469 bp, 19 predicted proteins | sample Alteio_BWMinCont_77_FD_153272 | JGI IMG/M metagenome (GOLD analysis project Ga0207035, IMG submission 153272) | Enriched cells from forest soil in Barre Woods Harvard Forest LTER site, Petersham, Massachusetts, United States -... | ecosystem: Environmental > Terrestrial > Soil > Temperate forest >... | reverse complement strand
TCCACTGAAACCGCCGTCAATATGATTGGTAACGACTCCCTCAAGCACCGTACCCTCGAAGACGCGATACAGATATCCATCGTAGGTATCGAAGTCATACCCAGCCATTGCATTGCCTTTGCTGTCGGATTTTGTGTCTGTGCTGACGGTTTTAGCCTGGGTCGGGGTCCCGGCTATGGGGGCAGCCGTACCTTGCGCTGACTCCGTCGTCACAGTTGCCGGAGTTGCTTGATTGGTACGCTCAAAGTCGATCGCCACCGTGTCGCTGTTAATGGCATCCTGCTGCTGCTTCTCTTTGGCGAGCTGCTTCTGCTTGGCCTCAGCCTGTGCTTCGGACAAATTCGATGTATGCGACTGAGTGTTGGGGTTATCACCATAGATCGCGGCCCGCTGCGCCGCGGTCATTGGCGGTGCCCCGGCCGCCTCCGGCCCCGGCGTACCCTCCGTCTGCTGGAGCTGCTGGAGCGCGGCGGCCAGTGCTTGCTGATGCTGCCGCTCGTCGGCATCGCGCTTTGCCTGCAACTGCTGTTGCGACTCAAAGTTGTTTACCTGCTGCGCGTTCGGGGCCGCCGGGCGCATCGGCATGGCGCTAGTTGGCGCGTTCCTCTTATTCCCGCTCAACAGGCTGGAGATGTTGGCAATGCCAATAAGCCCGATGATGACAACCAGGGCAATGACTACGGGCATGCTCCTCCGCAGGGGCGGCTTTGCCTCTGGTTGTTCGGGTACGGTTGCAGGCGGATTCTGATTCGGTTCGGGCATGACTATCTCGCTTCCTCGATGCGATGAAATTCCACCTTCTGTTTGCCGATGGCGAGGTATCCGATGTCCAGTTGTTTCGGTACGGTGTAGAGACCATTTGTGAAATCGAAGTTAATTAGGGAGGGCTTTTTGTCCTTCACCTCATAGAGGGCGGGTGTCTCCTGAAACTGACCACGCAGGTAGGTAAACTTGTCATCGCGCCAAATTGCCTGCAAGCCAAGCTCTTTACCCTTCGACTTGTCCCATGCGTAGTCAAAATGCAGAGAACTCGGATACTGGCTCCGATATGCTTCTTCCTGCGTCTTTTCCGCTTTCAACGTCGCGGCCTGGGAGGCCTGTGCTACGGCCGCTTCTTGCTTCACCTTGTCCAGTTCAGCGGCGGGAACGAAGACAGGCAGCTCGACCAGTCGGTCTTTCGCGGCCTTGTCGGTGGGTGTGATGAAGATTTTGGAATCAAAGTGGGGATCGTCATCGACGGAGACTTCACGTAACTGAAGCGTGTATTCGTTGCCGTGGTCCGAGATGATATGCACGTCCGTCATGCCACCGGCGATCTTCGGCTTAATGCTGATAAAGCGACTGGCGACATGGCCTCCATCGAAGACCCAATCCACCGTATCCCCGGCGAAGACGTTTGCAACCTTCTCCTCAGAGGGAAGAAGAATCAAGGTCGATTGCAAAAGACCGGCGCGGACCACAGGTGGGGTGGAGGCCTCGGACACGCTGATGGTGCGTGGCGCGTTCGGCTCAAGGTGCTTCGCTTCGGGAGTACCAGGGCCAGAGGCGGAGGCAGAGGCAGAGGTGGCGGCGAAGGCAAGCCCACAGGCGACGAAGAGGAGGATAGCTGGTTTCATTGTCTCTGATCCTTTCGGTTAGGCAAACTCACCTTGGGCGAACCGCGTAATACCCTCGGTGAGTCCGTACTTGGCAATCAGCTTCGACCGGCGCACACGGTCTTTGGGTTTGGTGGAGAACGTCGCATAGCTACGGCCGTCAAGGTTCAGGCGGATAACCTTCGTGAGTCCGTCGCGGCGCATATAAAGGGCTTCGCGATCTTGCAGGCTCTCGAACAGTTCGAGCTGCTGTTCGGTCATATTGAACAGCTCCGCGTATCGTTTGCGGTTGAACGTGGCATCCTTCAGGAACAAGAACGAGGTACAGGAGTTCACGATGCTATCGGCGTTCTCACCCAGATCCTCCGCCGACTGCCCAATCATCGTGACGCCCCCCAGATTCTTGCGGACCGTCTTAATGGACGCGAGCGCTCCTTCGAGCAACTGGCGGTTCTTCATGGAGGAGAAAATCTCTTCGATCAAAATGTGCTTGGGGACGCCAAGATTGGCGGGATCATAGAGCACATCATTGATGCGCCGTAGCAGCCACACCATCAGCGGTTCGATCAGGTCGGCATACTGCTGGTTATTGACGCCCTGGAAGTCGAAGCACTGTACGCGGGACAGAGAGAGACTGTCGTCTATGTTGTCGAAGATGGCGCTGTAGACGCCTTTGCCAACCCACTTAGAGAGATAGCGGTCGAGCTTCTTGGGGAGGAAGAGGTTTGAAAGACGACGGTTTCCTGGGTCAAGCAGGTAGATGTCCTGCACGGCCTTGTGGATCACATCGTCGTCTTCCGGCTCCAGTTCCGCACCGCCGTTCGTGAGGAGGAGTTTAATGAAGCTGTAGAGAAACCTGATATTGCTTTCGGTGGGCTCGAGTGTGAATAAAGCGACGCGAGGACCATCTTTGTCGACACGGTCAACACGCCCGCCGTACAGCTCGACCACGCTTTCATAGCTGCCACCGATGTCGAAGATGTACGTGAAGCCACCGTATTTCTGTTCGAGCGCAACGGTCGCATTGCCTATCACGCTTTTACCTGATCCCGTAGGCCCGATGATGAGCATGACGCGCACACCATCGACGTACACGTCTTGAAAGAAAGGCGTCCTGGTGCGAGTTTCAAAGACATTTAGATACTCGGAGTCCAGGTCTTCGGAGTGCAGATGACCGATATGCGGCGCGAACACAGAGGATAGTCGTGCGTGATGTTCTTCGCTGAGCCACATAGGGAAAACATTGAATTTGCCGTTGCCTGGAAACATCGCGTAGAACGCGCAGAGGTTGCCAAGTGTCTCTTCGAGAACCTGTGCTCGTGCATCGACGAAGATCCGATGCACAGAGGGGGCGGTGTCGCGTAGCTGCTCCGCGCTGTTGGCGGCGATGAGCAAGCGGAGCGAATATTCCCCCTGTGCTTTCTTGTCCAGTTCACGGATGACAAGGCTCAAATCATCGACGCTGCTGTTGGCAGCCTTCGCGGCGGCTCCAGTCTCAAGAGAGGCGGTATCGCGTCCGCTCATCACGCGCGTCAAGACTCCAACTTTGAAAAAGGAGATGAACTTCTCCTGCGCGTCGATCTCATTGCGTGCCGCCGCCGAGGACTTAGGCCGCCATGTCGAGCACAACACGCTGTCGCAATCGAGTGTATGCAGGTCGGAAAAGAGGCAGGGCCTAGATGCCTCCGGTGTGGTCTTAAGGGAAAACATCTGCACGTAACGTTTGCCCACGCGCAGATGATCGCTATGCCATGCGACGGGATTGCTGACAATCTGCCGGTCTACTCCGACATCGCTCCGAAGCTGAACTTCCGTGGCCCACTCTTCGAGGTTGAAGAGATACGAAAAGAATGCAAATGCGATCCTCTTGTCCAGCAGTTGCAGTCCCAATAGGCTGCCGAGATGACTTTCAAGAATGCTGGCGGCTTTCTGAAGCGCCGCGAGCATTCGCGATGTGTCGGCGGCGTTCTCTCGCGGCTTGCGCTCAAACGCCTTGAGGTTTGATGGTTCCAGCGTGAGGCACCAATGGAGGTCAACACGCCGAAAGCCCGCTTTCTTCTCAAGGAAGGTCAGCCTGTCGTCGACAAAGACCTGTGTGACGGGATTGCTGTATTTTTTCCTGCGTGGTAGCTCAAAGCCTGACATGACGCGGGTGTACTGATACAGGCAAGAACCTTCAGGAAGACCCCGCAATGCGCCTTCGATCGACCTCATATCCGCATCAAGCTCTTGATCGGTCAACCCCTCTTCATCAATGCCTTTTAGCGCGAACAGACATCCGTAGCCACCGTCCTTTAATGAGAAGATGTTTGGACCGATGAAGCGCGAGATTGGCACAATCGAGCACGCGGCTCCGGCCTTGGCGAACCACGGCATGTATTTGTTTTGCTCAGTATTTGCGCGGGTCATAGTAAGACCTTTGGCTGAGGCTTAGGCCCCAAAACTGGAACATCTTCGGATGTTTACGAACCATGAGCCACGCCGCGGTAGAGAGTGTGGGGAAGGCCATCGTCGCCAAGAGGCGAAACCCAACGAGGAAAACCGTTACGCAGACGAAGACAATCGTCATCCATGCTGTGAGGTCGAGGCCGAGTTTGGCTCTCGGACGATTCAGCGCTTGATTGATCGGTAACGGCTCTCCCCGCTTGGTCATGTCGATGCACTCCTACATCGACTGCCCGGTCAGCGAACCGATCCAACCGGCTCCCCAACCGAGCACTCCAGCACCGAACAGCGCGCCGAAGAGCCCTGGGATGGCATCTTGAAAACGTCCACTCAGCATACGGATTCCGGCAAAAATAAGCCCTCCAAGACAGATGACAGCGCCGGCGTACATGGCAAATGTCTTGAAGGTTCCCATCAACGTCTGTGCTCCTGAGAAGTCCATCGTTCCTTGGGCATGGGCAACACCTGCGAATGTGAGCGCAACAAGAGTCGGCCCCATCACACGTGCGGCATGAAGAAGATTTCGTCGAGAGAAAGGTTGTACCCGCCTCGCGGCAGGCTGGATGGGCAACCGAATCGGGGTCTTATCCAATCGGCAGAGACGGCTGAATTTGATCACTATGCACCTCCACTGACGCGTGCGTTTGTCAGCTATGGCCGAAAGCTAAAAGGGATAAAGCGGATCGTCCAATGACTTTTAGGGAGAGCGTTATTCCGTCTAGGAATAACGACGCGCAAATGAAAGACTGTGGGTTTTCGGTACCACCAGACCAAGAGCACGTTCGACAAGGCGGTGTCGTCCGTTTTTTATGGCGGATGCGTAGATGCTGGGCGGGCTGAATCTGCGGCGGGGGGCTATCAACGTCAATTGGAAATACCCTCCCTTTTCGATTGATGGTGCTGGCCGATTCTTTGGAACTACACGCATTATTTGGAGGGCGTGTTTCATGCCGGAAACGAGAGAGAGCGCAAAACCTCATTGCAGAGCACGGGTACAGTAGTTTTCCAGCCACAGAAATCGAAGCTCTCGTCTGCCGCTACAACCGCCGAAAGAACAATCAATATGCTCTTGGAATGCAGCCTGACCCGAGCGAACCTGGATGAATACTCGTCCACTTGCTTTACCCGCAAAGCGAGCACCTTATCAAGTGCGGTCCATTGATCTTCTGTGCCCATAGTACTTCCTGGATCGTAGGAGTTCACACCTCAAGCAATAAACAGCCGCAGGAGCCACCAGATGAGAAATATCGCGATGAGGGCACCGATGACATGGACGATCCAGTCGCTTGCCGTCTTTGGTTGCCGAAGTTGAACATCTTGGAAGGATAGCACTAGGGATACAGTGCATCAGGGAACGAGATACGGTGCACAGGTGACGGGAATCGGTTATTTATGTCACGGGAGGAGGCCAACAATGCCACGGGTTGCGATGCATGCTGACTCGACTTTGTTGGTGCGTTCAGCCGAAAGAACAACCGCAAGCGGTGTCCGCGCAGCTAATCTTCCTTAATCCTCTCTAATCAAGTAATGCGGACAGGATATGCATCGATTCCCGTCACTGACTGACATACTTCAACGAACGGATCATGGTGACCAGATCGGCATCGATATCGGCGTCAGGCGTGGCTACCAAGCTCATGTAAGCGGTGCGATTTAGTGCGTCGATGATCTGCAGCCACCAGTCGCGTCCGGCAAGCTCGCTGATGATATCCTGCCAGAGTTCGATGTCCGGATGCTCTCTCTGGAGCTTGTTGCGCAGCCATACGGCATAGTCGCCGCCGTCGGAGCATGCGTAGGAGATGAACACTGATAATGGTGCGATCGGTGTCATTGGCTGATAGGACATTATGAGACGTGCTGTCAAAGGGAGCAAAGGACAAGTTGCGAAATCAAATAGAGTGACCGCACTTCCTACACCTTGAGACGGAGATCGAACGGATACGAGAATACTTCCGCGATGCGGAACTTCGCCGCTTGCTTATGGGACGAATTAAAAAGGAAGTTGACTGTCTCAGGAACAATGACGCTCGGCACTTCGAGCAGTACGCTCTGATTCTTTTCGAGCCATGCGGTTCCTAAATCACGGGTTACTTCAAGCCTAGTCCGCCAATCATTCGGCAGATCATTGACTCTGATGGACGGAATCTCCACATCCGGCCCCTCAACCTTTAGAAGCGTAAATTCAGGAGGTACATAGTTTGCGCTGGTATGAACGCAGACTTCGAGCAGCGCAGAGGCTGGAGTTTCGGTCAGATACACAATAGCATGGCCGGTATGGTGCCAGCGTCCCGCAGCCTTCAGGCCGCCCATTCCACTGAGGTCACGATGTCGGCTGATTCGCCACAGAATCATTTAGACGAACATGCCCTCGTCGATCTGAATCAGCAGCTCTTCGACGATCCTGCTGCCAGTATCCGTTTTCAAAAGAGAGAGTGGGGTTCGTCCATCCAGCCGCGCGTGAGGTTTGCGTAACCAATTCAGAGCGCGCTCACGGCTTCCATAGATCGATTCCGTCAACGAAAGAACCCGGATCACGCGCAGCACTCGGTCGGATTCTTCTACCGTGAGCTTTTCGCGGCGGGAACGGCGATGCTGCAGCGTTCGGGAGGGAATTACCACTTCATCGATTTCAGACCTTTCCAGGCCAAGAGTGCTCAGGCGTCTGATGACAGACGGAGAGAGGCGCCCTTCTACGATGCGAAGGATCTCGCCCTCTGTGGCCGGCGACTGCAGTCCCAACCAATCACCGATCTGTGCGTTTGCGGCATTCATGAGGATCGATCTCCTTCTACATTATGCCACATATCTCATGGCAAAATGGACTACGGATTGATCACAATCAGTGATTGAAACGCTCATAGGTCGCGCTGAATGAGCATACTTTTCGACGCGTGCAAACTTAACAGACCCACGACGTTTGCCTAAAAGAATAGCCACAGGGTTTAGGCACATTTGACTGTGCCGTAAAACTCGCTTTGGCGTTGCCTGTGTTGCGGAGTGGGATCGGACCGCATAGTTTGCGGCGTTTCTGGCCATAAACGACGCATGTGTTGCGGTGAATGCTTGCATCGGGCGGCGATCAGGATATTATTCACCGCAGGAAATGCGGTAAATGTATATCTATGAGCTAAAAACCTGGCCTAAGTTCACACGGGATTCCAACCAAATCTCCGGGCCCCTCCCTGCCGTTCGCCATCGCCAAGGACGGCTCATTGGCCAGATGGAATCACTTGGATTCAGCCTACGCCAGGAAGCTGTCCTACAAACCCTGACTTCTGACGTTCTCAAAAGCAGTGAAATCGAGGGGGAACGATTGGACGCTGAGCAAGTCCGATCCTCTATTGCGCATCGCCTCGGAATAGATGTGGGTGCACTCAAAACCCGCAGATCGCAATGTCGAAGGCGTTGTCGAAATGATGCTCGATGCGACAAGGAGATACGATCGGCCACTGACCCCCGAAAGACTCTTCGGATGGCAAGCATCCTTGTTCCCCACCGGGCGTAGTGGCATGACCAAGATCATCACGGGAGCTTGGCGCAACGACGATCACGGTGCTATGCAAGTCATTTCGGGTCCGGTGGGGAGAGAGAGCGTTCACTTCCAGGCTCCCACTGCAGATCAAGTTGATAGCGAGATGAGTCAATTTCTCGAGTGGTTCAACACAAATGCCGATGGCGATCCTGTTCTGGTTCGTCACGATCCACCCATTCGACGATGGGAATGGGCGTATCGCGCGCGCCATTACAGATATGTCGCTGGCGCGGTCCGAACACAGCACTCAGCGCTTCTATAGTATGTCTGGTCAAACCCGCCAAGAGCGGAATGCGTATTTACAACATTCTCGAAGCCACACAGAAGGGGACACTAGACATCACCCCTTGGCTGACGTGGTTTCTCGATTGTCTCGATAACGCCATCAAGGGGGCGCATACAATGCTCTCAGATGTTCTTGCGAAGGCACGCTTTTGGGAGCGAGTCGCCGGCACGCCAATCAACGAACGTCAGCGCATGATGCTGAACCGTCTGCTCGATGGCTTTGAGGGGAAACTTACAACCTCCCAGTACGCCAAACTTGCCAAGACCTGGAACGATACGGCCCTTAGAGATATTCTGTCGCTCGTCGAGCACGGCATTCTCGTTCGTCGCTCCGCGGGGCGGCCGGAGCACCAGCTATGAGTTGGCCTCTAGTGTAGTAGACCCGAAGGGATAGGGACCAGCACAGGGCAATGGTTAGGCGCCACGCGAACGGGCAATCACGGTTCAGACCAGGCAGAAGCGGGGGATGTGAAGCCTTGCTCTACGAGTTTCGCGATTTTGCACAATTAATCGCTCAAGCAGGTAACGGAGAGGTAGATTCTTGCCGCTTGGGGCCTAGCCCGGTTCATATCGCAGCCGCCGATTTTGAAGAAGCCTACTCTCATCTCCGCAAGAGCCGGCCAGGCTTCTGGTCGTCTGCAGGGGACGGTGATTTGGCGCGAACAGATGAAAGGCGATTACGGTCCAGAAAGGCTCAGCCGTGATCCAGAGGAAGCTCTTGAGATGGAGGAGGATCCGTCCATCATCTCTCCTATGCGGTGCCTCCAGCTCGACTCGCCGCGCAATCAGGTAGAGACTGTTTCCTCCGCAGTATTGACTGTATCGTCTGCAGTAGAGACTGTCCCCTCTGCAGCAGTGCTTTATTCATGTAGGTTCTGGATCAGGGACACAAGAGCGGGCACTCCCATAGAAAACACCGCGATGACCTGAAGCGCCGGAAAGTGATTTGTGGGGACATAACGCAGCGTGAAGAAGGTAATACGATCACGGGAAGGGCCGCGAAGGTTCTCGTGGCGGTCGTCTTCGGCTTGTCCGCACTCCAGTCAAGCAATAGACCACAGAGGTCGTCAATAGCAACCCGAAATAGTTATGCCGGGAACGCCAAAGTAGATTCCCCTTTTGCGATCGATCTGGAGAAATCTACCTGTCGGACAGGATTTGTAGCAGGGAAGAGATGATTGGAACGCTGCTTCGACCAAAAAAGTTCGTTTACGTCGACTCCGGCTCTACAAATTTGCCGTTTGCGCGCGTGTTCCCCCGCGATCTCCCCCTCACCGTCGCCACCCGTGATCCCGCGATTGCCGCCTATGTCATGGGAAGTCCGCGATCAAACTGCTGTTGATAAGGCTTACAGAAGACAACATGCGGTTTTTCCAGCCGGAAAGCAGTGGACTGTATCACAAATCGGAGATGACATTTGTCATGATTTCCCGCCAAAAGCGTTGGAGGGCTATATTTCCTAGTGATCTCAAGAGCAATCGAGTCAATACCGAGAAGCTGGTCGCTTTGTCCGGCTTGATCCGAAGGTCTGCGTTCCCACCGCCCTGTCCCTCAGCGATTGATTGAGACTTTACAAAAATGTCAGCGAAAGATTACTCTTCTGGGGTACGCGAATAACAGGCTATTTAGTTTCCTAACTGACTGCGTTTGCTAAGTCAGCATGGCGAAGCTGTACACAATCTACCCTATGAATGAACAAAAAGCTTTAATCAAGCGTTGCACCATAGATTTTTCTCTCAAATGGTTTGTGCTGTTTCGACCAAAGGAATAGGATCTCGGGTGAGTTCGCAAAGTATTGATCGTGTAATGGGTAGCGTCGATTTCTTGAGTGAGAAAATGGCTGACTCTGCAGCCGAGCGCAACTGGTATGCAGTCTTCACTCTTCCACAAAACGAAAAGTCGGTAGTGAAGCATCTAGACATACGAAATATTGAGTCGTTTCTTCCTGCCTATGAAACTGTTCGGGTATGGAAGAACCGGCAAAGGATGAAGATTACTCTTCCCCTGTTTCCTACCTACCTGTTTGTGCATATTCATCATCGAGAGCGAATAAAAGTTCTTCAATCTCCTGGCGTGTTACAAATTGTCGGCAACAACCGCGAGCCAATCCCTCTTCCAGACTCGGAAGTTGAGTTTCTGCGCTCAGGTCTATACGGGAGAAATATAGAGCCGTATCGAGATCTTGTCGTTGGCGAGAAGGTCAGTATCAAGAGCGGGGTGATGCAGGGCATTCAGGGCATGCTTGTAAGGAAAAACAATAGCCTAAGGTTCGTGCTCACGCTTGAATTAATTAACCAAAGTGCCGCAATTGAGGTGGATGCGCATGACTTGGAGCCAGCTGTGGCCTAGTTGGATTCAACTCCGAGCTAAACGCTGCAGATCTTCAATTGCTGTTTCCCGAAGTCCGCATCTTGGTAGGCTTTACATGTTCCTTTCTGCTTAAGCCGTGTTGTGCCTGATAGGTATTCAACTAGAGGTTACACACTACGTTTCCATCCACTTCCTCGCTGGTCTTGCTCAGTTCATGTCAGACTCCGTAATATTTCCTGGGCGTGCGGTCCTGATGCGCCAACGATAATCTTTGCGATTTTCGCGGACGGGAAGCCACAAGCCTCCTGAACGACTCGAATAGGCGATTACGATCGACGATGGATTGCCATACTTCTAATAAGGATGCCATTTGACCAATTACGAAGCCCCTCAATCAACAAGTGAGACGTCAATTAGCTGGTCGGGACGCATCGATCGCCATTTGGTCGACAATTCGCACGCCCTTCACAATTTCGTACGAGTCGTTCGTCGACGTCGGATGTGGATCATCGCTCCTTTTGTGATCTGTGTCTTGTTGGCCATTGCGTTAACGATGTTGATGAAGCCAACATATGAATCGACTACAACCATCGAATTGAACAAGAATGGTGCCGGCGTTGATCTGGGAATTGGCGATGAGCTGAGTTCCACGCTGGGCGCGAGTAACGACACTCTACTGACGGACCTGCAGACGGAAACCGCAATCCTGCAAGACGACTCTCTGGCCCTGGCCGTGATTCAGAAATTGAATCTCGCCTCGCAACCCCAGTTTGCCGCCAAAGGCACCAAAGCCGGCGATGATCCCGAAAGGGGATTGCCGCTTGAACAGGCTCCGAAGACTCGCACGCGGCTGTTAAGGATTTTCCGCGGTCATTTAAAGGTGTTGCCGAATCGCGGCACGCGCCTGATTCAGGTCAGCTATGAGAGCCATGATCAGAATCAGGCAGCGCAAATCGCCAATGCATTGATTGATGCCTACAAGAGCCGCTACCTCCAATCGCACTACGAGGCGACGACCGAAACTTCGAATTGGTTATCGACGCAGCTAGCGGATCTCAAAGCAGATGTGGAAGATTCGGAGAAGAAGCTCACTGATTTTGAAAAGGCAAACGGGATACTCAGTTTTAATGTGGCAGGAGGGAGCACACCGGATAATTCAGGAAACGGATCTAAGGGAGGAGGACCCGAGATTCACAGTCCAATTATCCAGAAGCTCGACGCGCTTACGCTTGAACTGACCCAGGCTGAGGCGAATCGCATAGGAAAAGAGGCTATTTATCGTCTTGCCCAATCCGGCAATGCCGACGTCGTTCTCGGCCTTCAGAGTTCAACGTTGGCACTGCAATCGGGATCTGCGGTCCTCACTCAGGGTGGCGGACTCTCGAACCTGCAATTTCTTCGGCAGCAACAAGGTCAGCTCAAACTCCAACTCGCCCAGGAATCGAATTCTTTCGGGCTAAACAATCGTCATCTGAAAGATATCGAAGTCCAAATACATTCATTGGATGATCAGATCGTTCAGGAGTTAGAGCAAATTAAGAAGCGAGCGCAAGCGGACTATCAGGTCGCTAAACAGACCGAAGATGGGATTCGGCAACAGTTCGATCAGCAACAACTGGCTGCGGCCAAACTCAATGAGACTGCGATCCAATTCGCCCTGTTGAGCCAGGAGGCCTTCTCACGCAAGAGTCTGTATGAAGACCTCTACACTAAGCTACAGGAGGCGAATGTTTCCGCAGGTATCCAGGCCACGAATATCACCGTGGTAGATCCGGCGCGATCGCAATCCGAGATTATTCGTCCCAAGCCGGTCCAGTATGTTGCTCTTGGTGGGTTGTTTGGTCTATTTATTGGGCTTGCCGCTGCCTATACCGCGCATGGCTTCGATCAGACGGTAAGCAATCCCGACGAAGTCGAAGACATAACCGGAAAGCCCGTGATAGGAATCATTCCAGAACGAAGGGGTGTATTGAGAGCATCGTTGGGTGGAACGAGCGTGCCAATCGTTCGGCGAAAGAAACGGGAGAACGAGTTATCCGATTCCTCCCCAATATGGATGGTAAGCGATCCCGATTCGCCTGCGGCTGAGGCTCTCCGGGCTCTACGGACTTCGATCATGCTTTCCCACGCGGGAGGTGGGCTCAAAGTCATTCTGGTGACTAGTTGCATTCCAGAGGAAGGAAAGACCACCGTTTCCACGAACCTAGCGGCCGCGTTCGCGCGAGACAATAAGAGGGTAATTGTCGTAGAGGCCGATATGCGCCGGCCCAGGTTGGGGCAGATGTTTGCGGTTTCCAACGAGGTGGGGCTAAGCAATGTTTTGACCGGCTCGGCCATGTGGGACGATGCGACGATTCGCGGCGTAAAACTGCCGACTCTTGATATCTTGCCGGCAGGGCCGCATCCGCCAAACTCGTCCGAACTCATTGGATCGGCAGCTTTTGGCGAGCTCGTAGACGTATTGCGCGCGACTTATGATTTTGTTTTTATCGACAGCCCTCCAGCGCTCCTTGTTACAGATCCTGTCTTAATCTCTACGAAGGTAGATGCGGCGCTTTGGGTATCTCGCGTTGGCGTCGTCACGAGGTCGCAACTCGGCCGTGCAGGTAATATCATAGAGCGCAATCGGCTGCCGGTGATTGGTTTTGTAGTGAATCGAATGAGTAGGAAGTTGGCCGGTTATGGCTACGGGTATGAATACGAATACTATGGCTCGTACTATGGGAAGAAGGATTCAAATGGCGAATAGGCTACCTTCTCTAGGTTTCGCCATGGCTGCTTTGCTGATTGTGCTTACTCAGATCAGTATCGCGCAGGTGGGAGTCCAGCAGGTATCTCCTTCTTCGATGGGCGGCCCCTCTACAACTGCGGCTACGGGCGCTAACAGGGCGAGTGCCGCTGTGCCAATGAGCAGTCCAGGTCTGGTTCTGGTGCCCGAGGATTTGGCAAAGTTGAGGCTGGCTCCGGGATTTATGGTGAGCTTAAATGTCCTTGACGATCCCGATTTCACCGGAAGTTTTCGTATTGACCAACAGGGAGACATCGCAGTGCCGGTTCTGGGGACAGTGCACGTCGCAGGCGAGACAGTTCCCGAAGCAAGGGTTCAAATTCAGAAGAGGCTGTTGGAAGGTCAGATTCTGAGAGATCCGCAGGTGAATTTGATCATATTGGAATACACGGCACCGGAAGTCACGGTCATCGGAGAGGTCGCCAGTCCAGGTAGGTATCCCCTGCTGGTTCCACGAAAGCTGGTAGACATTTTGGCGCTGGCGGGGGGAACGACCGTAACAGCCGGTAATGAAGTCTTGATCACTCGCGGAAATTCGAAGGCGAACCCTGAGATGGTGCACTATTCAAGGGCCACAGATCCAAAAGCTGTCGAAGACGCAATCGTATATGCCGGCGACACCGTGCAGGTCAAGCGCGCGGGTATTGTTTACGTCATGGGCGCTGTGACGCGGCCTGGCGGATATGTAATGCAGGAAGACGGCACGCTCACCGTACTTCAAGCTGTTTCACTGGCGAACGGTACAGCACTGCCTGCGTCGGTCCGCAATATCTATCTGTTGCGCAGGAATACGGACGGTACTGAAGTCAGCTTTGAAATTCCACTTGATAAGATGTCTCATGGAGAACGCGGCGATATGCCCCTGCGCGCTACCGATGTATTGTATGTGCCAATGAGCAAATTTAAGGCAGTTCTCCTGAACAGCCAAGGCATACTAGCTGCGACCTCTTCTGCGGCTATTTACACTGCGACCCGATGACCAACAGCTGGAACCGCACCCAGCTCCTGCCTTGAGCGCTGGTTTTAGAGTCGCAGACACGCCTGAAGCGGAATACAAGAGCGTTAGCCAAGGCGCGAAGCCGCAAGTATCAAGACCGAATGACTTTCTAAACTACGAATCGAGTGTTCTATGGCAGACTCGGTCAAGTCGCTCCCAGAAATGATGCGCTCTCTTATGCGCTCCATTGTTCCGTGGAAGGCTTATGTCGCAGTGTCTTCTTTCCTCGACTGGACCTGCGCACTCAGAAAACTCGGCTGGAAGCAAAGTAGGCGATTGTGGCAGGTTGATCGGTGCCGATCATCTGCGCTTGCTACCGACCTGCTTGCAATATCCGCGCCTAACCTATTAGGTCCCTTTTTTCTGCGCCCGGGCACAAGCGATGTCAACGAATTTGTATACACGATCGTTAGAGAAACCTACGGCAGACATCTGCCCCGAGGCGAGGTAAAGTTTATTTTGGATGCAGGCGCAAATATGGGAGATACCGCCGCATGGTTGCTGACGCGCTACTCAGAGGCGCGATTGATCGCGGTGGAGCCAGATCCAGAAAATTTTGCTTCGCTGGTGCGAAATTGTATGCCTTACGGCAAACGCTCGATTCCTGTGCAGGCTGCAGTTTGGCCAAGATCGGTGCGGTTGTCGTTGAGTGAAGACGTTAGCAAGGATGCGATTCAAGTTCAAGAAGCCAACAAAGGAGACTGCATTGGAATGACTGTTCAGGAGTTGATGGAGCAATATTATTTCCCACGCCTTGACATCTTCAAATGCGATATTGAAGGTGCGGAGAAGGCGCTTTTTTCAGGAGATCCCGACCCATGGCTTTCGCGCACGAAGTTTCTGGTTGTCGAGACTCACGGAGCGGAGTGTCTGAGCACCGTTCTAGGGGCAACTTCACGACACGGTTTCACCCATCGCGAGTTTCGTAATTTACACATTTTCGAACACCCCGAGCGCCGCTAGTGAGAGGTGACCTGATGGAGATAGCGAATGACGATCCGCTGGAAGCGCAGACCATCGATACAATGACCGTCAAAAACAGTGAGGATTCGACTCGCAACAATCGTCTCCGAGCTCCGATTCGCATAGCGATCGTTGTTAGCCACCCTATTCAACATTTCGCACCTCTTCATCGCAAGCTGGCTCAACTTCCAGGCGTGGAGTTGAAAGTGTTCTTTTGTCTAAATTGGGGAGCGAACTCCTATTTCGATCACGAGTTTGATACGGAGCTGCAATGGGACATCCCGCTGCTGGACGGCTATGCATTTGAATTCCTACAGGGCACACAACATATCAGGAAGTTAAGGTTTGGTCGTGTTGATAATCCATCTGTGGGCAGGGCCCTCGCAGACTTTCAGCCTGATGTTGTGCAGGTGTTCGGCTACGCATCCAGAACAATGTGGCGCGCAGCTCGCGAATGCAACCGAAAGAAGATTCCGGTATTGCTCTTCTCAGACTCAAATGCAAAGGCAAGACGTCCGTTGTGGAAGCGGCTCGTCAAGACCGTCGTTCTTGGGATGTTTTATCGCTTGGTGGATGGTGCTCTTTTCATTGGCGACAATAACTGCGACTACCACCTTCGATACGGCGTGCCCATGGAAAGGCTGTTCCAAGGCGCGTGCCCGATTGACGCAGAAAGGCTCACTCTTTCCGCTGGAGACCCGGTGGCTGCGCGGCACGAAATTCGACGCCGGCATGCAATACCGGACGACGCATTTGTTGCAATGTTCTCCGGCAAGCTATCCGCTCGCAAGTCGCCCACCCATCTGCTAAGCGCAATCGACCGCTGCGCGGGGCACAAAGGGAATATCTGGGCTCTTCTAGTTGGAGAAGGGAGCGAGCGTTCTCAGGTTGAACGGGAGATCGAAGAGCGTAAGATTCGCAATGTTGTTCTAGCAGGATTTGTGAACCAGAACTCAATTGCAAAGTATTATGCTGCTTCCGACGTTCTCGTTGTTCCATCAGCGTATGATGCTCATCCGCTTGTCCTGCCCGAAGCTGGTTGCTTTGGTCTGCCAGTAATTGCCAGCGACAGAATTGGCTGCATAGGGAAGTCCGATACTGCACGCGTTGGTGAAAATGCACTAGTATACGCGTATTCAGATATCAACGCGCTGACGAGTTGTCTCGAGAGGCTTTGCGAGGACAAAGCTCTCTATATGGAGATGTCAAATTCAGCACGTCGAATCGCAGCCACGCAAGACATCAATGTTGCAGCCCTACAGGTGAGGGACGCTGCGATGACACTGAAACAATTAGGCCGCCGTAAGTTGTCTGCGTGATCCACAATTAGATACATATCGAAGATTTACCTGGCGATGACTTCTTGAGGGCTAATTGAACTGTGCAAGCGACGAAACATCTCGATTCCGATAACAAAGTGCCTGCAACAAATGCACTTAACGGTCAGCAACCGATAGTCGTATCGATTGAAGGTGTCACGCCTACATCCGATACGGCGCAGCATGGCTCACGTGCCGCCCGAAAACGCGCGTTTGTCAAGCACTATGGCTCGACAACGATAGGGCAAGGGCTTCTTCTGGGACTAGGAACCCTGACGGGCATTTTGGCTGCGAGGATGCTTGGGCCAAGTGGACGAGGGGAGTATGCGGCCATTATTATCTGGCCATTGGCAATTGTCGCCCTGGTTGCCCTCGGGATCAATCAGGCTATCACGTTCAACGTGGGGCGTAGGGCGTTCACGGTCTCGGAAGTGACAACAGCAGCCACCTGTATCGGTTTGATTCAGGGTGCGGTCTCCGTCATCGTTGGCCTGATTGCCGTTCATTTCGCGCTCGCAAAATACTCTCCGACGGTCCAGCACCTAGGAAGCATTTTCGTGTTATTCACTCCGGTGCTGATTTTCACCGGAAATCCGGCCAACCTGTTTCAAGGTGTGCAGGACCCCCTGCGGTTCAATATCATCCGCGTAGCACCGGCGCTGACTTACCTCGTCGGCTTGGTGGGACTCTACCTTACACATCGCGCCAACTTGACCTCCGTGATCTTCTTTCAAATCCTGGGTTATGTGATCACACTTGCATTGGGCGCGACCATGGTTTGGCGTATCCTCAGACCGCGATGGCAATGGAATCCATCGGCTATTCCGAGCCTCATCCACTTTGGCTTTCGCGCACAGGCTACAAATCTGACGAACTACTTCAATCAGAGAATCGACCAGCTTGTGCTTTCATTGTTCGTGCCGCCGCGACAACTCGGATTTTACGTCGTCGCAGTCACGCTCTCTACGGTGGTGACAGTGTTTCCGCAGGCTGCAGGTATCGTGACCTTTGCCCGCGGGTCGAGTCAGCATCATGAAGACGCTAAGGCGACGATCGGTCACTCTTTTCGTGCATCCCTGATATGGCTGCTGATTTGTGGTAGCTTACTCTACTTGCTCTGCCCAATACTGATTCGCCTTGTTTTTGGTGCGGCGTTTTCGGGATCGATTCTGGCCTGCCGAATCTTATTGCCGGGTGCATTGATGATTGGCCTGAATCAGGTTCTTTATAACGGAGCGAGCGCGCTGGGCAGGCCGGGGCTGCCATCGTGCGCCGAGGGCGCGAGTATGGCAGTAACCACTGTTGGCCTCTACCTGTTGGTACCGCGCTATGGATACATCGGCGCAGCGATTGTTTCGTCAGTGGCATACACGTTCAGCTTTCTGCTTATGCTGGGATTGGCTCACAGGCTACTTGGGCTAACCGTTCGTGATCTTCTAATGCGCGGCGACCACAGCACGTCCAATGTGGCCCCTTAGACAAATCAGGAAAATTTCCTGGGCAATGTCTGAGAGTGGTCTTTAGAAGAGAACAGAACAGACGGTGTTTTTTTGCAAGTCGAAGATCTCGGATTAAGACAACGTCCAAGTAAAGACATTGCTTAAAATTTTTCGACTCCGGTACATAGTAGAGGAGCCGGGCAGGTTGGCCTAAGGGGGACGCAATCAAGAAGATTGCCAAAAACGTGATACGACAGTGTAGCTTGCTAATCGGGCGCAAGAATCTCTATAGAGCCTCCCGCTTTCTAATGCGAGCAGCAAGAGCAGATGTAGGCAATGACCTAGTGTCGAATGGGGAAAAATTGGTGCAAACCGTAGCTCTGCAATCCAAGGTTTCTCCTGTGACGGTTTTCGATGTAGGTGCAAATGTCGGCCGATGGACTGATAGCTTGGTCGAGAGTGCTCACAGTCTTCAGGTTCCGGTACTCGTTCATGTCTTCGAGCCCTGTCAGGCAACGTTTGCCGAACTTTGTGAACGGATCAGAACCTGGCCAGAAGTTTCTCTTAATAACAAGGCTTGTTCTCGGCGTGCGGGGACTGCGACAATGCATGTGTATGGCAGTGGGTTTGGCACGAACAGTCTTGTCGAACCTCTAGACGCCCGCAACCGAATGAGCGAAGAAGTTCAGCTAACAACCGTCGATCTTTACTGCGAGACAAACTCCATTGGGATGATTGATCTTCTGAAGATTGACGCCGAAGGTCACGATTTTGATGTGATTTTGGGCGCCTCTGGAATGCTCGATAGAAAGGCCGTTCGGTACATTCAATTCGAATACAATCAACGGTGGATAGGATCGCGCAACTATTTGCGAGATGTCTTTTCTTTCTTGAATCCTAAAGGATACATGATTGGGAAATTGACCGGTCCTTGTGTTGAGTTCTATCCCTACTGGCAGTGGGAATTGGAAAACTACACCGAAGGTAATTATGTAGCATGTTTCAAAGATGACATGCGGTTATTCCACCCGGGTGAACCACTGTGGCTCTCGTTTCCCCGCAACGGTTCCTTGGCCTGAAGGAATAATCTCAACCCGATCGGGAGGGGAATGACAACCATAACCTCTGTACAAGAGCGAGAAGCCTACCGGGAACGCCTTTACCATCACTATCTCGCAACGCACCGTGGCGCCCACCTTATGAAGGCATCTGCGCGTCTCCCGGGGGCGTACCCCTATTTCAAAAGGCTGTTGAAATATCTACCAGACAACAAGAGCACCCGGGTATTGGACCTAGGATGCGGATACGGCGTTTGGCTGTATTGGTTGAAGCAAGCCGGATATGACTGCCTGGAAGGAGTTGATCGTTCTCCGGAACAGGTAGAAGCCGCCCATAGTCTCGGGCTGGACTTTGTCAAACAGGCCGACATACAAGATCACTTATCGCATCGTAAACCGGAGAGTTGCGATGTCGTGCTCGCGTTTGATGTGCTTGAGCACCTCGGAAAAGAAGAAGCCTTGCAGTTTGCGGACCAAGTATTTCGCGCATTGACGCCGGGCGGTTTGTTTATTCTTCACCTACCGAATGGAGAGGGGTTTCTGTCCGGTTCGATAGCATATGGTGACTTCACTCATGAGCTCATCTTGAATAGACACAGTCTTGGGCAACTACTTCGATGTGCTGGTTTCTCTCAAATTTGTACGTATGAAGATACTCCCGTTGTACATGGAGCCCTGAGTGTGATTCGATATCTAGTCTGGAAGGCCGCGAGAACCATCTTACGGATTGTTTATGCGGCGCAAACTGGAGATACAAGCAGCGGACTGATTTTGACACAGAATTTTCTGGCCGTTGCACGTAAATAGCGAGGAGATGCCCCAGAGCACCAAATGTTACGAATACTGTTTATTGGCGAAAATTGGTACGGTAGCAATGCCCGGTCATGTGCTGAGGGGTTGAGGCGTCTCGGATGTCAGGTTTTCGATATCGATCAGCGGACGTTCTTCCCACAAGTTCGCTTGCTCAGCTCGCGATTAGTTACCCGATTCTTGCGCTTCAAGTTGGTGGATGAATTCAATCGACACATTTTGAGCGAAGCTGATAAGTTCCGACCAGACATTGTTATAACAATGAAGGGAATGTTTATTCGAGCGAACACCTTGCAATCGCTGAGGGATAAGGGGATCGCTCTTTACAATTACTTTCCTGATACGTCTGCGTTTACAGACGGAAAAATGCTGCAGCAATCTCTGCCGGAATACGACTGCATCTTCCACACAAAACCTTTTTGGTACTCCGATGCGACCAAGTACCTCACGCTAAGAGCTGGTTATTTCCTGCCCCATGGTTATAATCCACACCTGCACCATCCCGTCGAGCTCGATGCAAGAGATATCTCGGATTATCGGTGTGATGTTAGCTTTATCGCCATCCATTCACGATATAAAGAGAAATTGCTTGATGGGCTCGTTTCGCTACGTCCCGATCTCGATCTTTGCATCTGGGGAAATGGCTGGACCGATCGGTGCGAATCGATAAGATTGCGAAGATGCATTAAAGGTTTTGGACTGCTTGGTGAACGATTCGTTCGAGCGATTCAGGCGTCACGGATCAATCTTGGCATTATGAACGGTCCGAGGGAGGGAGCTTCCTCAGGTGACCTTACGACGAGCCGATCCTATCAGATTCCAGCTTCGGGCGGCTTTATGTTGCATCAGCGCAATCCAGAAGTCTTGGGTCTTTATCAGGAGGGGGAAGAAATAGCATGTTTTGAATCTGTTGCAGAACTCGCGGACAAGATAGATTATTATCTCGCGCGTCCCGCAGAGCGTGAAAAGATTGCACAGGGTGGCCACGCGCGATGCGTACCTGCGTATTCCTACGACAATCGCATGTCCGAAGTCCTTAGCTGGCATATCGAGCATAGCGGCACGAAAGAGCCGCAGGTCGCCCTTGCCAAAGTTGATGCTTTTTGATTTTCACCGATGGCATTCTTCTCACGCCGTAGCTCAAAAGAAACAATGAGAACTGATATCACAAAACCGATTCAGCCTTACATCGATGGACAAGGGACTTCCGGATTGGTCGCCTTCGCGATGCTGGCTATTGGCCTCCCTTGGGGAATTTGGACGATCTCCAATGTCCTCGCTGGAACAGGTGATTCTCAGTCGGTAGCTTTCAATGCAGCGATGGGATGGTTTGTTGTGCTTGCTTTTGCGTACATTGGACTCCATGGTCTAAAGGAGGTGGCCTGGTGTAGCGTAACAGTTCTTTTGACGCTTCGCGCGCTATTGGAGTTTATCGCTGTCCCAGCCTGGCGGTTCGTTACCGGCGAGCAGTTGGATTCCGTATACGTTCACGCGATGGTTCTCACGCTGAGTGGATTTACCGCACTCTGGGTGGGAAGCCTGATCTTCATGAGACAAACACGATTGCAGTTTGCCCCTCAAAGACAGCAAACGCCCAACCGCGTCGCATTCATGAGTGGGGCAATGTTCGCAGTGGGGTTGATTGCGAAGTCGGTGATGTGGAAAGCCGGTTTACTGTCTTATACGGCACAGACAGGAGCAAGGGAAGATCTCATCGCGTACATGGAATTGTTCGTCTTCCTGGGAAACCTGTTAATTGCGGCGTTGGTGATTTCAGCTATCGAGGTATTCGGAAAGGGGGCAACGGGATTCATCAAGTCTATTTTCTGGCTTTCAACAATATTTTCGGTTTTTTTTGGATTAATATCTGGGATGAAGAACCAGCTTCTACAACCCCTTGTTCTTCTGGTACTTGTATACAGCATCAC
>Ga0207035_1108_pt1 | contig 21534 bp, 16 predicted proteins | sample Alteio_BWMinCont_77_FD_153272 | JGI IMG/M metagenome (GOLD analysis project Ga0207035, IMG submission 153272) | Enriched cells from forest soil in Barre Woods Harvard Forest LTER site, Petersham, Massachusetts, United States -... | ecosystem: Environmental > Terrestrial > Soil > Temperate forest >... | reverse complement strand
TTAAACCCTAATTCTTGCAGATATGTGTTACCGTTAGCATCCGTAAATGGGATACCATTCCAGTAAACTTTTATATCGCGAACACCAAAAGGCGATCTTAATAAGTTGCCTCGAATTGAAAGACGATAGCTGCCTGGGCTACGTTCGTCCATTTTAACACCGGGTATTGTATTTACAGCTGGTACCAAAGAGGCTTCACTATATCTTTCAAGATCAATTTTATTTAATACGCCAATTGATACAGGGATTGTCGCAATTTTAGTATTTAATTCGTATGCTTTAACAATAGCTTCCGCTAAAAAAGCATTAGAACGATCCAATTCAATAATGGAATTGGTTGAACTTGCAACTGTTATTAATTTTGTTTGATATCCTACGTAAGAAAAAGTAATAGATAATTTATTTGCGGCATAAGAAAATACAAAATTGCCAATGCTGTCAGTTGCCGCAACTACTTTATTGCCCACCGTTACAGTAACTTTCTGTAAAGGTTTGTTATCATAACTGTTTATTACTTTTCCATGGTAACTATATTGTGCACTGGTAGCAAAGCAAATAAAAAGGCTCAGCAATAAGAATAAGACAGCTTGTTTCATAAACAGTTGAATTGAAAAATATTTTTGTTACTGAAAGACAAACTTTTCTTTAAAGCATAAAAACTCTGTTTTAATAGCGGATAAGCAGGTTGTGCAAAGACAGTCGCTATATTTCGATTCTATATAAACCCTTTCTTCCAGTGATAGTTGAACAGTACTGCATTGGCATTGCATAATGCTGCCAACTTTACATTCGAAAATTTTGTTGCAACGTTCGCAATTTTTATGTTCGTGGCTGGCCATTTTTTATGTTCTATTTCAAATGTAATGTGTATACAATTCAACTTCAAATAATGAATTGCACAAATGTTGAAAACAAAAGGGAATGTTGGTACAAACTTCAGTACTACTATTAAACATTGTTGTGTCACTCACTTCAGCTGCAAATCTTTATTTGGCAAGCCATTGCCGACTAAAGATTTACCATACAAGAGTGCGACGCCAATGAAGCTAAATAGGAATCCAAGTGTCTGGACCAAAAATTTTCTATACTGCCTTTTTATTAATATCGTTCGTATATCAAAAAAATACAGCCAGTTTTAATTTGGCATAAAATGGTGTACCTGGTGTAAAGCTCATTTGATCAATTGGTGCTGACTCACTCTTTAATCTGGTTACTTCTTCTGCTTCAAACTCATTCCATGTTGTATTAAACAGGTTTTCAACAGACACTCCGATTTCATATTTTTTTCGTGTATAGTTAAGCGTTAGGTCGGTTACAAAATAACCATCTGCGGTTAGCGTGTAATTTTCATTTCCAGCTCTTTTACGCATGTATCGATAACTAATACCTCCATTAATGCCATTCTTAAGTTTAAAATCTAATCCACCTGTACTTGTGAAGGTTGGCGCCAGTGCCAAATAGTTATTTCCAGCAGCGCTATCAACCAACCTCGGGTTTGCAAGGTTTATATTCAGATTTACAAACAGCCAGTTATTAAATTGATAACGGGCAGAAACATCAATTCCTTCTCTGCGTGTTTTGCCGCCAGGCTCAATAGTTCCATCATCGGTATAAACAAACTCCTGCTGAAGGTATAAATACCAGGCCGCTGCATTTATATATAAATGAGGAATTGGTTTCCAGTTTAAACCGAGATCGGCACCATACGCTGCCGGTAATGTTTGCAACCCATCATTGCCAATTACTGCACGGGCATCATTGGAATGAAAGCCTTTTCCGGATTTGAGATAAAATTGAATTTTTGAATTCAACGTATATTGAATATTAATTTTAGGACTTGCAATTACATTGTTTCGGATAGAATTTTGATAATTAAAACTGAAATAATCTAATCTTGATCCAACATTAAACAACCAATTGCCTGTTCCCAACGTTTCGTCTATAAATGCATTTATATTATTTTCACTAATGTTACCGTAGTTGATATAACTTAAAAATTTATATTGCTCGGTTATATTGGTGAACTGTGTGCCATAAGTTCTGTCTATCCTTGCACCAATGCCGACACTGGAAGCAAGTGCAGCATTGCCAAAATAATTACGCTTGGAAAGTTTTCCATTATAACCAAACAAATCTCTTGATTCCTGTTGCAGTTTCTCATCACCATTTATACTGTCTTCTGCAAAAAAAGTAGAATTTACATGAAGCTGGAAATAATAACGTGTATAATATAATTCATTTTCAAGTATAAGATCGTTCGGGAAACTGGTAGTAAGTTTTGCTATAACATTTGTACGGCTGCTGTTTCCACCTTGTGCACTATCAATAGTACCAAAACGATCAATTAGTTTGGATGGAGATGTCACTACATAAGGACTACCATTTTCATCTACTGCAATTGTACCATTAGCAACAGCTCTTTCGGGAATTTCTCCCGATGCTCGCCATGTAGTACTAAAAGTAGAAGCGCTTACAGATAGTTTATTGTTAGTATTAAGCTGCTTGGTATATTTTGAAAATAAATTATAACGTTTATAATGTTCTGCAAATTGAAAAGGGCCATCTAGATAATTATACTCACCTGCTATATATAAGTTTTCTCCTTTTTGCCTTGCTTTATCACTTAATAAATTTAAGATAGCAAGTATACGTGCATGATTTTGCATACCACCCTCCAAGCTGACTGTACTTTTGTCCAATGCATCTTTTGTACGAAAACTCAAATAGCCCGCTGTGCAAAAATCTCCATAACCTGTATAATAAGGCCCTTTGCCAAAATCATAGCTTTCAACCGTTTCAGGAATCAGGAAATGCAAATCCGCATACCCTTGACCGTGAGCATGCGAAACCATATTTACCGGCATCCCGTCAACAGATACATTTATATCCGTACCATGATCACAATCAAAACCACGGAAAAATATCTGCTCTGCCTTTCCGCCACCCATGTGCTGTGCAATGAATAAACCGGGGACAAGACGCATCAGGTCTTGTGATGTATTAACGGGCCTACGGAGAGTAAGGTCAAGGCCACTAATGGTATGAAATGAATTGTTATCAGCATGGGCAGTAATTTTTATATCTTTTAAATCTACATTACCACGCCTTAATTCAACAATAAGTGGCTTTACAAAATTGAGTATTTTTATTTGCTGCGAATTATATCCAACAATCGATATAGAAATACTAAATACACTGGATGTTATTTTCAATTCAAATTTTCCCAGTTTATCGGTGATGGTATTTTTGTTTTGTGGTTGTATGCTTACAACAGCATGCTCAATTGGTTCTTTAGTATAAGAATCAATTACTTTCCCGGCTATTTTAGTTTGGCTAAAACTTGGTAATGAAATAAATAATATACAAAATGAAAGCAGGTATTTTTTCAACATCCAATTAAATTTAATTAAAAATGAATAAGATTAAAACATAGATGATACTATGAGATTAGGCATTGAACAACATATTGTTCATTCCTAAAAAGCATTAATTGATTGAAACGAAAATGAATTCCGTTCAAATTTTTAAAATGAATATGTGTAATTATGCCTGCGGCGGATGAAATACAGAACCATAAAGGTTTTGAGACGCAAGAGAATTGTTACGGATAAAATAAACCTTTCTTATTGTTAAAATAAAATTAGTTGAAGATGTTGATTTATCTTCCGCAAAAAACAAATCATTATTTCCGTCTTTTTGAGAATTGGTTGAAGATGGGTTTTGTTCGTTATTAGCTTTATCTAACTGTTTTTTAAGATAGCATTTACCATGGCAGCAACACTTGGGTTTATTACGGTTTTCACAAAGGTTTTTCTCGATATAACTTTTGTTCAGCTCATAGTCAAGCACTACCAAAAAGCGGCTACAGTTTTGCGCCAACAAAGCTATCAATAATATGCTTGCAGAAATGAATTTCATAAACAGGCTGCAAAGTTAAATACTCAATATAGGATAACAATGATTAATTTTAAAATACCTTTTATGTAAGATTTTCTGCTATTAGCACCTGATGATTTATTTTTGTTGTATGCGAATGAGATTATTGCTTTTCAGTTTTATAGCTATCATAACTAACAATTCTTTGCAGGCCCAGGGGAAATGGGATTTGCGCAAATGTGTAGATTATGCTTTAACCAATAATATTTCTATTAAACAAACAGATGTACAGGCTAAGATTGCAGATATACAGTATGATCAAAATAAGGTTAGCCAATATCCAAGCCTTGCATTTAGTAACACTACCAGTCTTAATAGCGGGCTAAGCCAAAACCCCACTACTTTTGGCCTTAGTACTCAAAGCTATGTATATGCAGGGTTTCAATTACAATCCAGTGCACAGATATTTAACTGGTACAGCAAGCAAAATACTATTATAGCCAGCCACTGGCAGGCAGAAGCAGCAAAAGCAAGTACCGACAAATTAAAAAATGATATAGCCCTTACCGTTGCTAATTCTTATTTACAAATTTTATTAACCAAACAACAGGAAAAAATAGCTTCAATACAATTACAGCAATCGCAGGCACAGTTGGATAATACAAAAAAATTAGTAGACGCAGGTTCATTAGCTGAATTGAATGAAACGGAACTGGAATCGCAGGTAGAAACCGATAGTGCAAATTATATTACTGCAACAGGTAATGTAGAACAAAGTATTCTTACATTAAAAGCATACATGAGTATAGATGCTGCAGCTCCATTTGAAGTAGATGAGCCACCGGTTGAACAAATACCGTTGGAAAAAATTGCAGACCTTCAACCGGAAGCAGTATATACATTAGCGCTTGCTAATTTACCACAGCAACGCGTAAACGAATATAAATTAAAAGCGGCGGAAAAGAATGCAGCTGCGGCAAAAGGAGAAATGTATCCCACTCTTTCTTTGTTCGGAACTCTTGGTTCAAGATATACAAATTTGGGTGTTGATCTTGTTGGTTTTACTCCACTAAATCAACCGTTTGGTGTTGTAACAGTTAATGGAATAGATTATACAGCGTATACCGCCGCCCCAATCTATGATAAAACATCTTTCTTCAGGCAGATAAATGAAAATTTTGGTCAATCTGTTGGCATTAATATAAGTGTACCTATTTTTAATGGCAATAGTTTACGAGACAATTGGGAAACAGCTAAACTGAATATTAAAAATGCCGAATTGCAAAAGGAAGCTGACAATCAAACATTAAAACAGGATATTTATCAGGCTTACAATGCAGCTATTGTCGCGTTAGAAAAATTTAATGCCAGCGAAAAAGCTGTAGAAGCCGCACAACGTACTTATGACTTTACACAAAAACGTTATGCCGTTGGAATGATTGGTACCATTGAGTTGATAACGAATCAAAATAGTTTATTGAGCGCTAAACTTCAATACGTGCAGAACCAATTTGATTATGTGTTTAAAGTAAAAGTATTGGAGTTTTACAAAGGGCAGGGATTGAAATTATGAATGAAGCTTGATGAATAAAGAACTAAAAGTACAAGTGAGTGACACAACGATGACGAGTAGACGAAATAATGCTGATAACAAAATAAAATTTATTATATGAGTAAGACAGTGAAATGGATACTTTGGGGAGCTGTAGGATCAGTAGTTCTGTTGGTGATTTTAAAATTTGCCGGTGTTTTTGGTAAGGATGAAGGCATTAAAGTAACAGCAGAAAAAGTACAACGCCGTAATATTACCGAGATAGTAAATGCAAGCGGGAAAATATATCCGGAAATAGAAGTAAAAGTTAGTTCTGATAATAGCGGTGAAATAACGGAGTTGGATGTTAAGGAAGGGGATACAGTAAAAAAGGGACAGGTACTTGCACATATATATGCAGATGTTTATAGCATACAACGTGACCAGGCAGCCAGTGGTGTAATTCAAAGCCAGGCACAGGTGGCAAACTCACAGGCATCAATAGACGCACTTAAAGCACAGCAGGAACAAGCGCAACGAACTTTTGAAATGCAGAAAAAATTATACGATGAAAAAGTTATCAGTCAGAATGAATTTAATATAGCGGATGCAAATTTGAAAGGTGCGATTGCCAATTATAAAGCAGCATTGCAAGGAATACGGAGCGGACAAGCAAATGTACAAAGTGCTCAGGCCAGTTTGGAAAAAGCCAATAAAGATTTAAGTCGTACAACTATTACTGCGCCAATGGATGGTGTAGTAAGTTTATTGAATGTAAAAAAAGGTGAAAAAGTAGTTGGTAATAACCTGATGGCTGGAACAGAAATGTTGCGTATAGCAGATATGGATAAGATTGAAGTGAGAGTAGATGTTGGAGAAAGTGATATACCAAAAGTGCATTTGGGGGATAGTGCCTTAATTGATGTGGATGCATTCAGTAACAGAAAATTTAAAGGAATTGTAACACAAATAGCAAGTAGTAATAATGGTGCTGCTACAGAAAGCGAACAAGCAAATTCCAGTACTGACGTTACTAATTATAAAGTGTATATAAGAATATTGCCAGAAAGTTATAATGATCTTATTGGCAAAGGCTCATTCCCATTTCGCCCTGGAATGAATGCCAGTGCTGACATTCAGACAAAAACACATACCAATGTTTTGAGTGTGCCTATTAATGCAGTAACACCGAGAGATAAAAATGATACTGCATCTGCTGGTAGCAAGAAGGATGATAATGCTGCGATTACTGCTGTAGCTTCTTCTGATAGCCTTGAGTTAGTGGTTTTTATTATTGATAAAGAGAACCAGGCAAAAAAAGTAAAAGTAAAGACTGATATTCAGGACATAAATTATATTGAAGTTACCGATGGATTAAAAGAAGGCGATGAAGTAATAACCGGTCCGTATGATGTGGTAAGTAAAACACTTAAACAAAAAGACAAAGTGAAGGTAGTCGACAAGAAGGATCTATATAGCAATAAATAATACTCTTGCAAAAAATATAAATTTTAATTACCTTGTAGCCTGAATTGCTTGCCGCATAAGCTTTATATCTTATTATACCGGTTACGAGTAATGGATTTAAAGAAATCCCCAACAGGCAGCCAAAATTCCAAAATCAGCATCTTTTGAAAAGACAGTTTTTATCACTTCAAATTCTGATAGGATGCATAAATTTTTTACTCGACAATTCTTAGTAATTACTTTTATTTTTCTTGGCAAATCTTTGTTTGCCCAAAATTCTGTATTGGTAAATCTTGGCAGCGTTACTTGCTCCCAGCCTGATTCTCCTGTTTTTTCTTTAATAAGCAATTCTCTAAGTGCATCACCATCCGTGCTGGCAGTATGTGATCTTAGTAATCAATTACCTGATTATTTTAGTTCATTTATTGCTTACAATCCTAAAGACAATAAAATATATATTGATGATATCCGAAGCGGAGATAGCTCCAGAGTATGGGTTTTGGATATAGGCCTTCCCGGTAGTATTACTTGTCCTGCTTCAATACCACTTACACCAACATATACTTATCCTTACGTACCAAACAATTTTGAATTTGACAATAATGGGAATTTATGGAGCTTTCATAATTACAATGATACAACAGGGCTTTGTACGATGGATAATTTTGATGTTACCAATGGCAATGTTCTTTTTACAAAAACATTGCAGTTCCCTTTATTAAATCTTCCTACAACTTTATTTAGTGGAGATGTTACTATTCTTCCCAATGGGCGCATGTTTGTGGTATTTGGTAATGATCCTTCTCAATTATATGAAATTACAAATTATAATAGCGGTACCGAAAATGCTACAGCAACCTATTTAGCAACAATGCCTCAAAATACTTATGGAATGGCTTATATAAATGGATTGTTGGAAATTACCGGAACAGATGAAGTGAGTTCATGTTATTATTATACGTACGATATCAGCAATAATATTTTAAGTGCACAAGCAAATTTTCAGAATGGCCAATCACCAATAGATAACACCAGTATTACACCTGCAGTTGGTTCAACAAAGCAATTAATAAATGCAAGTGTAGTAAATAATAACACCGCCGATCTTACTTATGAAGTGTATGTAAAAAATATTGGAAATGTAGTTTTAAATAATATCAATGCAACAGATGACCTGGGTGCAGCGTTTGGCGCAGCCAATGTTTCCAATGTATCAGTAAGTTTTGAAGCAGGTGCTAATGATGCAGGATTAACATTGAACAGTTCTTACAATGGAACAACGGATATTAATTTATTGAATGCAGGGCAAAATCTTCCCAATGAGATTTCAACTAACACTAACTATTTTTTTAAGCTGCAAATAAAATGCAGAGTAACGAACCTAGATAAAATAACTACTTATTACAATTCCGCAATTGGTACTGCAAATATTGGCAGTGGGTTAAGTATTGTCAGCGTTTCCGATTCATCCAACAATGGTCCATCCACTGTTGTTGATCCGAATAATGATGGCAATCCAAGCGAACCTGGTGAAAATATACCGACACCATTTAATTTTGGTACACTCGTTCCCGTTAGGTTCATAAGCGTAAACGCTATATTGCTAAATAATTCCGCAGTAGTTAACTGGACAGTTGCCACACCAACTGTAGATGCCAATAAATTTGAAGTTGATTATAGTACAGACGGCATAAATTGGACTGCCGTTAAACAATTTAATATTTTAAACAGCAATCAAAGCAGTTACCAATTTACACAGGACAATATTCCTTCTGGAAATATTTATTACCGAATAAAAGAAATAGACAACGACGGTTTTTATAATTACAGCAGGGTAGTGTTACTCAGCAATAAAAAAGACGGTGGTTATGTGATATTCCCGAATCCTGCTAATAGTTATATCCAAATAAGCGCTCCGTATGGAGTTACGGGTAATTGTACATTAGAATTATATGATGCGATTGGAAGAAAATTAATTGATAATACAATCAGCAATTCAACAACAGAATTAAATACATCTCAACTACCGAACGGAAATTATATGTTGAGAATAAAAAACAATGATGCTATCACAACTCAAAAAGTATTGATCGTTCATTAATAATTACGAGGATTTTTTGTGATAAGCATTTGTTCTTAATTCAACATCGTTGTGTCACTCACTTGTACTATTTCAGCTTTGAGCATCAATTAAAGAAAAAGGTTTTCTGCTTCGGCAACACTTTCGGGTTTGCCAACATCCACGAATTTATCGCCGCTATGGTCATAGCCAAGAATTAAATGTTCGGATGCTAAATCAAGATATGTTTCCGTAAGAGAGAATTTACCACGTTGACGGATAAGCGAAAATATTTCAGGCTCAAATACAACTACACAACTATATGCTTTTTGGATAAGGTTGGATTTATTGATGGAAATTTTTTCTTCATTTGTTTTCACATTTCTCCAGCCACACAAATGATTATTCTCATCAAATAAAAAATAACGGGAAGTTTTTCTGTTTGTAATGCCAAAAGAAATTAATGGTTTGTGCTGATGATGAAATGCAATCAGTTTATTCAAATCTAAATCAGTAAGAATATCTACATTCAAAGTAATAAATGGCTCATCTCCATTCAATAGATATTTTGCTTTTAATAACCCACCGCCTGTTTCCAACACTTCATCTGTTTCATCACTGATAATTATATTACTTCCCCAACCATTGTTTTCTTTTACTACATTTATAATTTGGTCTGTAAAATGATGAACATTTACTACTACATCTGTAATATTATATTTCTGTAAGTATTCAATATTTCTTTGTAATAATGATTTGCCATTTACAATAGCCAATGCTTTAGGATGCTTGTCTGTCCAGGGTTTGAACCTTGTTCCTAATCCAGCCGAAAATATCATTGCTTTCATTTTACCCAATTTTCTATGTTCATATGATTTAAAACAAGTTTTACGTTAAACTTATTTTTTAAATGCCTTGCCAATGCTTCGGCTGCATAAACACTTCTATGCTGACCGCCGGTGCAACCAAAGTTTATTTGCAGGTTTTTAAAATCTCTTTTTAAATAATCAGTTACTGAAATATCAACAAGGTCAAAAACACTATTTAAAAATGCAGGCATTTCCGTTTCTTGTTCTAAAAAAGTTTTTACTTCTTTATCAAGCCCTGACAGTTTTTTATATTCATCAATCCTTCCGGGATTTAAAATACTTCTGCAATCAAAAACAAAACCACCGCCATTGTTTGAAGTATCTATGGGAATTCCCAATTTGTAAGAAAAGCTGTTGATATGGACTATCAATGGAGTTTCGCTGGCAGCTTTTATTGGCTCGAAACTTTTGATGACTTTATCATCAATGATCAGCTTTAATAATTTTATAAATTCGGGAACATCAACTCCAACCTGTTTATTCTCGATGAACCATTTTAAATTTCGTAATGCCAATGGAATACTGGTTAAAAAATGTGCCTTTCGTTCAAACAAACCACGGAAACCATACGCACCCAATACCTGCAATAATCTTATTAATACATAACCATTATACTGACTTTCAAAACGGTTTTTATCCATTGGCTTTAGCAAAATCTCTTCCACACGATCCATATAATAATTCAGCAACTTACTTTTCCATTCATCGCTCAGCTCTGCTTTAGCCTGCCACAATAATGAAGCCACATCGTATTGTAAAGCGCCTTTCATGCCACCCTGGTAATCTATAAAATTGATTGCATCATCCTGCACCATTACATTCCTGCTTTGAAAATCGCGGAACATAAAATATTTATGGTCGGCATGAGATAGATATGTGCTCAATGCTTCAAAATCATCTATCAGCTTTTCTTTATCGTATGGAATTTTTAATGTGTCGAGAAAATAATATTTAAAATATAATAAATCGCTGATGATAGCCTGCTTGCCAAACTCTTTGCTGGTGATGCATTGGTTGTAATCCAAATCCTTGTCTCCATTGATTTGCAACTGCGCCAATGCTTTTAAACTTTTTTGAAACAGTTCATACACATTGGTTGTATATCCTTTTTCTTCCAGCACATTCAATAGTGATGTATCTCCAAAATCCTGCTGGATATAAATTGTTTGCTGTTCATTCACTGCAAAAATTTCCGGAACCGGGCAACCGCGTCCTTTAAAATGTTCGCTGAAATACAGGAAGGTTTTATTTTCTTTTATATGCTGGTTATGCGTAGCAATATAATTTTCGTTGGATGATTCAATTCTATAATACTCACGGTCGCTGCCGGATTGGGGAAGTTTGTAGATGGTTTTTACCTCAGCTTTGGAAAATGTAGAAAATAATTTTTTGATTTCTTCGATAACGGGTTGCATTCAGTAAAAATAGAATATTTTGGGGAGCTATTGAAAAGCAGATTAACAATAAAAACTATTTTGAAAAATTTTTTTCTACAAACTCTTTTATTGAATTATTAATTTGTTCTTCATTAATTGGATTGTTTTTGGAATATTCTTTTATCGAATCTAAATTCTTCAAAGAAAGGAGTAAAAAAGATTTAGCATTTGAAACCCGGCTTCTTGCCATTAATTGAATATAATTTAACCTTTCTTTGGTAATGATTTCATTTGGTAATTTATAGGTGTTATCTATGAAGGATGTATATAAGCTATAATTTTTATAATCATTCAAAGTTGACGAATCCTCAATTTCACTTAGTGTCCAATTTAATAATTTCTCTTTAATTGTTTTATCAGCTATCTCTGAATTAGCAATAAGGAATAAGCTAAGCATTCTTGCCATTTGAGCTTTAGCTACATGGTCTTTAAAGTCTTTATTTAATTTTTTAGGACCCTTGTTATCAATCAATCCTAAAACAATATTTCCAAATATGTCCATAGCTTTTCCGGCTTCTTCCATAGCTAATTGATATAATGCATATGCTCTTGGAAGTCTATTATTTTGGTATAATAAATCTGCATCTGAAATTAATTCTTCGCTGTTAATTATACTTTTTTCAATAGCTATTAATAATTCACTTTCATTAATATTCATAGTTTTATTTAATATGAAACTGTAAATAGTTCAGCAAAGGTATGACGTCCAAGTGAGTGACACAACGATGCTTAATAGTAGTACTAAAGCTAAGTCCAAAAAAATTTTATTAAAACAACTTTCCTTGTCCACCGGGCCTTCTAAAAATAGTTGTATTCAAACTCCATTCTTCGGCATTCATATTATATAGCTTGCCGTATTTTTTATATTGCTGCGCTACCATGTCTGCAATGCTTCCTTCGCCACGCATGCGTACGCCCCAGCGGCTGTCATTTACTTTTCCATCGTGACTTTGCTCTATTAAATGCCAAACCTTATCGGCATGGTTCGGGAAATTTTTATACAACCAATCGTGAAACAAAAATTTAATAGCGCCATTCAACCGGATGAACGTGTATGCCGTAAACGTGGCACCGCAATCGGCAGCAGCTTTCATAATGCGTTGCATTTCGTGTTCGTTCAATCCGGGTATCATTGGCCCCATCATAACGCCCATGCGTACCCCGGAATTACTTAGCTCTTCAATTACTTTTAATTTTTGTTTGGCAGTGGTGGTTCGTGGTTCCATAATGCGGCGCAGGTCTTCATTAAAAGATGTGATGGAAACCATTGCCGATACAATTTGTTTCTTCGCCATTTCCTGCAACACGTCTTTATCTTTTAATATCCACGAATTTTTTGTAAGTATCCCAACTGGTTGATTGAACTCGTTGCAAACTTCGAGCAAGCCCCTTGTTAACCGATAGGTTTGTTCTGCCGGTTGATAGCAATCGGTGTTGCCACTTAGCATGATGGGTGTACATTCCCATTTGGGATTCATTAAAAATTTTCGGAGCAATTGCGGTGCATTTTTCTTTATTAAAATCTTTTGTTCAAAATCGAGTCCTGCACTGTAACCCCAGTATTCATGCACATTTCGGGCATAGCAATAAATACAACCGTGTTCGCAACCGGCATACGGATTCATGCTGTATCCCATGCCTACATCTTTGCTTTCTACTTTATTTACAATTGTTTTTGATTGCATCTCGATGTATTGTGTTGGTACATTGGTTTCTTCCCAATCGTCTATACCTTCTATATGTTCTTTGGTTGATTCATTTTTTAAAAATTTATTTTTAGTGTTGATTTGTGCACCACGGCCTTGTTTGTATTGAGTTGTTTCTTCCTGCGATGCTGCGGATACTTTGTGGTGGTCTTGTTGTAACCCCTGTCCCCTAAAGGGGGACTTAGATTGATTGTCCATAATTTTTTGTTAGTTACTCATGATTGTTAGATAATGTATTTGCTAATACTGAAACATCCTAAGTTCCCCTTTAGGGGACAAGGGTAAATAATTCTCCCTGCTTCGTCGTTGTTATCAGCAAATTTTGAAACTCAAATCGTTGAACAATTTGATATTTCATTTCGCCAACGCGACGCTTTAATAATAACATTGCATCGGCTATGAACCTTCCTGTGAAATGTTTGTTGCTGTATTCGGGCCACGCTTTTTCGTATTGTTCGTGTTGTAGTTTTCTTGCAATGGTTAAATGCGGCTCCAGAATGAAATGTGGTTTATTGTCATCGTTCAATTTCATTATTCGTTGTGATTCGGTGCGGATTTGTTTTACCAAATCCTGTATTGGCAATTTTGATGTTATATTAATATAAATAGTGTGCGAAGGAAAACTTCCATAATCTTTCAACTCTATTTTTATTGGATGATAGCTCATTGCAACGGTTTTTAAATGCTGCACAATTCGCTCTTCCAGCATTTCGTATTGCACAAAATTTACCAATGTAATGTGCGGTTTGCCATACAATGCTGTACTGGCTTTGTAGCTGTCGAAGAATTGTTGTTTTACGTGCATGATCTTATTTCGCAATTCTTCATGCGGATTTAGCACCAGCAGGTATTCATATATTTTATACCCCGGGATACTGCTTATTATATTTTTCATACAAAATTTTTTATGATGATAAAATTTGTTTTACTATTTTATTTAGTATAAATTTACTAAATAAAATAGTTAAAACAAAAATACTTCATGGAGTAAAAGAATTTTTACTCCATGAAGACAATCAAATAAAAATGAAATGAATTAATATTATAGTGAAGTAAGGCTTTGATAAACTCAGCCTGTTAAAATTAAAACCTCGTCAATTGTTCTTTTAATAATTTCCGCGCAAAATGTATCCTGCTTTTAATTGTACCTAACGGTTCATGAAGCATCTCGGCAATTTCATGATACTTGTATCCTTCAAAATATAACGTGAAAGGATTACGAAAAATTTCAGGTAGCTTATGAACAGCTGCCTGTATATCTTTCATCTTCAAATTACTTTCTGCAGCATTAGCTGTAGTAACCTGGTTATAGTTCAATAAAAATTCATTGGGGGTATTATCGAAAATAGTATTTCGTTTTGCCTTACGACGATAATTATTGATAAAGATATTGCGCATGATTGTGTACAACCATGCCTTGACGTTAGTACCCGAATTATATTTATCCTGGTTGGCTAATGCCCGGTACATAGTTTCCTGCAAAAGATCTTTTGCATCCTCCTTATCTGCCGTAAATGTATTGGCAAACGGTTTTAGGAATTCCGTATTATTCAATAACAACTGGTTGAACTCTATTGTTGACATATATATTGTTTAATATCTACTATTCTAAGTTAAACAAAAAAAATGACATATACAACAATTTCTGTTGATTTTATCAACAGATTATTTATCAATTATTTATAGTTAAATAAAACTTTACTTGTTTTTAAATAGATGCAACAAATTCTATTACTTCAGTAAAAGATTTTTTGAATTGTATATGAGCAGGAAGTTTCTTTTGGAATGATTGGGTTAGGCGACCGGAAATAATGATCTTATTTTTATTCAATGTATGATCAATTTCAAAAATAAATTTATCGAAATCAAAATTAGGACTAACACATGTTAAATGAGAGTAGATATAATCGGGCTTTTTATGTTTGGCAATATAAGCTGCATCATCAAGCGGAATATTTGTTCCAAGATATAGCACATTAATTCCATGACTTTTTAAAAGATAATAAACAAAAAGCAATCCTATTTCATGATGTTCACCTTCGGGCAAAAAAAGCAAAACAGATTGGTCACTCTTTATAGAAGAAGTCGCGATTTCAATACCAAAAATTAATTTTTGCCGGATAATATTGCATACGAGATGCTCCTGTGCAGGATTAATATTATTAGTAAGCCAAAGAATACCGATTTTGTCAAGAAAAGGGAAAATTATCTGTATAATGGTTTTTTCAATTCCACGGCTTTCAATATGGTCGTCGATAATATCTTCAAATGAATCAATATCCAGATCAACCATGTATTGTATAAGATCATTTATTAGTTTTTCCTGCCGGGCTTCTGTTTGTGTTAGGGTTAAAATTTTTTCTTTTAATTCCTGCCCATCCATTTTATTAATATGTGATATTTTGAATCCATATTTATTAAGCAATGAAACATTCAATATTTTTTTTAACTCATCATTACTATAGTAGCGTATGTTAGTACAAGTACGGCAGGGTTTCAAAAAATCATACCGTTGCTCCCAAATGCGAATAGTGTGGGCCTTTATTCCCGAGAGATTCTCAAGGTCTTTTATAGTAAATGAATTCATCGTAAAACGTGTGCTGTTATTACAATTATTATTGCTGTTTTGTTTAAGCAGCCATCTGTTATTTTAGGTAATTATGAGAACCCTGAATTATAATATAACTTTTACAAAAAAGTCCCTGTCAATATCAATGATCTCTGCTTTGTTTTCCCAGCCTACCTTGGTTAATAGGTTTATGAGGTCGGTTCTGGAATAGTAATACAATGGACAGTTTCTTGCTTTATAACGTACTTTACGTTGCCATGCCAAAAAGCCCCCTGATTTTGGAAAACTCAGGTATAGTTCTTTTGAGATATCCTTTTCTAATTTTTTAAATACATCCAACGGATTCTTTATATAATCAAAAAAACCCACTAACACACCTGCATCAAATTTTTTATCAAACGTGTGTTCAAGATAACCACTATGGATATACGAAGTTTTGCCCTGATCAATAAATTTTTGTGTTTTATGTATAGCAAGGCTAAGCATACCTTCTGCAATATCAAGGCCGGTTACTGTTTTGCCCATATTCAATAATGCTTCACAGTAAACACCACCACCACAGCCAATATCAAGTAATGTTTTTATTCGAGGATCTGCTGCATATTTTAGTACAAGATCATACCGCAACCTCATTGATCTGCGAAAATATTTGTCTAAAAATTTATCCCAGGAACTGCGTTTTTTTGTGTGTCCGTATATACTATCAAAATCCGCGGCATAACCATGAAAGAATGTTTCTACATCTTTAGTTTCAGTAAGTGTATAATTTTTGTTGTCGTTCATATTGCTGATTGCTTATTATATCTGATATATTGGTACATTCAAAATCAGAAAGAAGTTGAGTGATCTTTTTTTCAGTTGATTCAAGGTTTACATAATGGGTAAATTTTATCCGTTGGTGTATACCTGAAATTTTGGGTTGATCAATATCCAATTCCCATGGATGTATATAAAAAATACTGGAACGATGGGCTAATATTTTTTCCAATCTTCTTTTAAAATAATTGTATGGCAATAAACGGAAGTAACCACCACCAACACCAAAATCAAGCCCCGTTAATTTAATGGTACTGATTGGAAATTCAGTTAATCCATTTGTTAGTTCATGAATCTTTGGATTAAAACCAGGCATCCCTGTACGTTTTGCATCACCAGGAAAAATACTGGAGTCATATACAAATCCTTCTTCACGAATTATATCCAGTGCCCAAAAACTTCTTTTATCAATTGAAAAATAAGGAGCCCTAAAACCAGTATAAGTAACTCCAAACTGGTTTATTAATTGCTTACATTTTTTTAACTCTGCTCTGAATTTTTCCGGAGATATCTTATAAAGAAAAGGATGAGAATAAGTATGACAACCAATTTCATGACCTTCTTTAATTATTTCATCAATAAACTTGGGATGGTCCTCAATTGTTTTGCCTAATAAAAAATAGGTGGCTTTAACATTAAATTTTTGAAATAGTTCCAGTAATTTATAATGCCCGATATGCAATCTTTTTTCGATACTTCCCCACCGTTCAAGCGGCAAGTCTATTCCCTGGTACCAATCTTCAAAATCTACTGTAAATGCAATTTTCATTATCGAATTTTTCTATTATAAATTTCATGCAATTGCCTAATCATTAAACGCATATCCCAGTGATCTATTACGTGCCCATTAGCTAATTTACCAAACCTAACTCTTAGGCTTGGTTGCAAAATTAACTGTTCTGCATAATATATTAAAGCATCAATATTTCCTTGTTCTACAATAAACCCTGTTTTTTCATGTTCCAGAACTTCATTGGCACCTTCTACTAAAAAAGTAACCACCGGAAGTTGTAATAGCGAAGCCTCAACTATCACTCTTGGCAACCCTTCTCGTAGCGAAGTAAACATAAACAGATCGCTAACAGATAAAAACTTTGGCACATCCTGTTGATACCCCAAAAAAACAACACTTTCTTTATCTATCCCTAAATTTTGACATAAAGTTTTGCACTCTTCTAATAACTCCCCTTCTCCAATAAGTAATAACCTTAGGTTAACATATTTTTTTTTTAAACCTGCAAAAGCTCGTATGCTATACCGTTGTGCTTTAGAATAAGAAAATCTCCCTACATTAATTATTACAATGTCATTTTCTGTAATACCCAGCGATTGCCTGAATTTTTTTCTTTCATTCTCATCATTGATTGCCTGGCTTAAATAAGCTTCAATATCTATTCCACTTCGCACTATTTCGTAAGGAATATTTTTCCCGATGTTTTTTTTATGATATGCTTCAATGGTATTGTATCCTACAGAAATAATAAGGTCAGCACAATGAATAGTTGATTTTTCAAGCAGGATATAAAATTTTCTTTTAAATGAACTCATCGGATCATTGAAAGTAACGCCATGCAATCCGTAAATAATATATGGACATCCCGCAAGCCATGCCGCTAATTTGGTAATAAAGCTGGCTTTAGTTTCATGCGTGTGAACAATATCGTACTTCTCTTTTTTGATAAGCTTATAATAAAACCAAAGCGCTTTAATATCATTTATAAATGATATTTTATTAACTAAATGAGAGCAGGGAATAATTTTTATTTCCGGGTGATGAATGAAAAGGTCATCTTTATAATCTGCTCCGCAGCTCAGGTGAAATTCAAATTCATCTTTTAACCCTGCAATGCTGTAATAAATATTTTTTTCAACTCCCCCACCAAGTACCAACCGAGTAGTTGTATGTAAAATCTTTTTTTTCTTCATAATACCTTCCGTATTCATTTTTGTATGTTTTCTTTTTTATTGCAGATATACTTTTTTATACCATACTTCCATGCTAAGTAAAGTCCATAAAATTTTTGCTCTTTTCTCTGCAGGTATTTTAACGGCTTTTTTCAATAGATTATCTATAAAATCTTTTCGTATAAATTTTTTGCATAAGGAAGATTCAGCACTTACATAATCAAAAATAATTTCTTTCAATTCATTGTCTACCCAATGTTTCAGTGGTATTTCAAAACCACGTTTTGGTTGATTTATCAGTTCTTCAGGAAGATATTTTTTTGCCAGTTGACGCAGCAGGTATTTTGTAGTGCTGCCCTTTATTTTGAAATCGTCATTAATAGTTGGGGCATACTCAAGCAATTCCTTGCAAAGAAAAGGGCTTCGGCCTTCCAATGAATTGGCCATTGTAGCAATATCCATCTTCACTAATAAATCACTAAACAAGTTTGTATTAAAATCTAAATTCATTATTTTTTTTAAACCACCGATATTGCTATTGGCAATTATATCAAAATCATTCCTTATTGGTTGGGAATAATCGAAGGATGGTATTATAATATTGTTTTCATAATCTTCAAATATATCTACTCCCGCGGATAAATAAATTTCAAGGCTATCTTTTGAAGCAAATGATGCCAACCTATATAAATAATTAAGCGTAGATTTTTTATTATGAGAATGTGGTAATATTTTTTTTGTAAAAGCTGCAATATTTTTTATTGCTTTTCCCGAATTAAAAAAATCATATTTAGCAAAAGGAACATAACGACGATATCCACCAAACAATTCATCTGCGCCATCACCATTTAAAATAACAGTAAGATATTTTTTTGCTTCCTTACTTACATAATAGCTTGGTATTGCAGAGCTGTCAAAAAAAGGCTCTCCATAATTACAAAGAATTTTTTCTAGGTCATTTTTTAAATCAGAGAAAGATATTTTTATTTCTGTATGATGTGTTTGGTATTTATTGGCCACCAGCTTAGCTAACGGAGCCTCATCATATTCACCATCAAAAGACACAGTAAATGTTTTTAATCTATTGTTATACTTACTTGCAATTGCTGTAACAAGGCCGCTATCAATACCTCCGCTTAAAAAACAGCCTACTTCAAGGTCAGATGATTCTAATCTTCTTTTAACGGCCTGGTTCAAATAACTATTTACTTTTTCTTTGCTTTGTTGAAAATTATCATTATTTCTATTTCGATAAAACTCATTAATACTCCACCATTGTTTTTCATTAACTGATAAAGTAGTGCAATCAATTTCTAAAAAACTTCCGGAAGCCAGTTCTGTAACATTTTTATATGGAGTAAGATTTCTGTAAAAAGAACCTAATCTGAGATAATGATAAAAATTATCCTCATTTATTTGTAGTGGTAGTAAGCCTTTTAGGCAATTTAGTTCGCTTGCAAAAACCAGTTTGTTTTCATCTTTATAATAATACAATGGTTTTTTACCTGCTCTATCTCTCGCAATGAATAATTTTTTTTTATCCTTATCATATATGGCAAACGCAAACATTCCTTCGAGGTAATTCAAAAAATTAATTCCAAATTTTTGATATAATAACAATAATGTTTCAGTATCTGAAGAAGTTTTTCCAATAAGATTATATTGTTTTCTTAAATCAGCATGATTATAAATTTCTCCGTTAAAAATCATAGTAAACCGGCTATCCAAATGCATCGGTTGTTTACCCCCTGAGATATCAAGAATGGATAAACGCAAATGGTATAGGTCAATATTATGTACCATAAAACCATTCTGTTCATCGGGCCCTCGATGAAGCATATATTGATGGATAAGCTGATGATTTAACGGGAAGTTTACTGAACCTGCGATACCACACATATTACACAAACTTTAGTGTGGGCAAAATAAATGCTTATTATTGAATAGCGAATGATATTTTGGATAAATTTGCCGGCACAGTACTTCAATACGAATCAATTAAAATTCCCTGGTTTAATTTTGAAATGAAATTCATAGGCATCATAGATATCCTACTATTCCCATTATATGTTTGGATTTTTTACCTGATTTTTTCTGCCAGGAGAAAACATATACAAGATCCTATTCTAAAAAAATATCACCAACAATTTTTTTGGACCAAAATAGCTACTACAATAGCATTTACCATTTTCTGTTTATTTATATCTCCCGGAGACTCCACCTCATTATATTATCCCGAAGGGGTAAATATTTTTCATTTGATTTTAAAGGATCCATTGGCAAATATTAAATGGGTTTTTATGGCCGGGAAAAATTTTGATGAAACATTGCTTGCCGATGTATATAATACAGGCTACTTTAAAGGAGAAAGTAATTACTTTATAGTAAGACTTGTAACAATCTTTTCTTTTGTTTCGTTTGGCAGCTATATTGTAATGAATCTTTTTTTTGCAATGATTGCCTACAGCGGAGTATGGCGTTTATATAAATTCTTTTATGAACAATATCCTCATTTGCACAGAAGCCTTGCTATTGCTGTTCTTTTTTTACCTACTCTGGTATTTTGGACAAGCGGAATTTTAAAAGATCCTATTTCTATAGCTATGTTAGGATGGCTAACATACTCATTATATTGTTTACTTTATAAACGGCAAGGGCTTATCAAGAATACCGTAATCATACTTATTTCGAGCTACATGCTTTTTATTGTAAAAGCATACATTTTATTCTCTTACCTCCCATTTTTTATTTTATTCATTATACTAAAAAATTTAAAGGCTATAAAAAACATATTCCTGAAATTATTAGCAGGCATACTGCTGCTGTCTTTAGGTGTTTTGGCATTTTTTTTAGTAGCTGGTGAGTTTAAAGATGAAATGGGAGTATATGCAGTAGATAAATTAGCTGATAACGTAAAAACCCAGCAGGAAAATTATATAAATATGGCCGATCAGGCTGAATCATCTTTTTCATTAGGGGTAGAGTTTGATGGATCGACGAGTAGCTTAATCAAAATGGCACCGGCTGCAATTGTAGCTACATTTTACCGGCCATTTATTTGGGAATCAAAAAAAATATCAACACTACTCTCCTCTTTAGAAAGCCTTGCTATGATGTTGCTCTTATTTTATGTTTTCTTTAAAGTAGGGCCATTGAATTTTATTACAAGTTTTTTTAAAGATCCTATGATTCTTTTTTCTTTTTTCTTTTCTGTTGTATTTGCACTTTTTGTTGGCGCCACTACACTTAATTTCGGAACATTGGTTCGATATAAAATCCCTTGCCTTCCATTTTACATTA
>Ga0207035_1075_pt1 | contig 21656 bp, 22 predicted proteins | sample Alteio_BWMinCont_77_FD_153272 | JGI IMG/M metagenome (GOLD analysis project Ga0207035, IMG submission 153272) | Enriched cells from forest soil in Barre Woods Harvard Forest LTER site, Petersham, Massachusetts, United States -... | ecosystem: Environmental > Terrestrial > Soil > Temperate forest >... | reverse complement strand
GATTGGAACAGGTCTGATCTTAGTTGTCCTATCTTCTGCCTGTCAGGTCTCTTTTGCGTGGGGGGCGAAGCTCGTACAAGCGCCGTGGCGTGCGCAACAACCTCTGCTGCTATACGGCTACGGTTCCGGGCGCACTGAAAACCGATGCGCTCGCGCAATCGACTGTACTGTGAGAGCACGAGCGGACGTAAAACAGGCTTGCGGCTGGAAGCAACGGCCACAATAGCGCCAAGACTTACTGAGACAGCAGGAGGCACAAATGGTCCAACAGGTCCACCAAACTACGCAAGAAAGCCACCGTTCGTTTGCTTTCGGCAAGGTGCTTATCGTTGACGAAGACACTCGAGACCTCGACTCTCAGGCGGAACTCTTTGAAGCCAGAGGGTTTACCGTTTCTAAGTGCGAGTTATATGACAAAGCAATCCGCTCCATTGAAAGAGAGAAGTTTGATCTCGTTGTTGCGGATCAAGGGCCCTCCACTCTCGAGGCACAGTTGGTGCTGCGATATTTGAACCAATGTCAGCCATCCACTCCTTGCATCGTGATGAGTCGCAGCACAGACGTAAATTGTTACCTACGAGTTATGGAACTGGGCGCAGTCGAGTATCTGGAGAAGCCCCTGTCACTGAGAGATGTTAATCGCATACTCCAGAATCACCTCGGGGTCAGACCGTCGGGATTAATACCGAGATGAGCGAGATGAAGATGTCTCACGAAGAGATGATGGACGCAAACGGAACCAACGGGGCGGCGCGTAGAACCGAACTAGAGTTTCGGCGTATGTTTCAGCCTGCAGTCGGTGTTGCGCATGTGGCACCGAACGGCCGGTTTCTTATGGCAAGTCCGGCTCTGCTCCATATCTTGGGCTACAGTAGGAGCGAATTACTGAGTAAGACCGAGGAGGAAATTACACACCCTGATGATCGTGCACGTGATGCTGCCTTGTTCACCGCCATGTTGAATGGTGGCGACACGTCTTACAAGACCGAAAAGTGTTACCTATGCCGCGGGGGTCGGCCGGTGTGGGCTACAGAGACGTGCTCAGCGGTCGAGGATAACGCTGGTTCTCTCCTCTATCGTATTTGTCTCATTCAGATCGACGAGCGCAAACAGGCCGAAGGACACTTTCGATTAGTTGTGGAATCCGCGACCAGCGCCCTGGTTTTGCTAAATCAAGAAGGCAAAATCGTTCTAGTAAATTCGCACATGGAAAAGCTTTTCGGCTATGCCCGAGGGGAACTCCTCGGCAAGCCCGTGACGATCCTGGTTGCGAGGTCGTCGAAGAAGAGCCACAAAGAGATCCTCGGCAGGCTTATGAGCCAGCTTAACGATCGAGCGTTCGGAACGACATGGAATACGTATGGACGACGCAAAAACGGTACATATTTCCCTGCGAATCTGGGCCTCAATGCCGTTCACACCCACACAGGAACCTGGATACTAAGTTCGGTCGTGGACATGACTGAGCGCAAGTGGTCAGAAGCTAGCCTACCCCACACGAGGGCCATACTCCCGGGCTTTCGGCCAGCCATTAGCGAGGGCCGTAACGCGCGAACGGGATTATTGCCTGTTCGGTGATCTCGCGCCCGTCTTCGAACTGGTTTCCGCGCCCGATCACGCGTCTCGGAGGCACCCGTTCTGGGGAGGCATACTACGATTGAGTTCGCCGAGATCAGCCTGTTCAAAGGCCTTATGAGAAGTGAAATCAGGGTGATCGAGGCCGCAGCTGTAGAGCGTAGATTTTCAGCGTCGCAGATAATTGTCATCTGCAAAGAGCGCGCGAATCGGCTCTTTGTTGTTTCAGAGGGCTGCCTAAACTATTCCTCGGTGACAGATGACGGACGAGAGATTCTGTTAGGGAGACTTGTGCCGGGCGATGCCTTTGGAATCGCTACTTTTCTTTCGGAACCCGGCTGTTATCTGGGCACGGCGAAAGCCGTTTGCGATACTACAGTGTTTTTCTGGGACTATCGGCTGATCCGCCAACTTGCAACAGCTTATCCACGACTGGCTGAGAATGGCATGAGAATTGCATTGCGCTCTGTTGCGTTGCACGTAGAAAGGCATGTCGCACTCGTATCTAAGAGTGCCCGGGAGAGAGTGGCATGCGCATTAGCGAGACTTGGAACCCGGGGGGGACGCGTTCTTCCTACAGGGATTGAAGTTGATATAAAGAACGAGGATCTCGCCTCTTTAGCCGACGTGAGTCTCTTCACCGCCAGCAGGCTCGTGACACTGTGGGAACGGAAGGGAATATTGGAAAAGAGCCGTGGAAGGGTGCTTATTCGATCGCCAGAGAGATTGCTCGCTGCGTGACTTCCCCGGGGCCGTGACCTTAACAGCCGCAGCTCGGCACCTTCGTTCATGCAGCTGTGCCCTTCAGCCCCCAAGCTAAGTCCGCGGGTGCCTGTATTCTCGGCTCACTCTTGTGAGTGAAGTGAGAACCGTTCTTTGCAATTCGAGAATCCGGCCTCATCGAGGCGCGCACGTGTCGCGACAAGTAAATGGAACCGTTGCTGGCAGATCGTACCGCACGTATCAACTCGTGTCCGATGTCGACTTTGTCGATCAACCCGATCGCTCCTGCCTCGATGTGTTCATCTGGATCCGTCATGTTCGCACTCATGAGTACGACGGGAATCTTCAGCCCCCTAGCGCGCAATTCCCGGATCGCTTCGGGGCCTGTAAGGAAAGGCATGCCAATATCACTAACGATTACACAAGGACGCAGGATATTAGCCGCGCTCACAAGTGCCTCGCCGTCAGCCACAGAACCGACGATTGCGTAGTGCTGGGACAGCACCCGAGTAACCAGCAACCGCATTTCCTCGAAGTCATCAGCAACCAATACTCGTAGTCGTTGCATAAGGCGCCCGTACCTCTCCGGAACGGGAATAGCATAATCGCAACGGTAGAGTCCGGTCGTTGCTCAGGACCAAGCTACGGTGACAAAATCTGGCAGGCTAGGCGACGAGTAGTTTTTCGGGGCAGCGGATGAGGACTTTGCCACGGTGTTTTTCGAGGGCCCCCTCTCGTTCCCAACTCTTGAGAAAACGGCTTGCCGTAAAGACGCTAATGTCGGCCAGGGAGGCGAGATCTTCATTCTTGATATCAACTTCCAGACCGGCAGGAAGCATATGGCCTGCTCGCGATCCAATTTGAATCAGCGTGTAAGCGAGCCGTTCTTCGGCAGTATCAGATACGAGGGCGATGTGTCGTTTGACGAACACTCCCACGTAATGCAGAGCAATTCGTAGGGCATTTTCAGCCAGCAGAGGGCACGCTGTCGCAAGGCGCCGGATACAGTTTCTTTCCCATATCAGGACCTCCGATTCGGTCACGGTGTCGGCCGTCCCGATATAACGGACAGTATCCGCAACCAAAGATCCCAAACCGAAAACGTCGGCAGGCACGAGGCGACCAAGTAGGATTTGGCGACCGTCCTCCGCAACCCTAGAGAAGTTCACGTGGCCGGTTTGTAAGAGATACAAGTGTAGCGCGGGCTCATCGCTTCTAATTATTGGGGTGGTCGGTGTGTATCTTCGCGGATGGCCGGCAGCGACTATGGCAGATATCTGTTCTTCGGTTAAACCTTTGAATAACGCTACAGACTGCTTCGAATGGCGACTGTGACTGACTGGGTGCTGCATGGACAAATTCAATTCTATGCGGGAACGAGGGTCTCGATAACTGCAAACATTGACAGCTTCTTCTGCTCATTGCTGGCCAGGGCATTGGTGAATCGAGCCACTGGCGGGCTCCGGACTTTGTGTACTACCCGCGGCGAAACGCCTCTTCGCAGACAGCTCTTACAAGTCGTTCCGCCGGCTGCCGTTGTGTAGATCATTGCCCCAGAGCAAGGATGGTCCTTGGGCTCAACGGGTAGACTCAGGGACAGTGGCAAGCCGAGCGCGACGCCAGGGGGCGCTTTTTCTCGAAGACTCGCTTCTCGTACTGTTTGTTGCTCCAAATCAGCGACGGCGCTCCGACATCTGGAGATGATGCTCGATACGAGGAGATCGCTATGAAACACAAGTGCTCGCCAATTACGTTTACTCGACTAGTCTGCCTGTCTGCATCACTGCTAGTGCTGACAGTTGCGCTTAGGGCGCAATCCCGTCCGATGGCCGCGCCCTCTTTGCTTCCTCTGCGCGCGACCATATCTCTTACGTCATCACTGGTCGTACTTCCCGTCAGGGTGACCGACGCGGAAGGCAACAACATCAGCGGTCTGACAAAGGAAGACTTCCGCGTTTACGACGACAAGCAAACACAACAGCTAACCCTATTTCAACAGGAAGACACTCCTGTCACGGTGGGGCTGCTCGTGGATCACAGCGGCAGCATGGAAACCAAGCTGCCAAACGCCATCGCCGCAATTTATGCATTTGCCCAGTCAAGTAACCCCCAAGACGAAATGTTTGTCGTCAACTTTAACGACAGAGTGTCGACTGAGTCGATGGGAGGGGCGCCATTTACGCACGACCCCGCGATACTTAAGAAGGCGATCGCGGCCGTTGCTCCCAGCGGACGAACTGCCCTTTACGATGCCGTCGCGCAAGGACTCATTCACCTCGGGTTAGGTCAACAGCAGAAGAAAGCACTGATCGTAGTGAGCGACGGCGGGGATAACGCCAGCCAATACAAACGCTCTCAGGTGCTGAGGTTGGCGCGTGAGGCTCAAGTCACTATCTATTCCATAATTCTGGTGGACGCGTTTAGCAAGGACCAGAATCCCCGGGCGCTTGTGCAACTCTCCAAGGATTCTGGCGGCGCAGCTTTTTTCCCCGAATCGCAGCAAGCCGTCATTAAGGCTTCTTCTCTCATTGCTGAGGATCTTCGACAACAATACGTGCTTGGCTTTATGCCTGACAAACAACTCGCATCGGATTCATTTCGCAAGCTGCAAGTCAAGGTAGTCACTCCTGACATCGGGAAGGTCCAGGTGCGAACGCGCCTCGGCTATTTGTGTTGCAAGTGAGGCCAAGTTGCGTGCTTGATGTGTTCGCCGTCTCAGATCGCCGAAACGCGGAGATGAACTAACGCCAATTAACTGTCTTGCGGAGAGGACGCCGTGGCTGGACACAGGATGCGTTTCCTATTTCTAGTCCTCACCTTATCGGCGCTTGCCGAAGGGAATAGCTCTGAACAATCACAGGTGAAGTTGAAGACGGCCATAGTTGCTGATGTCGAGTTGGTGCAGATACCAGTCATCGTCTTCAATGACAAAGGTATGGTGGCCACAGATTTGCAAAAGGACGACTTCCGCCTGGTTGAGGACGGAATTGAGCAACGCCTGTTGTACTGTGACAAGGAGCGGGAATCCGTTTCACTTGTGATTCTTGGTGATGTCAGCCAAAGCATGACGAGAAAGATTCAATTCGTTCAAGAAGCAACCGAGTCGATCTTGGAGGCTCTGCCCCCTGACAGTCGCTATCAGGATGAATATTCAGTGTTCGGTATCGAAAATCAGGCGGTACAGCTTGTACCCTTCACTAAGGATCAACAGAGTATCGTACGGAGGCTTTCTGCTCTCCTTGCATCTACCAATGGGGCCACCGCCCTTTTTGATGGAATCTATGCCGGGGCGTTAGCCGCCGACCGTGAGGCCGAGAATAGTCGGCGTGCGGTAATCATTATTTCGGATGGTGGAGACAACCACAGTCGCCACAATCTCAGGCAAACGAAAAGGTTTCTGGAGGAAGTTGGTCTGCCAGTGTTTGCTGTTATGGCAGGGCACGAGTTTGAGGAGTTACCGCCACCGGAGACGCCACCACGATTACGTGGGATTCCTATCCCCATTCCCATGCCCGATGTCGATTTTGTCGGTCCTGCAGAACGCCGTGGCCCCCAGGACCTAAGAACTCTCACCGAGGTCACCGGGGGCGGCGTATTTACTGCTCACGACCCTGAGGGTCTCGATCGCATTGTTCGGACCATTAGTCTTGCTGTGCGTTATCAATATGTTCTCAGCTATCAAACACTGGGAACTGAACAGATCAAGACACAGAACAATTGGCACGGGATCCGGCTTGAATTGATCCCGAGCGGCAAATTCAAGGGATATAGTATTTATTACAAGCGTGGCTACTACAGAAATAGCCGAGAACTGACCTCAAGAGGGAACCTGAAATAAGAGGAACGCACGCCAGAGCATCCACCGAATCGTGCGGTGGTGCTCTGTAGTGAATAAGCGAAATCCGCTAGTTGCTCTAAGGCAACGACCCCGCTCTCACGACTCACTATCCTGCCACGAGGGAAAACTTTGTGAGGCGACTCTCCCACCTATGTAAACACCCGCCGAACTAAATTCTGGTGCTCGAGTTATCCGTACCTTGACCAGGCGTTTCAACCAGTTCGATGGCTGTCGTGAGTGGGCGCGTAAAACCGAACCTCCAGAGTTTGACGGGAGGTATGCATGCCAGAAAACCGGCCGCAGGGATGTTCACTGGATCCGACCAGGCGGAGTGTCGAATCCCAGCACTTTGAGGACTTGTTGCGCCAGAAGATTGTCGGTCAAGAGGATGGCATCCGTGCCGTTGCCGATTTTTATCAGGTTTTCCGCGCTGGGCTGTGTCCTCCCGGGCGGCCCGTTGCGAATCTACTCTTCTTGGGTCCGACGGGATCGGGGAAAACACGCCTCGTGGAGGCGGCCGCAGAAATATTGTTCGGCGACCCGCGCGCAATCATCAAGGTGGACTGCGGCGAATTTCAGCACTCCCACGAAATCGCTAAACTAGTCGGCTCGCCTCCCGGGTATCTGGGCCACCGAGAAACTCATCCGTTGATTACCCGAGAAGAATTAGAGAAACATCACACAGATACCCTCAAGCTGAGTTTCCTGCTTTTCGACGAAATCGAAAAGGCGTCGGATGCACTTTGGCAATTGCTACTGGCAATGTTGGATAAAGCCACGTTGACGCTGGGCGACAATCGGCGCATAGACCTTTCTCGGGGCATTATCTGTCTAACCTCGAACCTTGGTGGCACCGAGATCACGGAGCTGATGACCGGAGGCATGGGTTTCGTACAGCCGGCGAACACGCCTACGAGCACACTCGACGGCAAAGTGACTCGCACGGCCCAGGCCGCAGCGCGGCGGAAGTTTTCACCTGAATTTATGAATCGACTGGACAAAGTCGTGGTTTTCCATCCACTGCGAACCGCGCAGCTCGAACAGATTTTGGAGATTGAACTGGGCATGGTTCAACAACGGGTCCTGAACACTATCAAGGGCCAATTCCAGTTCCGTGTCACATCCGCTGCGCGAGCACGCCTGCTATCCGAGGGCACAGACATCAAATACGGAGCGCGGCACTTGAAGCGCGCTATTGAGCGGAACATCGTCCACCCGGTCGCAAACCTGCTCACAACTGGCCAGCTTCAACCTGAGGACGTGCTGTGCGTCGACTGGGATCAGGACGGCGAGCGGCTCGTATTTGAAAAGGAGAACAGAAGCTCGGAGCAACCTCTGGCAGCTAGCGCAGCGGCTGGTGCCTAGTCCCAGCTTTCTGTCAGTCTACCGAGAGGATGGAAAGTTGGAAGACAGAGGACGACTTCGCTGCAACCATATCCCGTGTTGGGTCGCGGAGCCACCCTCTGTCCCAAGTTGCTCTATCGGAAATTAAAATTGATGCCAGCTGCATAGCGAAACGTATTCTGAGTGGGATCTCCTGTGAAAGGAGTGCCGAAATGAGTGAGCAGATATCCGACCTCCATCGGGCGAACGGATATAGCTCGGTTGATGTGAATATCGACGCCAAACCCAACGGTAAGAGCAAAGGCATTGTTGTCGGGGGCCACACCTGTCACCTTGGTTGCTGTAAACAGATTCGCGTAGACGTTGGAGTGAGCGCCACCGATCAGGAACTGGCCATACGGCTCAATTCTCCCTCGCTTTTTGATCTCGGGCCCAAACATATACGTGAAGAGGTTACCTCCGACGTGGAACGATCCACTTTGGAACGATGCGCTTTGTGCCACGAGCGGGTTCACTGCAGGCGGTGGAATTACGAAATTTTGCTGCGAATTCCCATACCCCTGCAGGTCCATTTTGATGCCGAACCAAGGCCTTGGGAAATAGACGAGAGAGCCACCGCCGCCATTCAATACTTGCGAACTGGTGCCTTGAATACTTGGATTGAAGTCGGCCAACGAATAGTCAACGCCCACTTCTATCTTAGTCGGTTGATCCTGAGCAAAGGCTTGTCCCCCCAGCAGGACGACGGTCCCCATTACGGCAAACAGTGTTATTACTTTCATGTATCTTCTCTCCTGTTCCTTGTCGCGAGATTTGCCAAATAGAGGGCTCACAGGGGGCATCGCAGGAACCACGTTCTGGTGAGCCCTCTAGGTGGAGTAATCATGTTGAGAACCAGAATATGGTGTACACATGCCGGTATTAACTGGCAAAAGTATCAGCGGGCTAGTCGAAGCCTGAGATTTCTCCGGAACCCTGACCTCTTCGACCGATTGGACGTGCTTAGGCTCCAGTCGCGCGGCAGGCCCTAAGAAGCAGAACTCTCGAGGCCGAAAGTTCAGTATTTCTCAGGGATGAAGTGTCGGCCCTTAACAGGAGATTCGTCGTCGTATCGGCGTTTCTGCGATCGCTTCGGCAAGAGTACACGCTTGCGGGAGACTTTACGGTAAGGAATCAGATTCAACAGATGCGAAATACAATTGAGCCGCGCTCTGCGCTTGTCATCGGAGCGAATAATGTACCAGGGAGCGTGCGCCGTATCTGTGGCTGCGAGCATATGGTCGCGGGCGCGCGAATAGTCATACCAGCGGCGAAACGATTCCAAGTCCATTGGGCTCAACTTCCATTGTCTCATCGGATCGTCGATTCGTGCCTCGAAACGGCGCTGTTGCTCTTTCTTGCTTACCTCTAGCCAGTACTTGATCAGGATAATTCCAGCATCCACGACGTACTTCTCGACGGTCGGACAGAGAATCAAGAAGTCTCGGTATTGCTTCTCCGTGCAGAACCCCATCACGTGCTCCACGCCGGCCCGGTTATACCAACTGCGGTCCCAAATTACGATTTCGCCCGCAGCGGGGAAGTGTGCCATGAAGCGCTGCATGTACATCTGGGACTTCTCGCGACCGGATGGGGCAGGCAACGCCACCAAACGGAATACGCGAGGGCTCACGCGCTCGGTAAGTGCACGGATAGTTCCTCCTTTGCCCGCGGCATCGCGCCCTTCAAACACGACCATGATTCGAAGGCCTTGGTACTTGATCCAGTCCTGCAGCTTGCAGAGCTCTGTTTGCAAACGCCTCAGTTCCTTTTCGTATGACCGGCGTTTCAACTGCCTGCTGCCGTTCTCTTTCTTAGACATCGCGCGCGCCTCAGCCGTGAATCTGGGTGACCTCTGCGACCGCCTGTCGAGCCAGTAAGAGTTCTAGTTCGGGTTCAACAGAGATCGTCGTTTCCAGATCACTCTGTCGGTACTGCAAAGAATACTAGGCCCGCTAGTGAGCGAAGGCAGAGCGAGAAAGCCTCACCCGTCTGCTTTGCTTCATAAACTCCGCCTTTAGAGAAACGATTTACATCAGATGGTGTTGCATCGACCGGTTGAGTCGGCCCGACTCATCAGGAGGTGGCGCGAAGCTCATCCTCAAGACCTAGTCTATGCGACTAGTTGTTGCAGCTTGAAATGTGTGTTATGAAATCGACCAATTAGGGGTCTTGTCCATGCAATGTAGGTTCTGTGGATCAGTCAACCAGAAGAGGTTCATCGGGGAGATGGGCATCCGTTCTCCCGGACTGAAGAACATTGACAAAGCCGTCGTATGGGTATTCCCCAATCTTATTGTCTGCTTGGATTGTGGTATGGCGGAATTCATCGTGCCCAAAAACGAATTGGGTGCACTTGCAAAAGGCGATGCCGCCGCTGCGGCGGGGTCTTAATTTCCTGAAGCATTCATCGGAATTTAGCCCACGCCGTATGGTCGATGCTCAAGACGAGCGTTCGACTACTTCCCTGGGAATATACGGCTGAGTGTTCCGCACAGATACACCGTTAGAACTGACAGTTTGCCTGCCGCCTATCAATGGAGATGCTTGGGCTCGGGAAAAAAGTTAATGAACGTCCGCAAATTGTGCAGGGCCGCTCTGCTTACTTCTATCCTGAGTCTGGTTGGTCTCCCCGTCCTTAGCGCCGCTCAGGAAGCCCACCCGCCGCACTGGGCCTACGAGGGCACGGAGGGGCCTAAAGAGTGGGGTAGCTTGGATTCAAGTTACGCCGCCTGCTCAGTTGGCAAAACACAGTCACCTATCGACATCAAGGGCGCGAAGAAGGCGGATTTGCCGGCACTTAACTTTAGCTACCGCGCCGTGCCTCTAAGCATCATCGACAACGGCCATACCATACAGGTCAATTACGCTACCGGCAGCACGCTGACAGCCGGGGAGAAACTCTACACGTTACAACAATTTCACTTTCACCATCCCAGTGAAGAGCACGTGAACGGGAAGGACTTCCCTCTGGTCGCCCACCTTGTGCATGCGGATACCGAGGGGCACTTGGCGGTCGTTGCTGTGCTCTTTGAGCTGGGGAACGCCAATTCTCTAATCGATACTCTATGGAAGAACCTTCCACCAGAGAAGGAGAAGCCTCAAGACACACCTTCAGTCTCTATTCAGGCGGAGGATCTGCTTCCCAGTGAGCGCAGTTACTTCACTTATGCTGGGTCGCTGACCACTCCCCCATGCACTGAAGGGGTGTCCTGGTACGTCCTGAACAACTACGCCACAATCTCCCCGCAGCAGGTGGCCGCTTTCGCAAAGATCTATCCGACGAATGCGCGGCCCATCCAGCCGACCAACGGCCGTGAGATTCTGCTGTCTAAATAGAGGTTCGACATTCGGGACAAAGTTAGCCGCCTCTGAGTTACTGGCGCGTCCACTCCCAAGAGCGGACGTTCCAACTCGCCCACCGCCTTTCCCCTGCATGCTAGGCCTGCACCGATCGGACGATGCCAGCCATAACTGAAGCCACATCGGAAACTGGGATTCCGGGCGGGCCAGTTCCGATAATGGGACTTGGCGGGGCGCAACGTACCCTGAATCTTTCCCTTTGACTAGTATCGAAACGCAAAATCAATCCGCAAGCTCGAAGGGCGGGGAAGGCGGGCCGATGGATCTCCTCACGGGGGTGACGGCTGGGCGGTTCGGATCTTCCCCGCATATCGGTTGTTTGTCCCACATAGAAAAACCGTGGGGCATCCGTGTGCGCGACGCAATAGACAAATAGCTGGAAAGGATTTAGGACGTTCCGCGAGTCGCATAAAAGTTCTGGACCGCACCCTCCAAGAAACGCAGCATCGTGCAAGTATCGCGTTTCCTAGGGTTGGCTTGACACCTGTCAGTTCTACCACTCACCAAGCGTTAGCTCGCCCGGCATAGTTTTAAACCTCGAAGGGAACGGGAAAGCCTCTCCTTCCTTCGACAACTCTCCGTATTGGGAGTTGGCTCGACACTCGCGGGCGGCGAGTTTAGGAAGCATCTGGCTTCTCGAGGTAAAAAAATGAAATGGAATGGAAAGGTGTTTCTGCCGTTGGTCTGTCTGGTGTTAACGACAGGAATGGGTGCAGCGCAGCAATGGGGTCCTGCTCAACTGCAGTCGCCCGCCCCACTTCACGTGAACGGACAAATCCTCATGGATACCGGCCAACCCGTCTTCGAACCCGTCTCTGTGGCATTTGTATGTGGGGGGCACACTTTGCAGGTCACCCGTACCGATTTGAAGGGATATTTCCAATTCGACTTTGGAACGGGTCCTCACGCCAATATGGACATGAGCTTCAGCGATGATGCCCCCATACCATGGGTCACCAACAGCCTGAATCTTCCTCAAAGTTGTGAATTGGAAGTAATGGTTCCTGGTTACCAGCCACTGCTCAAGACCATCAGCGAATTGGGGATTGACTCGGGGCTTGATTCCGAGATTGATGTCGGACCTCTGCAACTCGAACGAATTGCCGGAGTGGTGGGCTCTGCTATTAGCGCAAACTCTTTGCTGGTTCCGAGCGGTGCGCGCAAAGAATTCGATAAGGGCGACAAGGAGGTCCGTAGCAACCACCTGGAGTTGGCAACCCAACACCTTGAAAGAGCAGTTGCGGAATACGAGAAGTATGCGGCTGCTTGGAACGAGCTGGGGGTCATCTATTCAGAGAACCGGGATGTCGAAAAGTCCCGCCAAGCCTTTGGAAAGGCGATTGCGGCTGATCCTCACTACATTCCCCCTTACGTGGGTCTCGCAGCATTGGAACTGAGAAATGAGGAATATGAGAGTGCTGTCGAAACCGCGGGAAGAGCTCTGGAGCTGGATCCTCGTGTCGGACTCGCCAGCTTCATTCAGGCCGCAGCGAACTTCAAGCTGAATCGGCTGGATTCCGCGGAAAAGAGCGCTCGCGACGCCGAAGAAGAACCGTACCAGAACATTCCGGAACTGCACGTACTGCTTGCCGCCATCTTCATGGCGAAGCAGGATGGCCCGAACGCAGCGGCACAAATGCGGGCCTATCTCAAGGAGTTTCCTCAGGGCAAATTCGCCGGCCAAATGAAGACGGAGTTGAAACAGATCGAGCAATCAACGGGGGAACGCCGATAACAAAACGCACGCGTCGTTTGCAGCGCCGCCGACGGTCCCATACTTAAACGTGACATATTTCTTCGACCCAGCATTAGTCTTGGCAGCACTGATTCGCATAGGTTCTCAAAGTGAGTAAATCCCTTCTTACGACAGACTATGAACTTTCTGCGCCGCCCACATCTGATCAAACAGACGGCACGCATGGACGCGAGGCTAACGGGTGCAGTGGCTCACGCGCCAGAGCATAGTTGCAAGGGCCCTCGCCACCGGAGTTTTTTCGAAGCCTTTCAGTTCGTCAAGCGGGCCCGCCATTACGCAACGGGCAGCACATACCCCGGTCACTTTGACAGTATCGAACGGCAAATTAAAGCCACAAGCTCGAATGGATGGGGGGAAGGAGTGCCGAGGATCCCTCAAAGGGATTGAAGTCTGGATCGGCACACCTTCCCCGCGTAGTTTCGCGTCTTGTCTTGACCAACAAGACTTAGTGCGGATAAAGGCGCTTAGCGTCCCCGGAGTATCCTGAAGAAAACAAGATTAAGGAGAACGATCTTTGAACCCACAAACAGCAATGCAGCCGACCAAGAGTCGGTATCGATCAAACAGTCCTCCATCCGCACGACGCGCAGCGCCCGGTTTTCTTAATGCAAATCGAAGATGTCGCCGCTGGTGGACTGTTTGATCGATACCGACTCTTGGTCGGCTGCGGAAGGAGGAAGTTCCATCTGGTAACGACCGGCCTGAGGGCATGCAACGGGTTCAACGCATCAATTCCGAGGAAAAACGATGACGCCTGCCGTTCAAAAGGATTCCCGATTCTCCAGCTCTAAAGTTACCGAACAGAAGCGACTGAACGATGCTTGTGAGGAAGGTGTGCCTTGGAAGAAGTGGGGGCCCGATCTCGATGAGCGACAGTGGGGCAACAATAATAAGGCCTGGCAGCTGAGGATTCTAGCGGTCGCATTGTTGTTGACGCTAGGATCGTCCGGTTGTGAGCAAACGAAAATCTCCGACATTAACAAGAACCCGGGAAAATTCGCCGGTTACGAAGTGACCGTTGCTGGCACAGTCACCAGCACTGCCGCGTCGTCTAACCCGGGAACATTCCAAGTGGACGACGGAAGTGGCCGCTTGTGGGTTTTGAGCACGTCGATTCACCTGCCCACTCAAGGATCTCGCGTCATCGTCACCGGGCTCGTCGAGTCAGGAGTCAATTTGGGCTCGAACTCGCTTGTCACCACACTGCAGGAAACAAAGCGCTACGCGGGCGACTAACCACCCGCGTTTCGGGGCGAGACTACGGAACAACAAAGGCGAGCGGGCGCCAGCGATGGACACCAAGACCGCGTGGACCGGGCGCTGCGCGTCGTGCGGATGGAGGACTCTCACTAGTTCCATATAGGTAGAAGCGGTCAGCTCTCTGCGCCGAGGAAAGTCTCGCCTGTCTGCTTTGCGTCATAAACACCATCTTTAGAAAATCGATTTACATCCGATGGCGTTGCATCGGCCGGTTGAGCTCGCACCGTTTATCCGGACTAATCTACGACGCCGGAGCCCTAGCATTTCTGACAGGGGTAATTCCTAACAAATTGCCCGATAAACGATCACTACCGAGGAGTGACATGACTACCAACCCCCTGGGGTAGATTCTGACGCACGTACTCGTGGAGGCATGGTCCTATGAGGGAAAGGGAGTCAATGATGTCGAAATTGTTGTGTGTAAAATTAAGGGGATGTGTGAAGGTAGCATTCGTGGGCGTGGCCGTTTTGTTGTTGGCAATGCCCATGTTCTCGCAGGTTTCCAACGGTCGCATTTCCGGAACAGTGAAGGACCAGACCGGCGGTGCGATTTCGGGCGCCATGGTCGTGGTCACGGACGTAGCCAGAGGCTTGGCGCGCAACCTGACCACCGATGACACGGGCACTTACCTGGCTCCCAACCTGATTCCGGGTGCTTATACGGTGAAGGTTACTTACACGGGCTTCCAGGCCTGGGAACGAACCAATATTCAGTTGGAAGTCGGTGCGGAATTGTCGATTGACGCCGTTCTTTTGGCAGGCTCACAAACGCAGACGGTGACCATCACCGAAGAAGTTCCTCTGGTGAACACAACCAACGCCGTGCTTGGCGGTAACCTGAGCAACGACACCATCGTTGACCTGCCGTTGAACGGCAGAAACTACCAGAACCTGCTCAACCTGCGTCCCGGAACGATCGTGAATCCGGGCGGCAACGAGCGGCAGAGCACCAACGGATTGCGCGGCACGGACAACGTCTACTTGGTCGAAGGGCTTTCCAACGACGAGGTTTACACCGGCTTGAGCATGCTCAATGCACCGGTGGAAGCTGGCGACGTGGGAATCATTCTGCCGGTGGACTCCGTTCAGGAAATCGGCAACTCGTCGAGCCCGAAGGCGGAAAGCGGGTTGAAACCGGGCGGCGTCGTCAACATCGGCATCAAGAGCGGCACAAACAACATACACGGATCGGGCTTCGCTTTTGGCCGGGCGAGTTCCTTCGCTGCCAAAAACTATTTCAGCAACTCGGGCTACGGCGGCTGCCTCAATCCAGATGCAACCGGCCAGTGCCCGGCTTTGCCGTTGAGCCTGGAGCAGTGGGGAGGGACGATTGGCGGTCCGATCAAGAAGGATAAAATCTTCTTTTTCGGCGCTTTCGAAGAGCAGCGCTATGACGTCGTTGCGCCGCAGCCGGCTGGAACGCCGATCATATGCGGCGGCGGCACGCCTGGTTGCGGATTGACGACGCCGAACCCGGTGACCAGCTTTACGGACGCCCTGAACGCGGTGATGTCGCCGGCGGCTAAATGCCCTGTCGGCCAGCCAACATATCAACAGGGCGTGTGCGGTGGTCTCGGGGTCGCGGCTCTCGGAGCCGGGGGCATTGCGCCAAACAGCCTGCTTATCGCAGGTTGCCCAGCCAACCCGATTGTCCCCACAGCGGCCGCAGGGAACGTGTGCACGGGCGGCCTCTGGGCGCCAAACATGGGCGCAAATGGGACCAACTTCCAGCCCAACCTGTTGCAAAACAACCAAGTCGATAACGGCGTGGGCAAGATCTCCTACAATATGAACGACAAGAACTCCTTTAGCGGCGTGTTTTTCAGGGGCTACAATTCGGCCCTGTATAACGACTCTGTTGCTCAGTCTCGGGCACAGTGGGAGTCGCTGACTACCGTGGGCGCCACGCTGGTTGCAGGAGGTTGGACCTACACACCTACTTCCGACTGGGTGAACGAGGCCAGAGTCGGATGGGCTCACTATTGGCAGAGGTTCGATTCGAACGACCTCGGCATACCGATTACCAACTATGTTTCGCCGTCCGACGGGAAGAACTATAGCTTGAATACGGGCGTGGTGCCCAATCCAGCCTTTGGCGTGTCGGGTTTCCCGTCCAACACGTTCAGCGGATTCCCGATCATCACGCTCAATAACTACACCCTGCAGTTGGGCGGCGGTTGGCCAAAGTACATCGGCCCGGACAATAACCTACAGTTCCTCGATCACATCTCCTATCTGAGGGGCAACCACGCCATCAAGTTTGGAGCCGAGCTCAATCGACTTTCGTTCAGCGGGGCGGCCACGACCAATGCACGCGGCAATATTCCATTCGGAACAACCTCAGCCTCGGCGCTGACCGACTACTTCCTCGGCAATATCAATAACACCGCCAGTATTCTGTCGGGGAATCCCTTCCGCAACATCTTCAACTGGCAGACGGGCCTGTTCGTGCAGGACGACTGGCGCGTCAAGCCGAGGTTGACTGTGAACCTGGGCCTGCGCTACGAGTACGCCACAGTCCTGAAGGAGCAGACAGGAGCATTCGAACTCTTCGCCAATTTCATTCCCAACGTGGGGCCGGTGCAGGTCGGCGCGGCCGGGCTGAACCAGCCGTACGCGCCGGATAGGAATAACTTCTCGCCGCGATTGGGCTTTGCCTGGGATATTAAGGGCAATGGGAAGACGGTGCTCCGTAGCGGCATCAGCTTAATCTACGAGCAGATCAACTACATTTCGTTAATCGGGCCGGGCAACGGCATCGGTCTGGGTACGGTCTGCACTGGGTGCGCGATCCAAATCGGTGGCCAGGGTGGTACCGCCGGTAACACGAGTCTAACCCCCGGTTCGGGCAACATCGCGGTGAACCAGGCTAGCGTCGGCGCGATCAACTGGAACACCTCAAACTGTGCCGGCACTGCCTGCGCCTCCGGGGTACCCACTATCTTCCCAGCAAGCGCGCTGGGCGGAGCCGGCGGAGCGCCGCTGACCTGCGGCGACGGGTTGAACTTTAGCTCAGGGGTCCTGAAAGGTCTTTCACCTACTAATCCTCTCAACAATGCCAAAGATGCCGCGACCTGCAGCATGAACGGCGTCGACCCGAATCTCCGAACCCCCTACGTCACCACCTGGAACCTGGGCATCCAGCGGGCGATTACCAATAGAATATCACTGGATGTCGCTTACGTGGGTACGCACGGGACCAAGCTGCTGGGTTTCGTGGACCAGAACCAACCGGGTCTAGCGGCAGGATTAATTGGAAACGCCTTAGGAAACTTTGTAAACGGTGTTACGACTCTGGCAAACTGCTACAACGCGACAAACACCGCCGCGAATAATGGTGCGCTTCCCGGGGCGGGAACCGGCACCAGCAGTTGCCAGCCCAGCAATAGCTCCCCGGTCGAGCAGATTAATCGGCCGTATACGGTCAACTGCGCGGCGCCCATCGGCCTTGCCGCCGGCGGGACAACAGCGTGCCTCCCGGAATGGCGGGTGAACACCATGGTTTCCAACGTCGACATCTCGAACTACAACGCCTTGCAGGTGGCTCTGACGGGTCGGCCGACTCACGGCGTTTCGTTCAATGTCGCCTACACCTACAGTCATGCACTGGACATGGCCTCCAGTAACTTCGGGTTGGGGACTATTCCGTATAATCCGAACGCCAAACAGCTCACGTACGGGCCGAGCTCATTTGACCGCAGAAACATTCTCAACATCTCGACAACCTACAGCATCCCCGACGCCAAGTTGAGCAATAAGTTTGCCGAGGGGTTCGTGCAAGGTTGGGCGGTCAACTCCATCATCTCGCTGCGCGGCGGAACGTATTGGACGCCGTCGTCGTCGGACTTTTCGGGCGTGGGTGATGGTGCATCGTTCTGGAACTTCTACGGCAATCCGCAGGACTTCAATATTACCAAACCGCTTGGGAACACCGACTTCCACTACTTCCTGCCGGGCAACGCGACTATAGCCGGCAACAATCCCGCATACGCGATCAACAACGCGGCTTGCATGGCCAAGGCGCAGTCGCTCGTCGGGCCGACTATCCCGATTCTAAATGGCGTTGCAGTTGCGAACGGAACACCGGGCGCCGTCATGACGCCCACTACCGGTGTACTCTCCCTGGAGAACCTAGGCTGCTACGACAACAACGGCTCCATCCTGCTGCCTCCGGCATACGGGACGCTGCCGTTGAATTCGCGTGGCATCTTCGAGGCTCCGCCATTCCATATTTGGGACCTATCGGCCACGAAGAACACGAAGATTACTGAGCGCCTTTCGGCTCAGTTCCGAGTCGAGTTCTTCAACGTTCTCAACCACCCAACGTTCGCCCCGCCGACCGCCAACCCGACCCACACGCTCTTTAGCGGTCAAAGTGCACCCAACCAGTTTGGGAGCCCTTTCAATACGGTTGACGTCGCAGGACAGAGTACCGTGGTCGGAGCGGGCGGACCGCGGTCGTTCCAGTTGGGCTTAAAGTTAACGTTCTAACCACTACACAGCTGTCGGAGGAAAAGGGGGGCCGAGACAACATCACGCTGGCCTCAATCAGCGTCCCAGAAAAGCGTTGGGCTTTGAAACTCCGAAGAATAGACTCCAGGCCAGTGTTGCATCGACCCCTTTGAGAGCACCGGGATTATCGGTAACTGGCCCCAGAATGGTTGCAGTGGTTGGAAGTTCACCAGCCCCGGCGCTGGGCACTAGCGGAGACCGCAGCGCGAGTCGCGGTCGCGCGGGAGCAGTGCATGCCCATCCGCGAGTTCGGCGACCCCTACTGAGAGGCTGTTATTTCGGGCCGTTGGTTTAGAGCCACTGAATCCATATAAGCATAGGCACCGAAGCAACTTGGGGCCGGAATCTACCCCCAGCCGGCCCTTCCTATAAAAACCAACTCCCGACTAGGAGAGTCCGCTTCCCTGAAAGTGACTTATGCCGAGTCACATCAGCGTTTTGGTGGCCTAGGAACAAGCTGACAGCGGCAGACCAGCTTGTTCCTAGGAAAATGCAAAGCTTGGCTAGGTCGACACAAGTGGTCTCACGGTGTGCTGCTGAGCGAATGCGCCGAATTCGCTTCGGCGGCTAGCGGCATCGCCTCAATAGAGTGTCGTTTTGCAAGTGAACTACGTTCACTTGCCGTCATCGGTACATACTGCAAGGAGAGACGTAAGCTAGGGATGTTCACAGACATAAGTCTCAGCACTCCGTCGCGTTCCACTATGGTCAGGCGAGCGTCACCCTTTTCGCTATCTGCAATTCGTGCGACCGGGATAACCATCTCCTTCCGGCTGCTTGACGACCAGATCAGCCCCGGCATGTCGAGTGAATGTATGTAAAGGGAGTATTCACCTGGGGGAAGCGTGACGGTGCCCCAGTGGATTTCGTTCGACAACGCAAACTTGCCCGCGAATATGTCGGTTTGAGCACGAGCATTGGTCACAATAGTCAGGGTTGCGAACGTAATGGCTACGAACACCATCATCTTGACTGTCTTGACGACCATTTTCATGTTAGCTCCTTTCCACACTGCATTCGGCATTGGCTAACGAGATCGCCTTCTTGATTGTTAGGTTTGACGAATGCGGGAGTGCAGAACTGGCGCTGAGAATAGTCGTCACTGGACACGCCCGGAACTGTCAGATGTCACAGCAAACGCGGATCAGTTAGCGAGCAAAGCACCAAATTTGCGCTGTTCTTGGCTCGGGACGCACAAAAGGCAGTCTGCACCTCGCCACAGCCACATTCCGATAAACGGGACTCGGCCACGCGAATTAAGGGGTACTCGCCTCCATCAACGCTGTTGCAGTTGCCTTAGGCAGTTTGATGCTCAAGATTCCGTCTTTCAAGGTCGCACTGGTCTTGGAGGCGTCGACGTCTGCAGGCAGCTCAACCCAGCGCATGATCTGCTGCGCGCACGATTCGGAGTAGATAGTCTTGCCCTTCTTGATCTCTTCCCGGGCTTCGTGGTTGCCCCAGAGCGTCAATCGGCGTGGTTCGACATTGATTTCGAGTTCTTGGGCCTCAAAACCCGGCACCTCTGCTCGAACGCCAAGGGCATCGTCCGTTTCTGTCAGTTCCAGCTGCACAGGGTGCAGGAGTTCGGACTCAGCGCGGAACCAGTTCCCCAATTCATTGCCGGTCAAACGCCCGTTGTTTTCAAAGATTTCGAATGCTCTGCGAGCGATTGCCTCGTAGGTTTGCTGGATCCGTTCGAAGAGAACGCCGCTACTGGACTGTCTTATTGGTACGGACCCCTTGGTCGGCTGCATCGCTGTTGCGGCTTGTGGGTTTGCGAAGAGGCCCAACTTGCCAAACTTTTCGGCGAGCAGATAGTACACCGTAACGCGACTCTTGTTGCGTTCGGCCGACATCGTGGTCACCACGTCTTGGAGCGCCGCATCGAGTTCGGCGTCAGTCTGTGTCAATCCCAGCTTTTTCTTCATGAAGTTGTCGCGCACGCGTGTCAACTCCTTGGGATCACTAGCGGCCACCAGGGACGAATCCCTGTTCTGAAGCGCGATGCCCAAGTATTTCACGATGCCCTGGACCGTTGCGGCATCGACTGTTGACGCGTATCTCTCCACGCTTGCTACATAATCGAGCTGCGGTTGCGGTGCTGCCATGTTGAATCTCCTCGTAAACGAGTAGTCTGGAGTCAATAGCGTTACCTGATCTCCACGGGAATTTCTTTTTAGCCCTTGGTTCACAGACCTTGCGACTGTCAGAAGCCCTAGCCGTTCAACTTCGGCGATTCTGCGGATTCGAAAGACATGGGCCTGTCTTGACTGCCAACTTTGACAATGATGCAGTCTCTCTCCTCTGTAATAAGGGCAACGCGTGGCCTAGACGCTCGCGGCCCCAGGTCGCTCGCTCCTCGGGTGTCGGGCTGGAGATGGCCCAACACAAGAGCTGCACGCTGGCCACCGATGTGAAAGTCTACTTCTGTGGCCCGCAGAGTCCTTGGCAACGCGGCAGCAACGAAAACACCAATGGGCTGCTGCGCCAGTACTTGCCGAAGACGGCCGACTTGTCTAGCTACAGTCAATCCGACCTGGACCAAATCGCGCTGCGCCTCAATCAGCGTCCCCGAAAAACGTTTGGGCTTTGCAACTCCCGCGAGTAGACTCCAGGCCAGCGTTGCATCGACCCCTTGAGACCACCCCGTTTACCAGGACCTACCGGATATCGGGCAGCCAAAAGATCCAGAAAGGCTTACCACGACGCCTTGATTCTGTACCGTCGCATGCTGTGAATTTCCAGACGGTCGGCTCCAACGGCGATATTACTCGCGGGAGGAACAGGCTTTGGAGTCGGACCCTTCTCTTGCTCCGCTATGGCTTTATTGGAATGCAACGATTCAACGAGGCTCTCTAGATTTTGCGGACGCACTCGAATGACTCCGCCACGCGGGCTGTCAACGTCCGCTATGAGAAAAAGCGTTATGGAAAGAGCGATGGGCAAAACAATGAAAAGAAAGGAGCTTCGTGCGTGGGCACTATAACCGATCATGAGGTTGCAGAAGATGGAGACCATGATCAGAAGAGCCCATGCGGCAATTGGGATACGGTTCCTCCAGGCGGCAGCGGTGTATCCCTGTGAGTTCAGTACGTCGTTCATACCGGAAAGGACAAGAGACGCCACAGGAGTCGGCTGTGCAGCGGCTGGCGTGGCGACGGCGGACCACATCTCAGCCTGCAGTCGAGCGGTTTGGGCATCGATCTGCTGAATCTGTGGTTCGTTGCGGGTCTCGTAATCGAGTAC
>Ga0207035_1104_pt1 | contig 21992 bp, 10 predicted proteins | sample Alteio_BWMinCont_77_FD_153272 | JGI IMG/M metagenome (GOLD analysis project Ga0207035, IMG submission 153272) | Enriched cells from forest soil in Barre Woods Harvard Forest LTER site, Petersham, Massachusetts, United States -... | ecosystem: Environmental > Terrestrial > Soil > Temperate forest >... | reverse complement strand
TAGAACCTGATCCTGCACTGGCTCCGGTGATGCTACCGGTAATAGTTCCAATTGTCCAGGTAAAGGTGCTCGCTGCACTAGCTGTTAAACCGATATTAGGGCCTGTTCCACTACATGTTGCGGCAGTAGATGAATTTGTAACTGCAGGTATTGGGTTAATCGTTACCGTTATTGGAAATACTGAACCGGCACAACTTCCTGTTGTTGATGTTGGTGTAACATTATATATTACACTTCCTGCTGTCGCATTGCTCGGATTCGTTAAAGTCTGATTGATCGTTGAACCCGAATTGGCACCGGCTCCCGTTATACTTCCGGTGATTGTTCCTATGGTCCATGCAAAATTGCTGGCTATACTCGCTGTTAAACTGATACCTGTGCCAGATCCGCTACATATTGCAGCTGTAGAAGCTGTAGTTACTGATGGCGCCGGATTAACCGTTACCGTTATGGTATAGGCTGAACCCATACATCCACCCGCTGTCGAAGTAGGTGTAACTATATATTGCACCGTACCAGCTGTTGTATTGCTGGAATTGGTTAATATATCACTTATAGTAGTACCGGAACCATTGTTCGCTCCGGTAATGCCACCTGTTATAGTACCTACTGTCCAGATAAACGTACTGGCAGCACTTGCAGTCAAGCTGATGCTAGGACTTGTTCCGCTACAGGTAGTTTTAGTATTTAAAGTAGTTACAGATGGTATTGGGTTAACCGTTACCGTTATAGTATAAACTGCTCCTGTACATCCTGATGTTGATGTAGGGATAACTTTATATTGTACTGTACCGGCAGTTGAATTACTTGGATTGGTTAATGTTTGATTGATGATAGAACCTGATCCTGCACTGGCTCCGGTGATGCTACCGGTAATAGTTCCAATTGTCCAGGTAAAGGTGCTCGCTGCACTAGCTGTTAAACCGATATTAGGGCCTGTTCCACTACATGTTGCGGCAGTAGATGAATTTGTAACTGCAGGTATTGGGTTAATCGTTACCGTTATTGGAAATACTGAACCGGCACAACTTCCTGTTGTTGATGTTGGTGTAACATTATATATTACACTTCCTGCTGTCGCATTGCTCGGATTCGTTAAAGTCTGATTGATCGTTGAACCCGAATTGGCACCGGCTCCCGTTATACTTCCGGTGATTGTTCCTATGGTCCACGCAAATGAACTGGGTGCAGTGGATGTTAAGCTAATGCCTGCACCGCTTCCGCTACAGGTAATGGCAGTTGATGCGTTGGTAACTGCCGGCGTGGGGTTAACCGTTACCGTTATGGTATAGGCTGAACCCGTACATCCACCCGCTGTCGAAGTAGGTGTAACTATATATTGTACTGTTCCTGCTGATGAATTGCTTGGATTTGTTAATATATCACTTATAGTGGAGCCTGAACCATTGTTAGCTCCCGTAATGCTTCCCGTTATTGTTCCCACTGTCCAACTAAACGTGCTTGATATAGTAGCTGTTAAATTAATATTCGGACTGGTTCCATTGCAAGTACTCACAGATGCAGCATTAGTAACTGATGGAACCTGGCTAAAAGTTATAGCGACATCATCAGTAGATGCTGTACAAGGGCTATTGGAAATAGTCCACCTTAAGGTATATGTTTGTCCTGCAACTCCACTAAAATTTGTAGTTGAATTATTCGTGTTAGCAAAAGATCCTCCTGTTCCAGATACAATACTCCATAAACCTGTACCAATAGAAGGTGTATTAGCTGCAAGCGTTACAGTTGTTAATCCGCAGGTAGCCGTTCCCGTTTGGTCAGGGCCAGCATTTGCTGTAGTTGGGCTTTGATTAAAAGTAATAGTAACGTTACTACTTGATGATGGGCAAGGACTGTTAGAAATAGTCCATTGCAAAACATAAGTATTTCCAGCTACACCACTAAATGTAGTAGTTGGATTAGTAGGATCAGCAAATGAACCCCCAGTTCCTGATAAAATACTCCACAAACCTGTTCCAACAACAGGAGTATTTCCTCCTAATGTTACAGAGGTCAGATCACAGGTAGATGCTCCGATTTGATTAGGCCCCGCATTAGCTGTTGTAGGATTTTGATTAAAAGTTATATTAACTGTAGATGACGAACTACCACAAGGGCTACTTATTGTCCATTCTAACAAATAAGAGTTTCCGGCAATGCCTGTAAATGTTGATATTGGGCTTGATGCATTTGCAAATGAACCTCCAGTTCCTGATAAAATACTCCACAAACCTGTTCCAAATGAAGCTGTATTAGCGGCAAGAGTTACTGTTGTTAATCCACATGTTGAAGCTCCTGTTTGATCAGACCCTGCGTTTGCAGTTGTAGGATTTTCATTAAAAATTATATGCACAGTACTACTTGAAGTACAGCTGCCATTAGTAATTGTCCAACTAAGTGTATAAGAATTACCTGCTACCCCGCTAAATGTTGTAGTAGGATTAGTGGCATCAGCAAATGAGCCTCCTGAACCAGATATAATACTCCATAAGCCTGTACCAACCAAAGCTGTGTTGGCCGCAAGCGTAACTGAAGTTAATCCACATGTAGATGCATCAGTTTGATCAGGGCCTGCATTGGCAGTGGTTGGAGTAGCATATACCAATTCTGTTTTAGAAGAAGCCGGGCTTCCGCAGGAACTTCCGGTAGCCGTTAACGTTAGTATGGCTGTCCCGTTATATGTTCCGGGAGGTGTCCAGGTTGCATTTAATGTTGTATTATTTGGATTGAATGTGCCTCCAACACCGCCATCATCCCATATTCCACCTGTTGCTGAGCCTCCAATTAATCCTCCTAATGCTGCCGATGTTCCACCCTGGCAGATTGCAGCAAGTGAAGAACCAGCATTAGCTGTTGGCGTAGCATACACTAATTCTGTTGTAAAAGATGTTGGGCTCCCGCATGAACTTCCAGTAGCCGTTAACGTTAGTGTGGCTGTTCCACTATATGTTCCGGGAGGTGTCCAGGTTGCATTTAATGTTGTATTGTTTGGATTGAATGTTCCTCCTACACCCCCATCAGTCCAAGTTCCGCCAGTTGCAGTACCACCAATAGAACCATTTAAGGCTCCGGATGTTCCACCCTGGCAGATTGCAGCAGGTGCAGAACCAGCATTAACTATTGGCAAAGAAGTTACATTAATAGTAACTGTTGCACAAGTAGTATTCGTGCTACATGGTGAAGGGTCTTCATATCTTCCGTAATAAATTGTCGTTGTTGTCGGACTAACTGATAAACTATTTCCTGTGCCAACTGATGTGCCGCCACATGAACCCGTATACCAATGTATAACTGTTCCTGTTCCTCCTCCACCGCCAACAAGTGACAGTGATGTGCTTCCACCATTACATATAGTAGTTGATGTTGCTGTTGCAGAAGTAGGATTGGTTGATTGCTGATTTACGGTTATAGTTATCGTAGCACAGGTTGTATTGGTACTACATGGTGAGGGATCTTCATATCTTCCGTAATAAGTTGTTGTTGTTGTCGGGCTCACCGATAAACTATTGCCAGTACCAACTGATGTACCACCACATGAACCGGTATACCATTGTATCACTGTTCCTGTTCCTCCACCGCCGCCTAAAAGTGAAAGAGAAGTACTTCCGCCATTACATATAGTTGTTGATGTTGCCGTTGCAGAAGTAGGATTACTTGATTGTTGATTTACTGTTATTGTAACCGCTGCACAGGTAGTATTGGTGCTACAAGGCGAAGGGTCTTCATATCTTCCGTAATAGGTGGTTGTTATTGTCGGGCTTACCGATAAACTATTCCCTGTACCAACTGATGTTCCGCCACATGAACCCGTATACCAATGTATAACTGTTCCTGTTCCTCCGCCGCCGCCAATAAGTGAAAGAGAAGTACTTCCGCCATTACATATAGTTGTTGATGTTGCCGTTGCAGAAGTAGGATTACTTGATTGTTGATTTACTGTTATTGTAACCGTTGCACAAGTAGTATTGGTGCTACAAGGCGAAGGGTCTTCATATCTTCCGTAATAGGTGGTTGTTGTTGTCGGGCTTACTGATAAACTATTTCCTGTACCAACTGATGTGCCGCCACATGAACCCGTATACCAATGTATCACTGTCCCTGTTCCGCCACCGCCACCAACTAATAATAATGATGTACTCCCCCCATTACATATAGTAGTTGAAGTTGCTGTTGCTGATGTGGGATTGGTTGATTTTTGATTTATTGTTAAATTAGTTCCGTTATTTGTTCCGGTAATCGAGGGGGAACTTGATACAACTTCGATCAGATAACTTGTTCCAGATGAAGTTCCTGAAGGTATTGTTGCCGTTATAGTTCCTGAAGTAGTTGAAGTTGATGCTCCAATATTTATTGTTCCTGATGCAAAAGATCCTGAACTGTTAGATAATACAGCTGTAAAAACATTACCTGCATTAAATGATGAACCTGAAACTGTATAAGGAACAGAAACAGTTGCACCTGCACAGAATGGGGAACCTGAAATAGTTCCTGTTGAAATTGTATTCCATGTAGCATACTCGGTCCATTCTTCAGTGGTTGAAGTTCCACCAGTCCAGGTGGCTGGGAAAGATCCATAAGGTTGAATTATATAATTTCCAACTCCTGCACTACCAGCAGTATAACTGGGACCTAAAGTTGGTGTGGTAGTAGGTGTCCATTGCCATGCCAACCAATATGTTCCAATACTTAAAGGCCCTAAAGTAGTTGGGATTCCGGAACTGATATTTATAGTATTAATTCCTGTTGTACTTATAGTATTATCACCACTTTGCCATAATTGTGTATTTGGAACACCGGCATTGTCTGTATATATTGCCAAACGAAGGTTACCTAAAGCATGGGCATAAAAATTCACAGATGTAACCCCCGAGGCATAGCCCGATAAAGTAGCTTTCGTTGCTTTGGCATAGCCTTGAATTTGCACTCCTGTAAAGTATACCATATCCTGTGTACCGGCAGTAGCTGTAGTCCAACTAGCATGTGTAGGATTAGAAGGAAAAGCTGTAGTATATGTTGGCCATGACTGGAATAATCTTAATGCCCCGGTTACTCCGCTACTCTTCGTTATGTAGTTTGCACTGTTGCTACTGGAATTCATATTGAAGGCAATCCAGTATTTGCCTGGAGCAAGATAAGTAAGTGGAATTATTATAGATGAAGTAGTACTAGCCGTTACTGTAGCTGATACTGCGGTAAATAATGGGCTGCCCCCAGGATAGTTGGATCCATCATCAGCATAAATGGAAACCTTTATATTATTAGTTCCGCTCGACACAGTGCCATAAGTGTGAATTGCGATTGCAGTAAGTGGAACAGTTGTTGTAAACTGATCAACTGTAAGAAAGTTTCCTGCATCACTCCCTGGTGACGCAGTTAATGTATTTCCGATATTTGTTTGAGGGTAATTCGTGGTACCCGTAGTAGTAAGTCCGAAGGTTTGAGCAAAGTTTTGCTTTGAAGTTAATAACGCAAAAGTTATTAAAGCAAGTATTATGCTTGCTTGCTTAACTGAATGGTACGATTTTTTAAAGTTTCGATTTATATGTAGCTTATTACTCTTTAAAGTTTTTGTAATAATTTTATTGTATTTAACTGTAAAGCAAAAACTTAACAGAAAAGTAAAAGCCTCAATAATATTAAGGGAGTAACCGGCAGATACGATCGCTAATGAAAGCATAACTATAAGCAATATCAAGTAAAATTTTTTCATTCCTGTACGTGTTAAATCAATAAATCAACATATGCAAAATGTCATGGTCGTTTTGCAACGGCGACTTCACAGGAATTCGATGTAGGTAATTAATTAAATAATTAGCAGGAGCAATTCGCTAAGTGTAAATGAAATGTAATCCGAAGGATAATGCAGAAATTTCAAAGGATTATTAATTGTGCAAAAACCAGTGTTTGTAAGGGGGACAACTGGTAAAAAGCTGTATAAGTGGTACTTATTACTAACAAAAGTAATACAGGGAATTGATATTTCCTAATATTTTTTATCTTTTTCAACTAGCAATACCACTGTGGTGCTACATATTAAAATGTAGAAATAAAATTGCTATCATAAAAGCAAAAACCATTATCTTAAATCTTAAATCATTATTAATGACGGTTGAACAAGCAACAGACCTCTCAAAAATTATTAAGCGATTAGAGTTAATCAAAAGCCTCATTTCATTAGAGGAAGAAGATGAAATAAATGCGCATGTTTCTAAATTAGAGCAACTGTCTTTAACATCCGAAATAAAAAACATAATTATTGCTCTTACAGAAAAATCTTACAACAAGGCGATAACTGCTATTGGCAAATGTTCAAATGAATGTAAACTGGGGTATATTTATAAAGAAAGGGTACAATTTTGGGAAGATTAAATCAAAAAATGTTAGAAAAAGATATTACAAATCAACTTATTGTTGGAATTGATGAATTCGCCAGTGAAACTAAAAAATCAGCTGGCTGGTGTTTCTTTTGTTTGCCCGAAAAAGCGTATAAACAATTTTCTTTTGAGGCAAATCAAATCTTAATAACTTCTGGCAAGATAAAGTCATTCCACGGCAAAAAATTTAATGAAAGCCAAAGCGGAGAATACAATAAATTCTTATCACTAATTAAAAAATATACGGAGGCATATTTCCCGTCGCTAAGATCAAGCACTTTGCTAAGTATAAAACAAAAAAAAGATTTTGATTTGTATTGTTCTAATCAAATTGAAGAATATTTTAAACAAGTTAGACCAAAAGAGTTGAACATTGTAAAGCACTACAAACCAGAAGCAGGCTATTTACTATTTCTTTTAAAAGTACTTCAACGTTTTGGACGCAACTATCAGTTTCGTTTAGAAATTGATAACGATACTAACAAAAATAATATTATAAAAGAGACGAAATTATTTTCAAAAAAGCAGAATTATGCAGAAGAAATTATATACAACTTCTATAATAACTACAGAGTTGTTTCTGAATATAAAGACTCACCACTGCTGATAAAAAACGGAGTTTCTTTTTTGAATGACACTAAATCTTTCGCTATCCAAGCAGCAGATGTAATGGGGAATTTTTCTATGGCTTATTTATTCTATAAGCTAGGTGACAAGTCAAAAAAAAGGAATTTAAAAGCAAGACTATTTTTTGACTGCTTTGGAGATTCTATAGAAGAAAGTACATTAAAAAAAATAATTTTGTCTGGAAATGATATTGAGCTATCAGTTTATGGTTCAATTGACTTTGATATCTAACTATTTATTATGACCAAAAATATAATTAAATTCATTCTCTCGCTTTTTTAAAACCGAAAAGTCCTACGAAGGTTTTATAACAAATACTCAATGGGAACAGATATGTAGTATAGGTAAGTAGTATGGCGTATCTGTGCTATGCCAACAACAATATCTTAGCACAACCAACATTTTTAATAGGGACAACCAAACTATCGGTAACGGGCATCCCAAATTCAATACCCGCAGATAGCATCAGGCTGCTTGTTTCATCCAGGTTTACATTATTATTTAGGGTAAGTTCCAGTGTTTGTGTAGGAAAAGCAACGGCAGTTGATGCCCAATCTGTAGCAACAGATGTATGGTAAAGATTAGTATTTATATTGGCTGGCTGATAACCAAGTAGCGTATATACCATATCCGGCACCACTCCTACTTCTGCAATAATGCGAAACAAGGGGTAAGCTCCGGGAATATAAAAATTAATGCCCGGAATAAGATTTGGCAATTGTACTATAGCATTCAGCATATCACGGGAAAGTGTACACGAAAGTGGCTGCCTCACTACTCCATCAAATGTTAATTTTTTATTCAAATTAAAACCTTCCAGAGAATGGCAATATTTGGAAATAGATATAGATCGTTGCCCCGGTATACCATTAACATCTAATTTTTGTATAGATGTAGCCAGCCCGGTCAGGCTTCCTGCAATTCCATAATCTGCAAGATGCTGTAAAGATGAAAGTGCTATCCTGATATTGGTAGCCGCTTTGGAACATCCGCCAAATTCACTGTTCTGTTCCCTCGTTTTCACAAACGCCGGTGATTTTTTAATTTTCTCACGGGTAGCACCACCTTTTGTGCGCACAATTTGCCTGTCCACTCCTTTCATTCGATAAACAGAGAGATTACCAAAGCCACCATCAAAAGACATATCATTATTTAATTTAGCCATGCCTTATTAACGCTATGTTCTTAGAATTATTATCTATAAAACACAAAAAAGCCAGGAATTAAACATAGATAACCAGGAGATAAGCCGCCCTCTTTAATTACGGGTTATCTGCCTATTATCTCCGGGTTATTTGCGGGTTATCTACGGCTTATGTATTAATTACCTTATAATAGAGTATAACTGAAAGTCGTATTTTATTAAAAAGTATTCATTTCCTTAATATGCCCTTGCAAATAAAACCCTTTGTGTACTTGGCTTACCCGTAAGGATACAAACACCTTCTTCCAAAGGATTATTTAATGGAATACAACGAATAGTTGCTTTGGTGAGGTCTTTTATTTTTTCTTCTGTATCTGCTGTTCCATCCCAATGTGCAGATATGAAGCCTCCCTTATCATCCAGCAATTGTACAAATTCATCCAAACTATCAGCCTTGGTTATGCGCTTTTCACGAAATGACCTTGCTTTATTATAAATGGATTGCTGTATATTATCTAAAAGACTGATGATGTTTTCTGCAAGACCATCAATACTCATACTTATTTTTTCTTTTGTATCTCTTCTGGCTACTTCCACTACATTATTGGCAAGGTCCCTTGCACCAATGGCTATACGCACAGGTACCCCTTTCATTTCGTATTCTGCAAATTTCCATCCGGGGCGAGCATTATCATTATCATCATACTTTACAGAAACACCAGCAGCTTTTAACGAGTGAACCAATGAATATACTTTTTCATCAATCTGCTTCTTTTGTTCATCACCTTTAAATATTGGAACAATGACAATTTGTATCGGCGCTAGTTTTGGAGGTAATATCAATCCATCATCATCGCTATGTGCCATTACCAATGCTCCAATTAAACGAGTACTTACGCCCCAACTGGTTGCCCAAACATAATCGAGTTGATTATTCTTATCAGAGAATTTTACATCAAAAGCCTTGGCAAAATTTTGCCCAAGAAAATGAGATGTACCAGCCTGTAAAGCTTTGCCATCCTGCATTAATGCTTCAATACAATAAGTATCTTCAGCACCGGCAAAACGTTCATTGGCAGTCTTCACTCCTTTTATTACAGGTACTGCCATAAAGTTTTCTGAAAATTCTGCATACACATTCATCATCTGAACGGCTTCGTCTACAGCTTCCTGTGAGGTTGCATGTGCAGTATGGCCTTCCTGCCATAAAAATTCAGCTGTACGTAAGAATAATCTTGTACGCATTTCCCACCGAACTACATTAGCCCATTGATTGATAAGTAAAGGCAAGTCACGATATGATTGTATCCATCCTTTGTACGTACTCCAAATTATAGCTTCGCTCGTTGGACGTATAATTAATTCCTCTTCGAGTTTTGCTTCGGGATCAACAATTAGTTTACCTTTATTATCTGGGTCTGCTTTTAAACGATAGTGTGTAACGATGGCACATTCTTTTGCAAAACCTTCTGCATTTTTTTCTTCTGCTTCGAATAAACTTTTAGGAACAAATAAAGGGAAGTAAGCATTCTGATGGCCTGTTGCTTTAAACATTTTATCCAACTGGTCACGCATATTTTCCCATAATGCATAGCCATACGGTTTGATTACCATGCAACCTCTTACTGCACTATAATCGGCAAGGCCACCTTTTATAATTAAATCATTGTACCATTGAGAATAATCCTGTTCACGGCTTGTTATTTCTTTATTCATATATAGTAATACTTAAAAACCTCATTGTATTTTTTGCTGAAAAAATGATTTGTTGTACAAGTTCTGTTATTATTTTCTTTTAGCAAAAGAAAATGATACACTCACTTGTACTTTTATTTTTCTATTTATCATTTTTTATTTGTTGCAATATCTTCTCAAAATTTACATCACACCATTTAATATCTCTGTCTTTTTTAAACCATGTTAGCTGCCTTTTGGCATAATGACGGGTATTGATTTTTATTTTTTCAATAGCCTGCTCTAAGGATAACGTGTTGTCAAAATATTCAAACAACTCTTTGTACCCAACTGTTTGTAATGCATTCAAATGTTGATATGGCAATAAATTGTTCGCTTCCTCTATCTGCCCTGCTTGTATCATCGCATCTACTCTATAATTAATATTGTAATGCAATTGTTCTTTGGGCAATTGTAATCCAATTTTAATAATATCAAAATCTCTCTTTTTTTTATTTTTAGATTGAAACTCAATAATAGATTCACCTGTAGATAGCTTTACTTCTAATGCACGCATTAAACGTTGAGGGTTTTTTATTTCGCCTTTAGCAAAATAAACAGGATCATTTTCTTGTACTGTTTTTTGCAACCACCCTATACCGTTAGTTCCATAATCAGTAATAATTTTATTTCTTATTTCAGGATTTACAGCCGGCACTTCATCTATCCCTTCGCAGAAAGCTTTTATATATAACCCAGTACCACCAACCATTACGGCTATATCATTATTGTTGAATATCTCTTTTCCTTTTTGCAAAGCATATTGTTCAAATACAACAGCATTTACCTCTTCTTTAATTGAATGAGAACTGATGAAATGATGCTGCACCGATTGCAATTCTTCTGCGGATGGTTTGGCTACGCCAATATTAAGTTCTTTAAAACACTGTCGACTGTCGGCAGAAATTATTTGTGTAGATAAGTATTGTGCTAATTGAACAGCAAGCACCGTTTTTCCAACGGCTGTTGGACCAACGATAATAATACAGGTTTTATTTTTCATCAATTTGTGGTGCATGTGAAGTACACTTGCAAATTGTTTATTTAAAATCCATCATTACTTTCATCTGTAGAAGCTTCTTCAGTGGATTCTTCTGATTCCCCATCTTCTCCTTCTTCACTAAATCCCTCTCCTAATGCATCCGGATGAAGATCATATTTTTCTTCCATTTCTGCAAGGCGACTATCTACCAAGCCTTTGGTACCATATTGCGAAGGAGCTATGCCTTCAGTTCGAATACATGTTGGATAAGTGAGTTTTTTATTTTCTTCCTTATCAACATTGATCAACTCAACTAAAAAAGTCCAGAGTTTATTAAAATCATATTCATAAATAAATCGCTGGCCGGGAACTTTTATTTCTGAACCGAGAATTGTCTCCGACATGATCAGGGGATCAACTTTATATTTCCTCTCATCATATTTTTCAAATGATATTTCTCTTCCTCTTAACCAATTATCATTGCTGCGGTAAAAAGTTGCCTTATGTTTATTATCAAACTCATAACTTTTTAAGATTGCTTCATGCAGATCGGCAAAGGTTTGTGAATGACGGATAGCTACATCTCTGTAAACACTATCATCATCTTCCCAATAAATTCTTATACGTAAAATAGCCATAACACGAAATTAAAAACTAAATACTAAATAAAAAACTAAATCGAAATAGTAATACCTAATTCTTTAGCTTTTTGCAACATAAATGAATATGCCGCATCATAATCATTTGGAATGATGCCATCTAAAATAGCCTCACGTATAGCATTTTTTATATTTCCTACCTTTCTTCCGGGAGATAAATTAAATGTTTGCATAATAAGTTCTCCTGTAACAGGCGGTTGCCAGTTGCGGATATTATCCTTTTCTTCTACTTCAATGCAACGGCTTCGTACCAATTCAAAATTTTCAAGGTAACGTTTTACTTTTTGTTTGTTTTTTGAAGTAATGTCTGCTTCACACAAGATCATCAATGCCTCAATATCTTCTCCTGCATCAAACAATAATCTTCGTATAGCGGAATCCGTTATACTCTCTTTGGTAAGCCCAATTGGACGCAAATGCATTTCTACCATCTTACGCACAAACTTCATCTTTTCATTTTGAGGTAACTTTAATTTGGCAAATATTTTAGGCACCATTCTCCCTCCCACTACTTCGTGTCCATGAAATGTCCACCCATGTCCTTCTTCAAATTTTTTGGTAACTGGTTTTGCAATATCATGTAACACAGCCGCCCAGCGTAACCAAAGGTCATCCGTTTTATGACTGATATTATCCACTACTTGTAAGGTATGATAGAAGTTATCTTTATGACCTTTGCCATCAATATACTCCGCACCAACAAGATCAACCATTTGCGGGAAAATAATTTTAAGTAATCCGCTTTTATATAAGAGATCAAGCCCAATAGAAGGTTTACTACTCAACAATATTTTATTCAATTCATCAGCAATACGTTCACCACTTACAATTTTAATACGCTCAGCATTTTCTTTAATAGCTTTAAATGTTTCTTCATGAATGGTAAAATGTAATTGCGATGCAAAACGTATTGCTCTCATCATTCTTAATGGATCATCACTAAATGTTTGTAATGGATGCAATGGAGTTTGAATATTTTTTAATTCAATATCCTTAACTCCATTAAATGGATCAATTAATTCACCAAAATCATTTTCATTTAAACTAATAGCAAGCGCATTAATAGTAAAGTCTCTCCTGTTCTGATCATCAACCAATGTACCTGTTTCTACTTCAGGTTTTCTGCTATCATAATTATAGCTTTCTTTTCTTGCACCTACAAATTCAATTTCAAACTCATCAGTTTTTATTTGTGCTGTACCAAAATTTTTAAAATAATTCACTGTTGGCTTGGGATGAAATTCTTTTGCAACTTCATGTGCTAATGCAATTGCATCGCCTACACAAACAATATCCATGTCTTTTGTTTTTCTCCTAAGAATTTTATCTCTAACAAATCCGCCAATGAGATATGCAGGCAGGTTAAGTTTTTCGGCTGAACCTGCAATTGTCTTTAATATTAATAATTCTTTAGCAGTGCAATGAATATACATGTGAAGCAAAGATACCCATGTACATTTAAAGAGAAAACTCAGGTTGTCAATTTATTTATTTCAGATAACCCAAGTACAGGTATTTTTGATATTTCTTTTTTCTAAAATTCTCCACTTGCTCCTCCACCACCAAAACCACCCCCTCCAAAAGTAGTTGTATCGGCCTGTTGTTGTTTAGCAAATGTTTGTGCTATTAACAAGGCCTCCAACTGTAATTTATCAGCAGTATTATTGGGTTTATAAGTAAACCCGTACTTAGGTTCCTTAAGATAACGGATAAGACTATACGAAATAAGGATTAATACCATTCCTCCCAATATCATCATTATTTCTATTGGTGCTACGGAATAGTAATACCGTATAGTAAAAACAATACCAGCCACCAATATTAATCCTGTTCGTATCAAAATACTGTCCTTCTTTTGAATACCTCTTGCCAAGTAAAACAAAGGAACAATTATTGTAAATATCCAGAACAACCAGCCAAACGGCACTGATTTATTTTCAGGTAAATTATAGGCACTCTTACTCAATTCATTCACTACATAATAATTACAAGAACAATAAAAACTGAGTAAGGAAGTAATAGTGAGTACTTGTAAACAACCTACATAATATTGTAAGGCAACAACTTTATTTAATTTTCTACTTACGAAATAACTAATAAACGAAACGCCCATTAAGATAAAGGGCAGCATAGCTTTTGCCATTCCTTCACTATTAATAAATGAATAAAAGAAAATACCTAATAAAGAAACAAATGCAACAATAGTTATCAGCCTGTCGGCAAAACGAAGTGCAAGGTAGGTAGCAATTGTAAATATCATGCAACAGTTTGCAACAGCGCCTGCATTAGAAATATAGCTAATACCACCAAATAAGAACCCGCCTGATATTAGCAATAATGCATCATCAACACCAGAACGAAAATGATTTTTGTTTTGAACCATAAATTCAAGTGCTGCATATGCAAGTGATCCCAGAAAGATTGCCAGTCCACCTATTACCTTATCACTCCCACTTAAAAACATCAATGCAAAAATTCCAGAAGTAAAAGACATAATTATATAGGTAAGGATAAACAGACCAATCCGTATAAATGCGTTAGGCATATAAAATGAACCAGGATAAGCTGTTTGAATATTTACCAGTTCTTCTTTTGTCAAGTATCCATTCTCAAAAGCTTCTATGGCCTGATCCTGTATTAATAAATTCCTTAGCCCCGTTGTATTATAAGCTATCATTAACTTTAAATTTTTTATTGATGCGGATAAGGAATAATACCAACAGCACAGCCGATGCAATATAATAGAGGCACCATAAGTATATGAGCCCAATATCAAAAGAACCTGTTGATACCAATAAACGAGAAATAACATAACTAAGTCCGATATAACCATACAATACTGTTATCAGCATAAAATAAAAAGATTTTTCCTTTATTGCCTTGCGATAAATATAAAATACAATGGCAAGCAATACTAAAAACCATAAAAGATACCACTGATAAAAGTTAAACAAAGCAACAAGGCAGGCAATAAACAATAGATGTGTACCGAAATTGCTATAAGTAAGAGCAAAATGTTTTTTGATATTTTTTTTATTGGTTACCCATGCAACCACAATAAGAAATACACCCAGAAATAAGCCAGTAACAATAAGGGATGTACTGCTAAAATCATTAGATTGTAAAATTTGCATAGGCGTAACCGCTATACCTAGCCAAGCCACAAGGTTGGTAATCCCCAAACTTAATATACCCAAATGATCAAAATAATAGGCAGAAAAAAACAATACCAACATTGGTAAAAAAGCTTCGGGACTATAGTGATTACCAAATACTTTATACTGGTACTGAATATAAACTATAAATGTAATGAAAGTGAGGCAGGCCAATAATAAGATATAATCAAAAAAAGCATCAGGAGCATCTACTTTATTAACAGAAAAAGGTAGTTTGTATTTAAAACAATAATAGAAACTACCGGCACTTATCAATGCTATAAAAACCAGTACGGCCTGGTGGCCAATGGTATCAATATGTTTATATACTAAAATACCGAGGCCACCGCTAAGCAATAATACACCGAGGTATAATAAGGTCTTAATTTCCAAATGTACCGAAACAAGCTTCTGACCCAGAAGTAATTTTATTTTCCCAAATGATACCTCTGAAATCAATCCTCCTTTATGAAGCTTTTCAAACAAATCTTTTCTCATAACATCTAGGTAGTAGTTAATATTAAAAGTATGGCTTTTCTAATATATCAGTGCTGCTCTTCTAAAAAAGGAATAATGTAGAATCATTTCGTTAGTCAAATCGTCACACAATAATCCCAATCTTATGCCCTTTTTAACTATGTTTTGTTCATATCAAGACTATACCTTATTCGTACCCATCACTATACCTTCTTCGGTTCAGCTTCGGTATATACCGAACATGGTACGGCCATGGTACGAAGGAGATACGAACAATAACCGAAGAAAGTACTTTAAAATACCTCTAAACCTTCCTTATTCTGGTAAAATTCATGATAGCAGATATTTTTTGACATTAGTTAACTGCCTTATTATATTTGCTGTGTTTGACTAGAAGAACCGTTAACTACTGATTAAAAAATAAAGTAAGGTTGCGCCTCCAAACATTGGCTGTTACTACTGGTTAGTAGAAAGTATTTACAAACCGGAAGTCTTACACCTAAAATAATACCTAAACACAAAAATTAATTTTAAAATCAAAAAAAAATCGCTAAAATTGTATTATGAAAGGTTCAGTAAAATTAGTGCCGGTATTAAGCAAGTTCATAATTACTGGTTTTGCAATGATTTGTGTGTTGGTAATGCCGACAATAGGTTATAGCCAATCGCCACCACCACCTGGTCCTGGAGGTAATGGAGGCAATCCTGATTCACCATTAGGAGTTCCTTTTGATCCTAATATGAACCTGGCCTTTTTTGCTTTATCAATTGTTTTCGCAGTTATTGTTTTGAAAAGATTGCAAAAAGAAAAGTTGTTATTTATTAAGTAATATTAATGTTATTATAATAGACCAAGTGTGCCTCTTGTTAGAGGCACACTTGGTTTTAATTAATTTTGTTAGCCTCAGTCATAAATGCAAGAAAAAATCAATAATTTTATTTCAGTTTGAAATTAGCCGTTTTCTTACTTATCTATCACTTCTGGTTTGGAATTCGAGTTATCATTCTTGTTTATAGTCTTCAGGCAACCATATTAAAAGCTAAGAAATTTATTGATTTTGTGAAAATGTTTAGAAATTCTTAAAAACTATTCCCGGCATCGATTGCGTAAAAAATAAATTATGCGTATATTGCTGATAATGAAAAGTTAATTAACTTTTCATCGTTAATATTGCTTTTCAACCAGTATTGAGTTCATATACCCATTTTTTATTTTTCGTCTATGCATGCTGATTGATTAGCAATAGTTCATTTTAATCTTTATAATGCTTTGGATTTTAAGCCTCATAATGAAAAATACTTGGATATGATATAGCTGATTATTTAAGAATTATTGCTGATTTCTGTTTTTCGAAATAACAATGTTAAATATTTTTTTGCTTATTTTTCTAGGTAGAAAAATTATTATTCTGACTGAACCATTCAGGAATTTTTCATTCTACTTCGCTTGTTAACATATGAAAAAAAGTCTATCCTCAAATATTTCTTATTATAAAGATTTGAGGAAAAAAAACCACAAGAACATTTTTGTGCCGTTGCAAAGACGAGTTAGAATTTTTTTTGTTTTATTTGTTTGCTTTTTTTTTACCACAACAAAATTATTTGCGCAATTTTCTGAAACCTGGTCTCTTGCAGGTTCTACCACACAAACAGGTAATACAGGTGCCGCAACATCTGGTAATACAGAAGTTATAGGTTCCGGTATGAGTACTCCTTCTTATGGTACTTATCAAAGTTTTGCTAAACCTGGTGGAGTTAATTGGCCAAAAGTTGATACTACAACTGATGGTATTTATTTAGAATTTCCTGTTACACCTACAGCAGGTAATAATCTTGTTATAACAAACATAACATTTTCGGGCTATGAAAATAATGGCTCCGGATCTCAGTTAGTAATAACTGTTTATAACGGTACTACTGCAACTACAGGAACAGGTACTATAACATCAACTTCATCGGGAACTCCAACCAACGTTTCCATAACAGGATTATCTATATCTGTTCCAAGCGGCACAACCGATTCAATTAGATTTTATATAACTGGCAATAACAGCAGAACACTTAATATTCAAAATGTTGTTATTAGTGGAACTTCAACATCAGCTTTTTGCGCCCAGGCAACATTGGCTGCCAACACTACTATTGCAGCAGAAACTATGGGAACAGGAACAACAAATAATATTCTTACAAATTTTTCTATAGGGGCAACTACTAATCTTACATTAACTAATTTTTCTTTCCCATTTACCAGTAGTGGATTAGTTGGGGGTGATTTGGTTAATTATAAACTTTATTATACATCTACTAATACATTCAGTGCTACTAACCTATTAAGTACTGTTACTACTGGTCTTGCAACAAACCCAATAAATTTTGGGCCATTTAGTCAATCGATAAATTCAGGAAGCGCTGGTTATTTTTGGGTAACTACAAACATAGCAGCCGGAGCAACTTCAGGTCATTCAATTACAGCATCTGCTTTGTCTCCAACTAATTTGACTTTTTCCGGCTTGCCTACTACATGTGGCTCTGTAGCTGCACAAGGCACGCAAACAATTACAGTATTAACTACTCCAACAGTAACAACAACAGGTGCAAGCGGTATTACGAGTACAACTGCAACTACCGGAGGCAATGTAACAAACGATGGTGGTTCAAATATTATTGAAAGAGGTTTAATATACAGTACAAGTGCTACCATAGATACTACTAGTATTAATGGCGGAGGTAAAATGATTGATGGTGTAAATACAACTGGTTCATTTACTACTTCACTTACAGGTTTATTACCAGCAACCACTTATCATGTTAGAGCTTTTGCTGTAAACTCTTTAGGAGTAAGTTATGGAGCAGACTCTACTTTCACTACACCACCAACACCAGCAAGAGACTGTAGCACAGGCGCACCATTAGACGGCTCTGCAGCACATGAAGGCACCTTCACTTTGTATGCTTACGCAAATGCTGGTGAAAAAATAGACTGGAATATAATAAGGACAGAAAATAACAATGCTGCTAACTGGACAATCAATGTTTATACACCCACTGGATTATATAGTACATGCATTGTTGGTAATACTAACGGTAACCAGTGTACGACACCACAAATTACTGTTACTACTGCTACTGCAGGTATATGGACATTGGTTGCAATACCTGCTGGCGGTGATGGAAATGATGTAGTATGTCCAAGTTTGAATGTTTATAATTCAAGTGGCACTGCTATTACCGGTAGAGTATGGACTGAGAGTTTACATGGACATGATGTATCAACTGGTGTTGAACCTGATTTTAGTTTATATTTTCTTACTCCCCAGGGATATCAATATTCAGCTACATATTCAGGATTAAATGGTTTAAATTACACTATAGTTTCTGATGGATTAGGTGTTCGTACATCAGCTACTTCCTGTGTTTCAGATTATCAGAGCATTTCTTATTCAGGAAATTCAAGTCCACTTGGACCAGACGCATCTCCTTGTGGTAACACGGATAAAATATTTTTTTCTCCACTTGATCCCTCTTTACCTGCTTCAGCACTTCGTTTTAATGTTGCAGCAGGAAGTGGACAAATAACGGAACCATTAGTATTTCCACCCGCTGTTCCTACCCTTTCCACTCCCACTTTTACACAAACAAGCTCTTGCTCACAAGCTGGAACAATCAATTTTAATGTTGGCAATTTTACAGGAACTGGTTATATATATATTGATGTAAACAATAATGGTAGTTTTACTGACCCGGTAGATGTAATTGATACCGTAAATTTTGTGAATGGTGTAAATACAATTCCATTTAATGGTTTAAATGGGCTTGGTAATCCTATTCCCATTTCACAAGCAATGAATGTCAAAGTAGCTATCACTAAAATTGGCGAAACTCATTTTGTAATGAGTGATATAGAGGTTTTTGGTGGCATTACTGTCACACGGTTAAATGGCCCGGGAGCACCAGACAATACTTTATATTGGAACGATTCAAATCTTCCTACTGGAGGTAATTGCTCTACCACACCTTTAGTAAACGGAATTGGTGGTGTAAATAGCTCTGGAGCAGGTGGCGTACATGGTTGGACTGAATGTGGTGGATGTAGTCCAATAAAAGCTACTTGTGGCAGTACAAATACTGGAACACAGGATCAAGGCTCTTGGGGAAATCAACGTTTAATTGATAACTGGGCATATATAACTGATAGTACGCTCAATCATACAGTTTTTGTTGCTCCTGTTAATGATACAACTTATGCAACAGTTTGTTCAACTACTTTGCCTTACATCTGGAACAGCAAATCATACAATGCAGCGGGAACTTATTATGATACTTTAACCAGTTCATCAGGTTGTGACTCTACTAATACATTAGTCTTAACCGTCAATAATTGTACTATTCCATATTGCAGTGCTTCTATGATTGCTAATACATCTACACCAATTGTAATTGACGGAAATGTAGATGCAGCATGGTCAAAAGCAGTACCAAACCTGATAAGCAAAGCGACTGTAGGCACGCCTCCAACTGATTATGCAGGCACACAATTTAGAACATTGTGGGATGCTACAAATCTTTACATATTAGTACAGGTAAATGATAATACTATAATAACAAATGGTACACCAAATTGGTGGGATAATGATGGCATAGAAATTTATATTGATGGAAATGACACTAAACTTACTTCTTATGATGCCAACGACTTTCAGATTGGGATTAATGCCAGCAATGTAAAAAATGCAGGAACAAATGGCGCAGGCCATCTTGCAGCAATCACTTCAGCAGTCAAGACTAACGCTACCGGGTACACGGTAGAAGTAGCTATTCCGTGGAGTTCAATTGGTGGGGTACCAACTATTGGCAGAACACTTGGCATTGATGTAGCGGTAGATGGAAATGATGTTTCAGGTGGTTCACGCCAGGATCAAATGGATTGGAATACTAGCTCTCCCAATGATTTTACAAATCCAAGTCTCTTTGGTCAGCTTCCTCTGGAAAACTGTACTCCTGCACCATTATCACTTGCAGATAGCGTTACTAGTCCTGTTTGTTATAGTTATAATTATGGTACAATTCAACTTACAGGTAGCGGTGGTACAGCACCTTATAGTTATAGCATTGATGGTGGCACCACATTTCCATCAACAACTGGTTATTTTACAGGATTGACTCCGGGCAATTATTCAGTAGCAGTAAAAGATGCAACTGGAACAATAGTACACGCCTCCACAGCAATTATAGTTGCGACAATCAATCCTTTAATTGTTAGTGGCGATACTACTATTACTACTTGTTCAGGATCTTCTGCACAGTTGTTCGCAAGTGGTGGTACTACTTACACATGGTCTCCTGCAACAGGACTTAGCTCTACTACAATTGCAAATCCAATAGCTACACCTACTACTACTACTACGTATTATGTTACAACAAGTTTTATTAATTCTAACTTAATACAAAATCCGGGTTTTGAATCTGGGGACACATTATTTAATACTAATTATACTTATATTACAAGTCCAACCATTCCGTATGTTGCCGCAAATCCAAATCCCCATGGTGGTATATTTGGCATAGTAGATACAAGTATTGCTGTATGTACTGGATTCACACCCGGATTTGGGCCACATAGTGGCAATTCAATGATGGTCATTGATGGTCCTGATAACGGCTCAGCAGCAGGTTCAGCTATATGGTCACAAACAGCTACTGGTCTAACTCCGAATACAAATTATATATTTAGCTATTGGACACATGAGGGTGACGCAACTACACCTCCGTCAATACAAACTCAGATAAATGGCGTGAATGTAACAGGTGTAAGTGCAAATCCTGCCGTAACATCGGGATCATGGGTACAAGAAACGTATACATGGAATTCAGGGGCAAGCACAACTGCAAATATTTCTTTGTTTGATACTGGTCCAAATGATAATGCAGATAATGGTAATGATTTTGCGTTAGATGATATTAACTTCAATTCAACCTGTATAGTAACAGATAGTGTAACCGTTACCGTTATACCATGTGCTAACTTTGGCTCATTTGCAACAGCTCCTTATATTGATAAATGTGCAAATAATAAAGATAGCTCTGGCTTTTATAATACTACAGGCTCCGGAGCAAATCTTATAGGTAGCAGTACTTTTACAGGTAGTAATCTTGGTACATATATTGCAAATTCGGGTGACTTGGAATTGAATGGAGGGGAAGTGAAAACTTTTAAAACAAGCGGGGCTAATGTATGTGGAGCGACTATGTACTATACCATTTACCCACAGGGAGGCCGCCCTGCATCACCTATTTTTACTCCCGTTACACTACCTTTTTTTGATAATTGCGGTGGTGCGTCTTTTCCTACAGGAGGCCCTTGTACAACCGGTGATCAAAAATGGCAGAAAGTTAATTCCAATATTGACCTTACAACACAAATTCCTGCAAATTATACACTTGAAATTTATTACCAGGTCATAGGAGATAATAATTCAACTGGTCTATGTCGCGATACTGTTTACACAAACGATTCAGGAAATAATTATTTAGCAAATTTCACAATTATAGCTCCTCCTACAATTAGCTATAACCCATCTTCTTTTTGCACTTCGGTTTCAACACCACAATCAGTTACGTTAAGCAGTATGCCAGGAGGAACTTATTCTGCATCACCACCAGGATTAACTATTAATAATAATACAGGAGCAATTACACCATCCACCAGTATTTCCGGTACTTATACGGTCACTTATAATTTTAATGATGCCAATGGTTGTCCTGATTCTGTTAATACCCTTGTGACAATTGCCGATACCACCACCAGTGATACTTCGGTTACCCGTTGCAGTAATCAACTGC
>Ga0207035_1107_pt1 | contig 22332 bp, 22 predicted proteins | sample Alteio_BWMinCont_77_FD_153272 | JGI IMG/M metagenome (GOLD analysis project Ga0207035, IMG submission 153272) | Enriched cells from forest soil in Barre Woods Harvard Forest LTER site, Petersham, Massachusetts, United States -... | ecosystem: Environmental > Terrestrial > Soil > Temperate forest >... | reverse complement strand
CCAGGGGTTAAAACGCGTGGATGTCATTTACCGGCGGGTGGATGACACCTATCTGGACCCCCAACATTTTAATCCCGCTTCTGTCTTGGGTGTCCCGGGGATTTTCGATGTTTTTCGTCGGAGCAATGTCGCCCTGGCCAACGCGCCTGGCACGGGCGTGGCTGATGACAAGGTGATTTATGCTTTTGTCCCCAAAATGATTAAATATTATTTGGGAGAAGAACCCATTTTGCCCAATGTGCCCACTTATCTATGTTGGGACCCGAAGGACCGGGAGTATGTCCTGGAAAATATCGGCAAGATGGTTGTTAAGGCCGCTGACCAAAGCGGGGGTTATGGCATGTTGATCGGTACCCAGGCAAGTAAAAAGGAACAAGCTAGCTTTAAGGTCAAGATCCGCAAATTTCCCCGTGGATACATCGCCCAGCCGACCATGGCGCTTTCGCGCGTGCCCACCATCATCGAAAAACGCATCAAAGGCCGGCACGTGGATTTGCGGCCATATGTGCTTTTTGGCAAGGACATTTATGTGATGCCCGGAGGGCTAACCAGGGTGGCTTTGCGCCAAGGGTCACTGGTGGTCAATTCTTCCCAGGGCGGGGGGAGTAAGGACACTTGGGTTTTAAGGTAAAATTGATTTTATGTTAAGCCGGGTCGCGGAATCGATTTGCTGGATGAACCGCTATATTGAGCGGGCAGAAAATTACGCCCGTTTCATTGAGGTGGATTTTAATTTGGCCATGGACCTGCCGCCCGGGACCATTGAAGAGCAATGGCGGCCATTGGTTTTGACGACGGGAGATGAGGCCCTGTTTCAGGAACTATACGGGGAGTTTACCAAGAATAATGTGATCCGTTTCTTGGCCTTTGATAAGAACAACCCCAATTCCATCTGCTCTTGTTTGGCTTTTGCCCGCGAGAATGCCCGGACCGTCCGCGAGGTCATCTCGAGTGAGATGTGGATGCAGATCAATGAGATGTATTTGTCCCTGGGTGCGATTGCGGCCAAACAAAACCATTCGGAAAAATTCCTTATGGAATTTTTCCGCGATATCAAGCAGGGCAGTCATTTGTTCTCAGGGATCACCAACGCGACGTTTTCGCGCAATGAAGGCTGGCACTTTGGCAACATGGGGCGGTTCATGGAGCGCGCGGACAAGACAGACCGCATCCTGGATATGAAATACTATTATCTTCTTCCCACGGTTGATTATGTCGGAACACCTCTGGACCTGTTACAATGGTCAGCGTTACTCAAATCAGCCAGTGGTTTTGAAATGTATCGTCAGACCTTCGGTAAGCTGGAGGTGGCTAATATCGTGAGGTTTTTGATTCTGGACAGGAATTTTCCCCGGGCCGTGCGTCACTGCCTGATTGAAGCAGAGCAGTCCTTGTGCGCCATCACCGGCGGGCAAACAGGGGCATTTAAAACTAAGGCAGAAAAAGTGATGGGAAAGCTGCGCGCCGAGCTTGATTACACGGATGTGAAAGATATTTTTGAGATCGGCTTGCATGAGTATTTGGACCAATTTCAGACCAAGCTCAATAATTTAGGTTCAGCCATCACCGAAACATTTTTTACGGATGCAGTTGTTTAACGAAAGGAAAGCGGAATGACATTTTGTTTGGCCATGAAGGTCAAGGACGGCATCGTTGGTATTTCTGACACACGGGTGACCAGCGGCAAGGAATGCATGACTGCAAAAAAAGTGACGGTGCGCAAAGGAAACGGCCGCCACGCCGTGTTTGTCATGACATCGGGTCTGCGGTCTTTGCGGGACAAAGCCATCACGTATTTTCATGAAATCATCGAGGAAGAGCAGCAGACTTTTGATAAGCTTTACAAAATGGTCAATGCTTTAGGGGAGCAGGTTAAAAGGGTGGCCCGCGAAGATAGAGAATCCCTGGAAGCCCATGGCCTCTCGTTTAATCTCTATGCCTTGGTGGCCGGACAGCTGGAAGGAGACAAGGAGCCCATGCTCTATATGCTTTATCCCGAGGGTAATTGGGTGGAGGTGGGTGAAGGCTCCCCCTATTTTATCATCGGTAATACCGGTCACGGCAGGCCGATGTTAGACAGGGTATTGCGTTATAATTCCAGCATGGAATTTGCCTTGAAGGTGGGATTTTTGTCGTTTAATGCTACAAGGGTAAGTTCTAACGATGTTGAATATCCCATTGATGTGGTGATTTGTAAGAACGGCAGCTTTCATATCACGGAACAGCGTTTTGACAGGGATGATATGCACCGTTATTCAGTCTGGTGGCAGGAGCGCATTGCCCAGTCTGTTCATGAAATGCCGGATGATTGGGTGAAAAAAGTATGTTATTAAGTTTCCGGCACGCTACCATCTATACCTATGATCATCCGGTTTTTTTAGAGCCACATTTCCTGCGCCTGACGCCGCGGGCAGATTGCTATGGCGCATTGCTTGAGAGGACATTAAATATTACTCCCAAGCCCAGCAGCACAGTTGAGTGCGTTGAGACTGATGGGTCCGTCAGTCATTGGGTACGGTTTGAGGGAGTAACAAGCTCTTTTACCGTCGAGTCTAAGGCAAGTATTAGTTTAATAACGGACAAAAATCCTTTTGATTTCTTCATATATCCTGATACTTGCCTTACCTTACCCATGGTTTATCCACCGCAGGTTTCTGGAGAATTACGCGCATTTTTGATGACGGAAAATGTTAGCCCCGGTGTTGGGGATTTTGCTTTTGATGTCCTGGCACAAGCCAAGGGGTCAACCATGGATTTTTTGGTGATGCTTTCTGGGCGTATGAAACAAGATTTTGTTTATGAATTTAGGCATGCCGGAGCTCCCCATCAACCGGAAGATACCTTGGCCTCAAAGCGCGGCTCTTGCCGGGACTGGGCGATTTTGTATATGGCAGCTGCCAACGCGGTGGGACTGGCAGCGCGCTTTGTCAGCGGCTATTATTTTGATGAGAAACCCGAGCTTGCGGATTTACACGCATGGGTGGAAGTTTATATTCCCGGTGGAGGATGGCGGGGATTTGACCCGAGTTTGGGGCTAGCCTGCTATGGCCATCATATTGCCCTTGCGACCAGTTCAACCGCAGCAGGTGCAGCCCCGATACAGGGGACTTTTAAAGGCCACGCCCAGTCAACAATGAAATTAGAATTGGAATACCAGTATTCACCAATGCCTGTGGCTTCCTAAAAAGTTTAATGGGGGCAATAAATGTTGTTATTACCAGATGTACAGCATGGGTTATCGCCAATAGGGCAACCACCAGCCAGATTAAGTTGTCCACCACCATTCGAGGCAAGTGGATTATTTACAAGTGGATTATTGTTTACTGTTATTGTCACATTTAATTTGTTAATTGATTTGCTTTGTGCTGTGCAGGTGAATTTAAATATCCGATTAGTTTCACATTTATAATTGAAGTTGCTGTCAGTGATAGTCAAACCCAGCGTATTATTGATATCAGCCAGATTATCGCAGCCGTTACCCGTTGTACAATAAGTGCCTTTAGTGAAATAGTAATCCTTCTGCGCTTTATAAATGGTTATCAAATTCATATTGGCAGCACTGGCACCACCCTGTGTCATCATGGTAGAATAAGAAGGAATCGCAAAGGCGGCTATAATTCCTACGATGATCAAGACGACAATTATCTCCAATAATGTGAACCCTTTTTTACAGGTCATACATACCCCCTAATTATGTATACCATGTATAATATGCAAAAGCAAATTAAGGGCTGATTCTCCTTGCCTAGGTCAGTGGCAGGCCGGAATTCAAGTATATATATAATAAGGGGTTAATTAGGGCAATAAGCGGGAACATCACTAAGACAGCTTGGGACAGGTTGTACGCTAGTGACGGTTAGAGATAACTTTGTATCTTGGGAGAAGTTTTGCGCGGTGCATTGAAATCCAGCCCCGACTAAAAGACCGCAACTATAGCGGAAATTATTGTCAGTGATATTCAAATTCAGGTTAGTGGGACGATTAAGATCAGCGAGATTGTCGCACCCGGCTATGCAATAACTGCCGTTGGTGAAGTAGTAATTCTGCTGGGCGTTATAAATGCTTACTAAATTATTTTGGGCGGCCTTGGTTGCTCCTTGGACCATCATGGAAGTATAATTAGGAATAGCAACAGCGGCTAATAGGGCAATGATGACTAATACGACAATAATCTCTATGAGAGTAAATCCTTTTTTATTGCACATATGCACCTCGGTAATTAAGATATAACACGAAACCTATATAAAATCAATTTTAAATAACCTGGATTCCCGCTTTCGCGGGAATGACTATGAGTAAGGAAGGGTACACATGGTTGAAAAATTTTTTACCCCTAAAGAAGCTAATCAAATGCTTCCTGATGTCAAGAGAAGAGTCGAAGAGATATTATCCAAGGCCCATGAAGCGAGGTTTCTGATGACCAAGCCTGACCCTTTTAATGAACGCCAAAGACGGCTGATCGATTTGGAGGACCGCATCAAAGTTTTGATGGGCCAGCTTGAAGACATGGGGTGTTATTATAAAGATTGGAATTTTGAAATAGGATTGGTGGATTTTCCGGCCATTATTCACGGCCAGCATGCCTTGCTTTGCTGGCGTTCCGATGAACAACAAGTGGCATGGTTTCATGGTCATGAAGATGGCTATGCAGGCCGCCGTCCGATTACCAAGGAACTGATTTTTTCCTGAAAGGGCGAAAATTTATGGATCAAAATCCCGAAGAAAAAGATAAGGCATTGGAAAAGTTCGGCCGGGACTTGACAGACCTGGCTGCCAAGGACAAATTAGACCCGGTGATCGGCCGCGATGAAGAAATCCGCAGGGTCATCCAAGTGCTATCGCGGCGCACCAAAAACAACCCGGTCTTGATCGGCGAGCCGGGGGTGGGAAAGACAGCCATCGTCGAGGGCCTGGCCCAGCGGATTTTCCGGGGCGATGTTCCCGAAGGCCTTAAGAACAAACGCGTCGTTGCCTTGGACATGGGCGCCTTGGTCGCCGGGGCCAAATTTAGAGGTGAATTTGAAGACCGCCTCAAAGCGGTGTTAAAAGAAGTGGAGAATCAAGGTGGGTCCGTTATTTTATTCATTGATGAGTTACATACAATTGTGGGAGCAGGACGGGCCGAAGGATCTATGGATGCGTCTAATATGTTAAAGCCCGCCTTGGCGCGCGGCGCCTTGCACTGCATCGGGGCCACCACCTTGGATGAGTATCGCCTGTATATTGAAAAAGACGCCGCCTTAGAAAGGCGTTTTGCGCTGGTCATGGTCAATGAGCCCACCGTGGAAGACACCATTGCCATTTTACGCGGGCTCAAGGAAAAATATGAAGTGCATCACGGGGTACGTATCCAGGACTCGGCCATCATCGCCGCGGCCATGATGAGCCAACGCTATATCACGGAGCGTTTCCTGCCGGACAAGGCCATTGACCTGATTGATGAGGCGGCCTCGCGCTTGCGTATTGAAATTGACAGCATGCCCCAGGAGCTCGATGTCAATGAACGCGACATCCGCCGTTTGGAAATCGAGCGCCAGGCGCTTAAAAAAGAGACAGATGCGCCTTCCAAGGAACGGCTTAAAAGAATCGACGAGGAATTAAACCGCCTTAAGGAGGTCAATAAGGCCATGCGCCAGCGCTGGCAAAATGAGAAAAAGGTGATTGACCGCATCCGGGCCATTAAAGCCCAAATCGAAGAAAAGAAATCAGAAGAGATCAAGGCCGAAAAAGTCGGTGACTTAAATAAAGTCGCCGAGATCCGTTATGGCACGCTTTTGAGCCTTAATAAAGAATTAGAAGCCGCCAATAAGGATTTATCCAAGCTGCAAAAAGACGGCGGTCTGCTTAAAGAAGAAGTGGATGACCGGGACATCATTGAGATTATCGCCAAGTGGACCAAGATCCCGCTTTCCAAACTGATGCAGGCCGAGACTGAAAAACTCATCCACATGGAAGACGCCTTAAAAAAACGCGTCGTGGGCCAGGATGCGGCCATCGAATCCATTGCCTCATGCGTCCGCCGCTCGCGCACCGGCCTTTCTGATCCCAATCGTCCGTTGGGGTCTTTTATTTTTGTGGGGCCTACCGGGGTGGGAAAAACAGAATTGGCCAAGTCCCTGGCCTGGTTTTTATTTGATGATGAAAATGCCATGGTGCGCGTGGACATGAGCGAATACATGGAAAAACATGCGGTGGCCAGGCTTATAGGGGCGCCTCCGGGTTATGTTGGTTATGAGGAAGGCGGCCAGTTGACGGAAGCCGTTCGACGCAAGCCCTACTCGGTCGTTCTCTTCGATGAAATCGAAAAAGCGCACGGGGAAGTTTTTAATCTGCTTTTGCAGTTGCTGGATGACGGCCGCCTGACCGACGCTCAAGGCAGGGTGGTTAATTTTAAAAACACCATTGTTATCATGACATCCAATATCGCGGCCGCCGAAGTGGCGGGTTTGGACAATCAAAAAGAGATCGATGAGAAGATCCATGATGCCTTGCGCCGTCATTTTCGTCCGGAATTTTTAAACCGCATCGATGATATCATCATTTTCCATCGTTTAGGTGTCAAAGAAATAAAGAAGGTAGTGGACATCCAGGTGGCGACCTTGGCCGATCGCCTGGGCGCCCGAGCCATCGAACTAAAACTTTCCCAGAAGGCCAAGGACCTTTTGGCGCGCCAGGGCTATGACCCCGTTTATGGTGCCCGGCCGCTTAAGCGCATTATCCAGAAATTACTGCAAGACCCCATTGCCTTGCGCATGCTGCAGGGAGAATTAAAAGAAGGCCAGAAAGTTTCCGTTGACGCCCAAGGAGATGATTTGATTATCGAGAATTAAGTAGACACCTACCATATCCTTAATTTATCATTGCCAGCGAAAAAATCCTGGTGCAATAAGCCAAACTGGCATTGACACAGGATAATGTTGTATACTTTGGAGAACAGGCAAAGCAGATTGTTCTTAAACAGGCTTTGCGAAAGGGTCTCTATGAAAAAACATTATTCTTTGTTTGCGTGTTTGGCCATTAGTGCGGTTGCGTTATTGTTTATTGGTCCCCGCGCTCATGCTGGTGATGACGGCCCGTTTAATGCCCAGATTCAATTAGTGCATTTTCAAAGGAGCATGGTGGAAAATCAGCTGGCCATTAGTCAGCAATTTGATATTTATCCGCATGCGACTTCGTATTATGATGATTTGGAAGATCATTATGAGCATGATCAGCTGATGCGCGATGTGCTCGAAGAAGGTATTCGTTAGGCGAAAAGAAGAGACAGGCACTCATTTCATTAATTGAAATTAGTGCCTGTCTCTTCTTTTATTATGATAAAATAATTTACCATGATTAAGGGGATTTCTTTTTTCATTTACCTCTGTCTTTTAAGCAGCCGGGTATTTGCCGCAGACTCCATCAAAGACGGTTTTTACAATGATTATGACGCCAAGGGCCGCTTGGTCAAGACGGTGGAATACCGTTACGGCGTGCCCAACGGGCGCTTGCGCACTTATTATCCTGACGGACGTCTCATGGGCTGGGGCGGGTATGTCAACGGCAAGTTAGAAGGCATGGCCCAGGGTTATTACCCTTCCGGGGTCCTTCGTTTCAAGTCCTTTTACACCGATGGGAAATTGCACGGGGTTTCCACCCTTTATTATGCCAACGGCCTTCCTAAGTCAGAAATTACCTATATCAGAGGCAGGCAGGACGGGAAGGCCCGGGAATATGATGAGCATGGCCGTGTGACCTTTGAGCACCAATTTGTCTGGGGTAAGGAAGAAGGTTTTGAAAATGAATTTTATCCCAATGCTCAAGTCAAACGGGAATTGCAGTATAAAGACGGTCGGCAAATAGGGATGATGCGGGAATATTATGAGGACGGCAGTTTGCGCGGGATCTTTGATTCCGTGAACGGAAAGAAGAACGGCGGCGGCCAGGAATATTATAAAAACGGCGCAATGATGCGCGAAGGGACATATAAGAACGACCAATTAGACGGGGAAGTCACTTCCTATTATCTGGATGGCAAGGTATTAAGCAAGGTCCATTATGATCGTGGGGTTTTGAATGATGACCATTGGCGCGAGTATTATGAAAGCGGTACTTTGCATAACCAAGCCCGTGTGCATAACGGCAAGCAAGAGGGCCAAGTCATAGAATATTATCCCAATGGTCATGTTAAAACCGAAGGCCTGTATAAGTACGGCCGTCGCGAAGGTGAATTTAATACCTACCGGGCCGAAGGATGGCTGTGGTATAAGGAATTCTTTATTCAGGATCAGCTGGCCAAACGCCGTGAATACGACGCCCAAGGCCATCTAGTGATGGAACAGGTTTATTATAAATAACTGTCTTAATTCTTTACTTGTGATATATTAAAAACATGTCAAAAATCTTTGAACCCCAAGTAATCAACCCCATCCTGACAGGATTTATTGAAGAATTAATTACAACAAAGGGAAATCTTGCCGCCACCAAACCCGCTGAGATCGCCACTAAACCTATTGATGTATTTGAAGGCCGCATGCGCATTAAAGGCATCGACTTATTTGAAGTACCGGTGTATGTCGCGGCAGTCAGTTTTTATTTAAACCAGGGGGATATGCAAGGGCACCGGGCCCGCGGGGCCATGGCTTGCTATATGGATATCGAGGTGGCAGACAAGATTTTTAAAGCTGCCGGGCTTCAGGTGCCTTATGATGAAGATGATGAGTCCATGATGGGGCTCTGCGGCAGCTTGAGCAAATTGATCGCGGACGCCCTTAAAGACCGCTTGGCCGCGGCTGGTTATACCAGCCTCATGGTTTCCAACCCTTCGGTCTATAAAAACTCAATTGCCGGGGGCGTTGATTTCAGCAAAGACCAGAATGAAAAGCAGGAAATTTCTTTTTATTTTTTGAAACATAAGGCCCTGGTCATTGATTGGACCATGGCCCCCATCCCTAAAAAATAAACTTAAAAATCAACAGATGCGGACCAATGCGGACAAATGCGGCGCTTGACAAACCTTGGGTTTCTGATATACTTTTAGCAGACAGACATTGAGAGTGCTAATTTAAAAAATGACTTCCAAACATTTAGATATCAAACAACGTAAAGAGCGCATATTGGCGATCGTGATCAGCCGTTACATTAAAACTGTTTTGCCGGTGGGATCGCAATATATCACCGAAGAATATGACCTTGATGTGTCCCCGGCGACGGTACGCAATATCCTGGCGGACCTGGAGGAAGAAGGGTATTTAATGCACCCGCATACCTCCGCCGGCCGCATGCCGACCCAGCAGGGCTATCGCTATTATGTGGACCATCTGATGGATGAGATCCAGCTGTTGGAAGAAGAGAAGCGTCGGATTGCACAGGAATATAAACGCCACGCCAGTCAACTGGAAGATTTGATGGAAAAAACTTCCCAGGTGATCTCAGACCTGACCCACTATACCAGCATCGTTTCCATTGATGACGGGGACGGCCATAAGATCATCTGCAAAGGGACCAGCTATGTGGTGGGTTATCCAGACAGTACTGATATTTTAAAAATCCAGGCGATTTTAAGGATCCTCGAGGAAAAAGAGCAGCTCATGGAACTCATCAACCGCACCCTGGAGAAAAAAATCGAAATTTATATAGGCCATGAAATGGCCCTCAAGGAAATGGAAAGCTGTTCCCTGGCCATTTCCCATTTTGAAAAAGACGGGGTGAAGGGGCGCATCGCGGTGCTAGGCCCCACGCGCATGCAGTATGATCGCGTGGTTTCAACCCTCGATTACCTCTCGCAGATATTAAGCCGTTAAACCAAAATTATGGATGATTCGCTACTTAACCCTCAAGAAGAAATTTTGTCCCAGTCCGCTTCGCCGGCAGGCGGGGATGTGCCGGTGGAAAACATAGAGACGCCATTAATGGCGTCTCTACAAGAGGCGGCCTTGCATAAAGATAAATACGTGCGGCTCTTGGCGGAGTTTGATAATATGCGCAAGCGCCATGAGCGCGAACGAGATCGTTTGATCAAATACGCGCATGAAGAAGTCATCATTGAATGTTTGAAGTTGTACGATGATTTGGAAAGGTCACTTTTGGCGTTTAAATCAAAGAAAGGGACAGACGACAATTTGATCAAGGGCCTGGAGATGGTTTATAACAATATGAAGGAATTGATGGGTAAATATGAAGTCAAACCCATTGAATCAATAGGAAAACCATTTGACCCCAACACCCAGGAAGTTTTAATGCAGCAGGAAACGCCGGAATTTCCCGACGGTGTCGTGATGGAAGAGATGGAAAAGGGATACACCTTGGGCGGTAGGGTGGTGCGTACGGCAAAGGTAAAAGTGGCAAAGAATATTAATAATTGAATATTAATGAATGTCATTCCCGCCCCCGATTAAAACATTCGGGGGTAAACTGCAGCGGGAATCCAGGATTATGGATCCCCGCTTTCGCGGGGATGACAAAGATAGGAGAGTTATATGGCACGCGTTATCGGAATCGATTTAGGGACATCAAATTCAGCAGCAGCGGCAATGGAAGGCGGGCGCCCGGTGATCATCCCCTCAGCCGAAGGGGCAGGGGTGTCTTCGGGCAAAGCTTTCCCTTCGTTTGTGGCATTTACCAAGGACGGGCAATTGTTAGTCGGTGAACCTGCCCGCCGGCAAGCGCCGATCAATTCAGAGGGGACCATCTACGCCTCCAAACGCAAGATGGGCACGGATTTTAAATTCAAGGTATTCGGCAAAGAGTATACGCCCCAGCAGGTCGGCTCCTTCATCCTGCAAAAGATCAAATCCGACGCTGAAAAGTTTTTAGGAGAAAAGGTGGACGGCGCCGTTATCACTGTCCCGGCGTATTTTAACGATAACCAGCGCCAAGCCACCAGGGACGCCGGAGAAATCGCGGGCCTTAAAGTGCTGCGCATCATCAATGAGCCCACAGCCGCCTGCCTGGCCTATGGCCTGGACAAGGCCGGCAAAGAGCAGAAAATCATGGTCTTTGACTTGGGCGGCGGAACGCTCGATGTGACTATTTTGGAAATGGGTTGGGACACGGCTTCTAAGGCCGCGACCTTTGAAGTCTTGTCAACCTCTGGGGACACCCAATTGGGCGGCACGGACATGGACAATGCCTTGATTGACTATATCACTACGGAATTCAAGAAGGAATCCGGCATTGATTTGCGCAATGACAAAATGTCATTCCAGCGCCTGCGTGAGGCCGCGGAAAAGGCCAAGGTGGAGCTTTCCAGTACCGTGGCAACCGAGGTCAATTTACCTTATATCACGGCTGATGCCACTGGCCCCAAACATTTGACCATGAAAATTGAGCGCTCCAAACTCGAGAGCCTTATTTCTCCATTGATTGACCGCTGCCGCGGCCCTGTGCGCCAAGCCATCAAGGACGCGTCGGCTAAATTGGGTTCAGAGGTCAAGATCGACAAGGTGGTTTTAGTCGGCGGGCCCACCCGCATGCCCATTGTCCAGCAATTTTTGGAAAAGGAAGTCGGGCAAAAAATTGAAGGCGGCATTGATCCCATGGAATGCGTTGCCTTAGGAGCTGCCATTCAGGGTGCCATTATCACGGGGGACGCCAAAGAAGTCTTATTGCTCGACGTAACACCGCTTTCTTTAGGGATCGAGACCATGGGTGCGGTATTTACCAAATTGATCGACCGCAATACCACCATCCCTACCAAGAAAAGCCAGATTTTTTCGACCGCGGAAGAAAACCAAACAGCGGTGACGATCCGGGTCTTGCAAGGGGAGCGCCAGATGGCCAATGACAACACGGAACTGGGCCGTTTTGATTTAATCGGCATCCCGCCGGCGCCGCGCGGGGTCCCGCAAATCGAGGTGACCTTTGACATCGACGCCAACGGCATCGTGCATGTCACGGCCAAGGACAAGGCCACGGGCAAGGAACAAAAAATCCAGATCACGGCCAAGACCAAACTGACGGAAGCTGAAATTGATAAAATGGTCAAGGAAGCGGAAAAATTCGCCGAAGAGGACAAGAAGCGCCGCGACGAGGCCGAGCTTCTCAACCAAGCCAACACCCTGGTTTATTCGACGGAGAAATCATTGAAAGATTATGGCGATAAGGTCCCCGCAACGGAAAAAGAAGCGGTGGAAAAAGAATTGACCGGCTTGAAAGACGCCATCAAGGACAAGAACCAGGACAAGATCAAGTCCGGCATGGAAAGCCTGCAAAAGGTCAGCCATAAGCTGGCCGAAGAAATGTATAAGGCAACTGCGGCCCAGCAGGGACAAGCTGGAGCTGGCCCTCAAGCCGAGCAACCAGGTTCCGAGCAAGCAGATAATGGTTCTGCCGAGCCCAAAGAAAAAGGCAAGGACGATGTCATCGACGCTGATTTTAAAGCATCTAGCGACAAATAGGAATTAAGTAGACACCCAACTTAACCTTACGCAGTGAAAAGACTCTACGAATTCAAAGCAATTGGGCCTTTTTAATTTAGGTTACGGTAGGTGTCTACTTAATTATTGTAATGAAAAAAGACTATTATGAAATTTTAGGCGTGCCTAAGACTGCCCTGTTGGCGGACATTAAGAAAGCCTACCGTTCCCTGGCTTTGAAATACCACCCGGACCGCGTGCCGGAAGCTGAAAAAAAGACAGCCGAGGAGAGGTTTAAGGAAATCTCCGAGGCCTATGGCGTGCTTTCTGACCCGCAGAAAAAGCAAACGTATGACCAATTCGGCCATCAGGGTATTGACCAGAATTATACGTCGGAAGATATTTTCCGCGGGGCGGATTTCTCCAGCGTTTTTGGCGGCGAATCCGAACTTGGTGATATTTTAGGCCGCATGTTCGGCGCTCAGTTTGATTTAAGTGGCGGCGGTTTTGGGCGCGGCGGCGGCAGGCGCTCGCGCGGCCATGACATCCAATACGAAGTCGAGTTGACGCTCGAGGAAGCTTATCACGGCATAAAGAAAGAAATCAAGTTTCCCCGCCATGAGCATTGCAAAAAATGCGACGGCACCGGTGCCAAAGGCGGCACTGCTTTAAAGGCATGCCCTTCCTGCCGCGGCCAGGGACAGGTGGAGGTGTCCAGCGGTTTTTTTAGGATGGCCCAGACCTGCCCTAAGTGCCGAGGTTCAGGTAAAATCATCACCGAGGCCTGCCCGGAATGCAACGGCCGCGGGTTGACAAGGATCACCCGCACCGTCGAGATCAATATCCCGCCGGGCGTTGATAATGATTCCCAACTGCGCGTGCGCGGTGAAGGAGAAGTCGGAAGCGGGGGCAACGGGGATTTGTTCTTGTTTATCAAGGTCAAGGACCATGCTGTATTTGAAAGGCATGGACGGGACCTGAAAATGGATTTGCCGGTTTCCTTTGTTAAAGCTGCCTTGGGGGGTGAGGAAAAAATCAGGACCCTTAAAGAAGAAGTGGTGATGAAAATCCCCGAGGGCACGCAAAGCGGCAAGGTTTTTCGCATGCGCGGCGAAGGGATGCCGGATGTGCACGGGCACCATGAATTCGGCGATTTATATGTGCGCATGATGATCGCCGTGCCTGATCGATTAAGCGGCCGTCCGCGCGAATTGATGGAAGAGCTCGGCCGTGAATTAGGTGAAACAAACGGCAAAGCATCGTTTAAAGATAAATTCAAAAAAGCTTTTAAATAAGGAATATTATGCCAACCTATACGTACGAATGCCAAGCCTGCGGAAAATCTTTTGATGAATTGCAGGCCATGACAGAGCCAAAATTGTCCAAATGCCCCAAATGCCATAAAAATAAATTGGTGTGTTTGATCGGCAGCGGTTCAGGCATGATTTTTAAAGGCACTGGTTTTTACGAAACCGATTACAAAAAGAAACCCGCCCCTGCCGGTGATAAAAAAGAACCCTCTAAGCCCGCGGCCAACAGCAATCCCACTCCCGTACCCACAGCCCCTTGCGGCAGCAGCTGCGCCTGCCATCCGTAGTAATTCATCTCGCATTAATTCATCTTAGTTTTGGGCTTTCCTTAATATTGTTTTGTGCTATAATGACCGATTCGAAGATTTAAGCTGGGCTTTAACTTATTGTTTAACAGGCGATTAAATAAAGAGGTATTTGTTCATGTCAGCCCTAAAGCCGTTTGCGGCGGTTTTTTATGATAAGGAAAAGGTTGAAAACCTCGATCTGGTCTTTTGCCCGCCTTATGATGTCATTTCCCAAGAGCAACAAGAAGTTTATTATAAACAGGACCCGTATAATTTTATCCGGCTGGAATTAGGTCAAGAAACCCCTAAAGACAGTGATAAAAACAATAAATACACCCGGGCGCGCAAGACCTACGAGGAATGGTTTAAAAAAGGCATATTAAAACAGGACGACTCGCCTTGTATTTATTTTTATAAACAGGATTATAAGTACCAAGGCCAAAAATATACCCGCATGGGTTTTTTGGGGTTGTTGAAGATCAACGAAGATTCCGGGGTGCGCATTTTACCGCATGAGCATACCCATGACGCAGCCAAGACCGACCGGCTGGCCCTTTGGAGCGCTCTAAAAGCAAATTTGAGCCCGATCTTTGTCGGCTACGCGGACAAGGGCGGGAAGATCGACCGGATTTTTTTCAAAGAATTGGCCACGGCCAAGCCCTATCTGGAGGCCGTGGACCATGACAAGGTCAAACATTCCCTCTGGCGTCTGGATAAGCCGGACAAGATCCAGGAGATGGCCAAAATCATCGACGGCCAAGATTTATTTATCTGCGACGGGCACCACCGTTTCGAGGTGGCCAACCAGATCCGCCGGGAAGCTTTAAAGAAAGCCAAAAAAATCACGGGTGAAGAAAGTTACAATTATGTGATGACCTATTTTACCAACATGGACTCCAAAGACCTGCAGATCTTCCCGATCCACCGCATCGTCAAAAAATTCCCCATCAGTATCAATCTGTTAGAGCAATATTTCCGCATCGATAAAATTAAAACAAAGGTCGATTGGCTGGTCTTGCTGGCCCGTGCCGGACAAAACGAACATGCCTTTGGTTTTTACAATAAACAAGGCATGTTTTTGCTGCGTTTAAAAAATAAAACGCTCATTGATAAAATGGTCAAGGAGGGCTCTAAGGATTACCGCGGCTTGGATGCGGCCATTTTAAAGGCCTTTATTTTAGACCAGGTAGGTGTGTCTGACGAGGACATTAGATATTCTAAGGATCCGGAAGAGCTGCTGCAGGCGGTCAATGAGGGCAATGCCGAGGCTGGGTTTCTCCTTAATCCCGTGCAAGTGGCCCAATTGCGTTCCATCGCCTTAAACGATGAGCGCATGCCGCCTAAAACCACCTATTTCTATCCCAAGGTGTTGTCGGGATTGACGATCTATAAGATGGATTAAGAAAAAATATGTCGCTTTTCGGAAAATCAAATTACACCTTTATTAAAGTCAAGCGCAAGGAGATCCCTGCCGGGGTATGGACCAAATGCCCGGGGTGCGAATCACCTGCCTATTCCAAGGAGTTAAAGAACAATTTGAACATCTGCCCCAAGTGTGGGTTCCATTTGGGCTTGAATGCCCACGAACGCATCGAGCACTTGATTGATGAAGGGACATTCGTCGAACACGACGCAGCCATGGTCTCTGCGGACCCGTTGAAATTCCAGGGCCCCAAATCCTACAAAGAAAAAATCAAACAAGACCAGGAATCAACAGACCTTAAAGACGCTGTCATCACCGGCCACGGTGAGATCGAAGGCAAAAAAGCAGTCATAGCAGTGACAGATTCGCGTTTTATCATGGGTTCCATGGGCTCAGTCGTCGGTGAAAAGATCACCCGCTTAATTGAGTATGCCACCAAAGAAAAATTACCGGTGATCATCATCTCAGGTTCCGGCGGCGGGGCGCGCATGTATGAAGGGGCCATTTCCCTGATGCAAATGGCCAAGACCTGCACCGCGCTGGAGCGCCATGCGCAGGCCGGATTATTATATGTTTCAGTATTGACCAATCCCACCATGGGCGGGATCATGGCTTCATTCGCCGGGGTGGGGGATGTGATCATTGCCGAGCCCAAGGCCTTGATCGGTTTCGCGGGACCGCGGGTGATAGAACAAACCATACGCCAGAAATTACCGTCGGGCTTTCAGCGTTCGGAATTTTTGTTGGCCCACGGCATGATTGACATGATCGTTGAGCGCCAAGACCTTAAAGGCGTTTTGGCCCACACGATCAGTTACTGCCAGAATTAAAAAAGGCACGACTTATGGCCAGCATTAGGATCAAAAATCTTTGTAAACATTATAAGGGCGGGACCGATGCCGTCAGTAATGTCGATTTAGAGATCGGCGACAAGGAATTCTTGGCGCTGGTCGGCCCTTCCGGCTGCGGCAAGTCAACGATCCTGCGCATGATCGCGGGCCTGGAAGAGATCACCTCCGGCGAGATTTGGATCAATGACCGCCTGGTCAATGACATCCCCGCCAAAGACCGCAATATCGCCATGGTGTTTCAAAATTATGCCCTTTATCCGCACATGACGGTGTTTGATAACATGGCCTTTGGTTTGAAGTTACGCAATTACCCCAAGGCCGAGGTCCAAAAACGTGTTTATGAAGCCGCCGAGATCTTGGGGATCAAGCCATATTTGGAACGCCGCCCCCGCGAACTTTCCGGCGGGGAACGCCAGCGCGTGGCCCTGGGCCGCGCCATTGTGCGAAAGCCCCTGGTGTTTCTCTTTGATGAGCCGCTCTCCAACCTGGACGCCAAGATGCGCGTGCAGATGCGCACGGAAATCCATAAATTGCGCATGCGCCTGCAGACGACCTTTATCTATGTCACCCACGACCAGACCGAGGCCATGACCATGGGCGACCGCATCGTGGTCATGAACAAGGGCCTCATCCTGCAATGCGCCGATCCCATGACGGTGTATGATTTTCCCGTGAATAAATTCGTCGCTTCTTTCATCGGTTCGCCTCCCATCAATTTTATGACCGGGCGGATCATCAAGAAGGACCGTAAATTCTTCTTTGATGAAGGAAAAATCCAGGTTAAACTGGTGGATGGGATGTATCCCAAGATCGCCTCCTATAGCGGTCAATCCGTCATCATGGGCATCCGTTCGGAGGACATTTACGACAAGCTTTTTGCCTCTGAGGCCTCACCGGAAAATACCGTGCGGGCGACCTGTGAAGTGGTGGAACCCCTGGGCAGCGAGGTCTATTTGTATTTGAGCACGGCCGCGCACCATTTTATCGCCCGTGTCGGCGCTCATGACCGCCCGGAAATCAACCGTGACATGGACCTGGTATTCGACATGAGCAAGGTACACTTCTTTGATTCGAAAACCGAAGAGACCATTATCTAAGCTATACTTCCTCGTCCTATTTTCCTTCTTTGTGCCCTTAGCGGGCTTTTTTGTTTACGCCACCAGAGACCCCGTGGCCTATTTTTTCCTCGCCGCTGCCCTTCTGGCCGATATTTTTCTCTTGATGGCCTTTCATGGCCGCCTGCAAAAGAAACAGTCGCAGATTGCCCTTTTAAAAGAAGAATATTTTGAGCGTGCCAACCTGCTTAAAATCGAGCTGCAGCATGAATGGGAGACCATCGCGTCTTTGCGCTTGAAGATCATCAACTACGCGCAATTAAAAGAATTGACCGAGAAATTAAGCTTTTGTTTGAGCTTGGAAGACACTTCCAACACTTTGTCCGTCGAGGTGTCCAGGCTTTTTGGCCATAAAGACGTTACGGTGATCCTGTATTTGTTCCATTCCACCACCGGGGATCTGGGGATTTCTTCATCGCAAAAAGGGCAAATGCAGGTCAATCTCAAGGCCAAAAAGGGGGACATTTTTGACCATTTCGTCGTCAAGACCATGCACCCTTTACTCGTCGAGGACGTTGGGACGGATTTCCGCTTTGATCTGGATAAAATGGACAAGGAAGACAAACGTGCGATCCGGTCGCTCATTTCAACGCCCTTGATCGTCGGTGAAAAAACGTTGGGGATCCTGCGGGTGGACAGCGCCGCGACGCACCAGTTTACCACGGATGATTTGCGGTTTTTGCGTACCATCGCGGACTTGACCTCGATCGCCATTGAAAACGCGCAATTGTATGAACACTTAGAGACAATGGCCATCAGAGACGGGTTGACCGGTCTGTATCTGCGCCGGCACATGTTGGAGAGGCTTGGGCTTGAAATTTCCCGGGAGATACGCCGGGGATACGAGCTTAGTTTTTTAATGATCGATTTGGACCACTTCAAACAATACAACGATTCTTACGGGCACATGGCCGGCGACATTGTGCTAAGGTCCATCGCCCAGATTTTAGAAGAGCATTTCAGCTCTCCCGCAGATCTGGTGTGCCGTTATGGCGGGGAAGAATTCTGTGTTTTGCTGCCTGATTGTCCTAAATCAAAAGCTTTTGTCTTGGCCAACGAACTCAGGAAAAAAATCGAGGCCCGTGAGATTATTTTGCGTCGGCAGAAAACCCAAGTGACGGTCTCTATCGGAGTGGCTTCCTTCCCCAAGGACGCGCGGGGACGGGATGAGCTGATTTTTAAAGCGGATGAGGCGCTGTATCATGCCAAAGAAACAGGGCGCAACAAGGTAGGTGCCGTATGATTTATGTCCTTATAATTTCAACGGCTGTTTTTGTGGGCGTGGTCTTTTATTTGGCTAAGCTCGTGGTCTTAGGGATCGAACAGCGGGCGGATGAAGACGTGCTGGGGGCCAAGGATGCTTTCGGCAAAATCATCGACCAGAAAGACAAGACCCAGGCGGAAAAAACAAAACTTGAGCGTGAGGCGATGCAGATCTTCACGCTTTATGAAATGACCAAGGAGATCACCCGGCACTCCGATGAACAGGAGGCATTTAACATATTTTTAAAAAAATTAAAAGAAAACGTGGGTCTAGAAGATTGCCAATTGGTCCAAGAGATCAGCGAAGGATTTAAGGGAGGCGTTTTACCCAGTGCCTATGCGGTTTTTGTCCTTAAAAGCAAGGAAAAAAAGCTGGGTGTGCTGCTGTATAAAGGGTTAGACCCCAAAGACAAGGAGAAGTTTGCGATTTTGGCGCACCAGTTTGCTTTGGCCCTGCGGCGCTTGAAGTTGCTTAAAAGTGTTGAGACCCTGGCCATTACCGACGGTTTGACCGGGGTCTATACCCGACGTTATTTTATGGAGCGCTTTGATGAGGAAATAAAACGGTCTTCTTTACGTAAAATCAGCTTTTCCTTGTTGATGATCGATGCCGATCATTTTAAAATGATCAATGACCAGCACGGGCATTTGACCGGGGATGCGGTCCTTAAAGAAATTGCGAAGATCATTCAGGAAAATGTGCGCGAAATCGACATTGTGGGGCGCTTCGGGGGTGAAGAATTTTGTGTGGTCTTGCCGGACACGGACATGGAGGGGGCCCGCATGGTGGCCGAACGTATCCGCAAGTCGGCCCAGAAACGATCGATCAAGGCCTATGACAGCACCTTACGGGTGACCTTAAGCATCGGGCTTGCCATGTACCCTTCGGACGGTAAACTTTTGGAAGAACTTATGGACAAGGCCGATTGGTCATTGTATCGTGCTAAATCGCAGGGCCGAAACAATGTCGTCGTCTTTGGACTTTATCAAAAATGAAATCCCATACTAAAATTTTTATTTCGGTCCTCTTATTGTTGGTTTTTTTAGAGGGCCTGGCCTTTGTCGGCGTGCGGCACTTGGCGGACACGCTCAGTGAGTTTGACCATGTGGCCCGGGTGGATTTGGTGTTGATGGTGGGCGCCACCAATCTCAGTGCATTTCAATTGAAAAAGGAAATCATTTTCGCAAAACTTTCTGCGGCCACCGAGGAATTGGCGTTTGGCCAGGTCAATGCCGCCCGGGGGCAATATTTGGCGGATTATGTCAAAGGGCTGGGGGACCAATTTAATAATTATGTTCAATTGGCGCAAGGGCAGATGCAACGGATTGATAGGCTCATCGGAGTGCCTGAGGGTTTGATGGCTTCTTTTGACCAGATGCACCTGCAGACCCGGCAGTATGATGCTACAGTGCAGGCCATTTTTAAGGCCGTGGAAAAGGGTGGTTTCCAATTGTCGCTGGAAGACCTGGAGCGCACGGACAGTCAGCAGAAGACCTTGACGGAAAACGTCCAAAATATTGTCTTACGCGTGTGGGCGCTGGTGCATGAATCCATGAACAAAAGCCGGCACTGGCGGGATCAGTCTAAACTGATCTTTTGGTTTAGTTTATTGTTCACCGCGACATTGGGATTTTTGTTGTTTGCGTTTAAAAAGAACTTGGATGAGATCAGCAGGCAAAAGAAAGACCTGGAAAAATTAAACCAGGAACTTGACAGGTTCGTCCATACGGTAAGCCATGACATCGCGGGCCCCTTAACGACCATCGTTGGCTACGGGGCGCACCTGGAAAGCCATTATGCCAAGCAATTAGACAGCTTAGGCCGTGATTGCATCATCGGCGTGCGCAAAGGAGCTTCAAGGCTAAATGTATTGATTAAGGACATGTTGGAATTGACTAAAATGTCGCGGGTCAAAAACCCCTATTCGCGGGTGTCCCTCAAAGAGGTCATCGACGTAGCCCTTGCCAACTGCGATTTCATGATCCGCCAGGTTAACGCTCAAATCATAGTCGAGGGAACAATGCCGGAGATTATTTGTGACCGCATTAAAATCACGGCGGTCTTTTTTAATCTTATCAGTAACGCGCTTAAGTTCGCCAAGGAGAATGTGCCGCCGGTCATCAAGATCGGCTGGAAGGAAACTCCCAGGGAATATGAGTTTTACGTCCAGGACAACTGTATAGGCATCGACCCGGTTCACCAACAGGAAATTTTCGACATTTTTAAACGTCTGCACCCGGCGGACCAGTTCGGCGGCGGTTCAGGGGTGGGTTTGACCATTGTTAAGGCTGCTGTAGAAGACCAAGGCGGCCGTGTGTATGTCGAATCAACCCTGGGTCAAGGCGCTAAATTTATCTTCACCATCCCCAAAAACCTCATCCCCGCCAAGCCCGCCTATAACTCTACCCCGCCAAAAGCCAAATGAGCTTTGCTAAACAAGACATCCGCTCAAGAAGGGGCCAAAATCATTTAAAACACCTATTGATGGCCTATCTATTTTAAGTTAAAATAAAAAATCAATAAAAGAATTAATTAATAATACCCCAAAATTTCCTGTCTTTGAAAAACAGGGCCCTATTAGGATAGAACTTTGTGATCTTGAAGGAATCTGGCCTCTTGAAGCAGTATGTCGTTGGCGTGGATGTCGGCGGCACCAATATTAAATTGGGGGTCGTTGGCCCTTCGGGAAAAGTCATTCTCAGAAACAGTTTTGCCACAAGGCCTTTCGCTTCAAGCAGAATCCGATTGATAGCCGCGCTCTGCCGTGAGATAGAGGCCAGTATTATAACGGCCGGGTTAAACAAGCGGCAAATTGCCGGCGTGGGCATTGGATTGCCCGGGCTTATTGATTTTGAAAAAGGGATTGTGCGGTTCCTGCCCAATATTCCCGGCTGGCGGGGTGTCCATCTAAAATCCATCCTTCAAAAAAGGGTCAAGCTCCCGGTTTACATCGACAATGACGTAAAAATAATCACTTTAGCAGAGTCCAAATTCGGTGCGGGCCTAGGAGTCAAAAATTTGATTTGCATGACCTTGGGCACGGGGGTGGGGGCCGCCTTGATCTTAAACGGCCAGCTTTACCGCGGGGAAGGCAATGCTGCGGGCGAGTTGGGGCATATGCCGCTTAATGAACATGGCCCCCAATGCAATTGCGGGGGTTTTGGATGCTTTGAGACCTATGTGGGCAATCGCGCGCTGCTGGCCTTGGCCTGCCGCGTGATGGGAAAGACAGTCCATTCGCTTGAGGCCATCTTTGACCTGGCCAAAAAGGGGAATACTAGGGCCCTTCACTTTTGGAAAACAGCGGCGGAACATATCGGCAACGGATTGGTGGGCATTGTCAATTTATTAAATCCCCGCCTCATCATTATCGGCGGGGGTATCTCCCATAATGAAAAATTCCTATTCAAGACCATCACCGGCACCATCCGTCGCAGGGCCATGAGTCTGCAGGGATCGGCGTTTAAAATCAAGCGCGCTAAGTTTAAAGATGATGCCGGAATTATCGGTGCGTATGTTTTGGTGACTTCTAATGCGCAAAGGTAAGTTTACTATTTTTGGGATCACGGCCGCCCTGTTGGCCGGTGCCTTTTTTTTATTTTTGACGAATGAATCCATGGCCAAAATACTCCCGATGCCCGACATTAAAGGGCTATTTAAAAAAGAAGACAACAAGGGCACATCAAAGGTCCAGTTGCAGGCGGACCAGGTCAGTTTTTCTTCAGCTGACAACAAAGCGCATGCCAA
>Ga0207035_1105_pt1 | contig 22624 bp, 18 predicted proteins | sample Alteio_BWMinCont_77_FD_153272 | JGI IMG/M metagenome (GOLD analysis project Ga0207035, IMG submission 153272) | Enriched cells from forest soil in Barre Woods Harvard Forest LTER site, Petersham, Massachusetts, United States -... | ecosystem: Environmental > Terrestrial > Soil > Temperate forest >... | reverse complement strand
GTGTGTTGCTTGAAAAGGTTTTTCAACTATTGATTGCTACCGCACTGAAACAACCAAGAGTTTGTGTGCACCGTGATTATCATTCGCGCAATCTATTATTACTACAAAACCAGAAAGTGGGTGTATTGGATTTTCAAGATGCTCTCTACGGACCCATTACCTACGATGCTGTTTCTTTATTACGGGATGCCTATATCGATTGGCCAGAAATGCAAGTGAATAGGTTGGCGTTCGCATTTCATCACATGTTGATGCCAGAACATCGCTTTTCTCAAGAGGAATTTATTCGTTGGTTTGATTTGTTAGGTATACAACGACATTTAAAGGTATTAGGGATTTTTTCGCGTCTCTACTACCGCGATGATAAGCCACGTTATTTGGCAAATATTGGTCGTTTAGTGCGGTACTTACAACGAACCTGTGAAAAATATCCAGAATTTGGTGGGTTGAAGCGATTACTACAGGACAGTGTTTTTGATCAACTGCATGAGGGAGCACGGGAATGAAAGCGATGATACTGGCTGCTGGTAGAGGTTTACGCATGCGGCCATTGACTGATAAAACACCAAAACCACTGCTTGTTGTTGCAGGTCATCCCTTTATTGGACATCAACTTTTGACACTAGCAGCAGCGGGAATTCGAGATGTTGTGATCAATGTTTCTTATCGGGCTAAGCAGATCATGCAAGCCTTAGAAAATGGCCATCGTTATGGTGTTAACATTGTGTATTCCTTTGAGCCGACAGCCCTTGAAACAGGGGGAGGAATTTTTCAAGCATTGCCTTTGTTAGGAAATGATCCTTTCATGGTGTTGAGTGCTGACATTTATACGGATTACCCTATAAGCAAGCTTGTATCTCATACACTAGATTCTGCGCAAAATATAAAGGCGCATCTCGTGTTGATTGATAATCCTAGCTTTCATCCAGCAGGTGATTTTCACCTGTTACCTGATCAATTTTTAACGTTAACAGGGACACCGAAGCTCACCTTTGCAAACGTTGCCATTTGTCATCCTACGTTGTTTCAGAACCATACAGAAGGATGGTTTCCTTTAGTGCAGGTATTTCACAAAAGTATCAATGAAAGAAAGCTTACTGGTGAGCATTATCAAAATGGTATCTGGTTTAATGTGGGGACTGTCGAGGAACTGCGACGTCTAGAACATTATTTGGAAAAAAAAGCAGCTTATTTACCCCGTTAAACTTCAAGTACAATGGGTATAGGCGCAAAATTTCTAATTTATAGAGGCTCTACAGGTCCCGCTTCACGAATTTCCTTGCTCACTTTAAATTTTTTGAAATTGTCGATAAATTTGCTTATTAATCCTTTTGCTTGTTCATCATAATCAGCTGGGTTATTCCAGGCTTGTCTTGGATTTAGTAAATCGGTGTCAATACCCGTCAGTTGTCTGGGAATAGCCAAGTTAAAGTGTGGCAAAACACTGTATTCTGCTGAGATCAATTCATTACTCAAAATAGCATGGATGACAGCGCGCGTTGCGGGAATAGAGAAACGCTGTCCGTGGCCATAGGAGCCCCCGCTCCACCCTGTGTTTACGAGATAAACATAGGCAGAGCTATCCCTCAGGCGTTTTATCAGCAGATCCGCGTAAACTTCAGCAGGTCTTAAAAAAAATGGTGCGCCGAAGCAGGTACTAAACGTCGCTTTAATGGGATCCAACTGTCCAACTTCCGTGCTACCCACTAGTGCAGTGTAACCGCTTAAAAAATAATAGGCCGCTTGTTCGTGGCTTAAACGTGATACAGGTGGTAGTACACCGTACAGATCACAGCTTAAAAAAATGATTGCATGAGGCGGATGATCAACACGATTTTCGGGTATGCGTAGTTCTATAAAATCTAATGGATAAGCGGCCCGCGTATTTTGGGTGAGACTGGCATCCTCGTAGTTAGGTTCCAACGTTTTTGGATTCAGTACGACATTTTCCATCACAGCACCATGTTTAATAGCGTTCCAAATTATCGGCTCGCGTTCTTTTGATAGGTCAATACATTTCGCATAACAACCTCCTTCAAAATTAAAGACGCCGTTTTTACTCCACCCATGCTCATCATCTCCAATTAAATAGCGTTCTGAATCAGCAGACAACGTTGTCTTTCCTGTTCCAGATAACCCAAAAAACAAAGCAACATCATTATTTTTTCCAACATTTGCAGAGCAATGCATGGGTAGTACAGAGTGCGCAGGTAACCAGTAATTCATCACCGAAAACATAGCTTTTTTTATTTCACCTGCATAACGATGTCCACATAGCAAAATTTTTCGATCGCTGAGGTGAATGACCAAGGTTGCATCGCTATTTACTCCGTCACGCGCAGGATCCGTTTTTAGGCCTGGTAGACTTAGGATAGTCCAGCTGGGTGCATCGCCTTTTCCACAAAAATTTTCTGGCCGAATGAACAACTGTTTAGCAAATAAACTGTGCCATGCATATTCTGTGCAGACTTTTACGGGCAAGTAATAATTTGGATCAGCGCCTACCTGTAAATGAGAGATCAGCAAATCTATTTTTGTTGCATAAGACTCTGCTCGCTGCCATAAAGCTTGGAAACGATCTTCTTCGATCGCTTGATTGATGGGCCCCCAAGCGATATTTTTTTCAGTCTTCGCTTCTCGGACAATGAATTTATCCTTGGGAGAACGACCAGTTCTTTTTCCAGTTTGAACAGATAAAGCGCCGTTGGCTGCAATGACACCTTCATCACGCTCCACCGCTAATTTGATGAGTTCTTCAGTAGAAAGATTGACAAAGCTTCTGGACGACGAAAGCGTTGCATGTTGAATAAACGACATAGCAAACCATCCCTTATATTAAGGCGGAGAGCGGTATGCTAACACAGATGAAACATACACGATAACATTTATTTAGTATCGAGGCTTCATCCTACCTGGTTTCTAATTTATAGTATAGAGATAGTAGTATAGAGATAGAGGCGCCCTTCATGTAACAAGGGTGGTAATATACCGCTCGTACTTGAAGATGCGAATTCGCATCTTCAAGTACAATGGGTGTATATTTATGAAATTAAATAAACTGAAACCACGCTTACTTTCTGGCGATACGCCAACTGGAAGACTGCACTTGGGGCATTTGGTTGGCTCGCTTGAAGCTCGTCTGGCTTTGCAAAAGGACTATGAATGCTATTTTATTATTGCTAATGTTCACGCATTTACAACACAGTTCGATGTTCCAATGGACATTCGGCAGAATACGTTGGACATTACGTTGGATTATCTCTCTATAGGGATTGATTCGAAACAAAGTCATATTTTTATACAGTCTGAAGTGCCAGCAATTGCTGAACTTACTTGGTTTTTCAGTATGTTACTTTCGTTTTCTCGTGTCATGAGGAATCCTACGGTAAAAGAAGAGATACGCAATAAAAATTTGGGAGATAATTATCCTTTTGGTTTTTTACTTTATCCTGTGGGACAAATAGCTGATATCCTCGCTTTTCGTCCAGAACTCGTTCCAGTCGGTGAAGACCAGGTTGCTCACTTAGAGATGGCACGTGAATGTGCGCGTCGATTTAATCAGATCTATTGTGGTGTTGATCCACAAACCAAAGATGAGGATTATGTAGAGCAGGGAGGATTATTTCCTATTGTCCAGACCAAATTAAGTCGTATAAAGCGTTTAGTCGGTACAGGCGGGCCGAATGCGGATGGCTTATTGCTAAAAATGAGTAAATCACTAAACAATGCTATCTATCTCAGTGATGACCCAGATACGATATCTAGGAAAGTAATGGGAATGTATACTGATCCCAGGCGACTGCATGCATCTGATCCAGGTTCCACAGAAAATAATCCGTTGTGGATTTTTCATGAAGCCTTTAATCCCGATACAGCCTGGGTTCAAGATGCAGAAATCAAGTATCGTCTTGGTCAGCTCAAGGATGTTGATTGTAAAAAAAAATTAATAGACGTTCTCGTTGCATTAACACAGCCCATTCGCGATCGGCGAAAACTTTATGCAGCAGATCTTGGTGCTGTGCTAAGCATTTTACGACAAGGTACAAGTTGTGCCAATGAACTGGCTGAGGACACTTTACTACAAGCCAAGAAAGCGATGAAACAAGATTATTTCAAGCGTAAATTTCAATTATTACCTATTTGTTAGAGGCGCCTCTATAAACAACCCGAGTGTAGGTAATAAATTTCAATTTCTCTCATTTGCGAGACTGCCTTTTGCGCAGTGAGCGCTTTTTGTGTAGGGCGATCAAAGTCAGAATAGGACCAGACAGTCCATAGCAAAAAAAAAGTAAAAAAAGTACTCGAGGGGGATCGAGCGCAATTCCAACGAAAGCGAGTACCACCAATAAGACGGCAACAAAGGGAACACGGCCCTTTAGATCGATTTCCTTAAAAGAGTAATAACGGATGTTACTTACCATCAAGATAGCTGTTAAAATCGCCAAGGTGGCAGCGATCATCCCAACACCTTTACCTAAAACTGCAGAATCAACTCCTACCCAAACCATGCCAGCCAGTACACCAGCAGCAGCTGGAATAGGTAGGCCTTGAAAATAGCGTTTATCACTCGTTTGTGCCTGCGTATTAAAACGCGCTAGACGCAACGCACCAGCGGCGGTAAATGTGAAAACAGCTAGCCAACCTAATTTACCCAAATTTTCTAAGGACCAACTGTACACCACCAGCGCGGGGGCAACGCCAAAGGAAACCATATCGGATAAACTATCTAACTCGGCACCAAAGGCACTTTGCGTATTGGTTAAACGGGCAACGCGTCCATCGAAGAAATCCATGATCATAGCGACGAAAATTGCAATGGCAGCGTTACTAAAATATCCCTCCATCGCTGTTACAATTGCATAAAAACCGGCGAATAATCCGGCAATAGTAAATAAATTTGGGAGTAAATAAATACCACGACGACGATAAATAGCTTGCCGGTTGACTTCGTTTAATTCTGTATGGTCGATTTTATCGATTTGAATTGGATGCACAGGCAGTTGTTTGTTGCTGGATGATGGACGAATTTTATGGCGAGAATTGAAAGAAAAACTGTTCATACATCAATTCCTTGAAAAGATTTGAATTGATACAACACTTCCAGCGCTTCTTTGGGTGATAAATGGTCAGGTTCCGTGCGCTTTAGTAATGTTGTGATATGGTCTAAGGTAGATTGTTTTTCAGGAACGGTGGGTGTTGTAGAAGTCTTGTAGGGTAGATTGCTTTCCTGTTCTAAAGCAGCGAGTTTCTTTTTCGCTCCTTCGATGACTGGTTTAGGAATACCGGCAAGCCGAGCCACCTGTAAGCCGTAACTTCGATTGGTAGGGCCCTCGTTGACCTTATAGAGAAATACTATTTGATCTTCGTGTTCCATCGCTGCTAAATGGCAGTTCATTATTCCTGTGCTCGTTGCATGGGCAAGTTCTGTCAATTCGAAGTAGTGTGTAGCAAATAACGTATAGGATTTAATCTTATTTGCCAGATATTCAGCACAAGAAAAAGCAAGCGCTAATCCATCGAATGTACTCGTACCACGGCCAATTTCATCCATGATAACGACGCTTTGAGCAGTTGCATTGTGTAAAATTGCAGCAGTTTCGGTCATCTCTACCATGAAAGTTGAACGACCGCCTGCAAGATCATCAGCTGCACCGATCCGTGTGAAGATCCGATCGATCGGACCCACTGCAGCACTTTTGGCTGGAACAAAACACCCTACCATGGCGAGCAAACAAATGAGGGCTGTTTGGCGCATATAGGTAGATTTTCCACCCATGTTAGGACCCGTGATGATGAGCAAGTGTTGTCCTGTCGTTAAGTGACAGTCGTTAGCCACGAAAGGAATATCGATGGCTTGTTCAACGACGAGGTGACGTCCAGCCTCAATATGGATGCCGGAATCCTCGGTCAATCGCGGACATACGAGATCCAGCGTTACTGCGCGTTCTGCCAAACACACTAATACATCGAGTTGTGCTAAAGCATTCGTGGTTATTTGTAGATCATTGAGAGACATTAGCAGTTGCTCAAGTAATTCTTCGTATAACCTCTTTTCTAAGCTTATAGCTTTAGAATGTGCACTCAATGCTTTGTCTTCAAATTCTTTTAATTCAGGTGTAATAAAGCGTTCGGCATTAGCGAGCGTCTGTCGCCGAATATAATGACTGGGCGCTTGTTTTGCCTGTCCGCGACTTATCTCAATGTAATATCCATGGACCCGATTAAAACCAACTTTGAGCGTGCTAATGCTGGATCGTTCTCGTTCACGTTTTTCCAGATCGATAAGATACTGTCCAGCATTTTCACTCAATTCTTGTAATTGGTCCAATTCTGTGTGGTAACCTTTTTTGATGACACCGCCTTCACGGATGACTACGGGTGGGTTCTCAACAATCGCTCGCTGCAACAGGGAGAATATGGAGGGAAAGGTTTTAATATTATGACGTAGGCGAGCTAACAGATCGGTTGATGTATTTTCGTCGTCAATGGAAGGGAGAGAGGGGAAACAAGCTAATTTATTCTGTATATCTGGTAAGCTGGTTAAAGCAGATCGCAGTTGCACCAGATCACGCGGTCTTGCCGACTTTAAACCAATGCGTGTAATGATGCGCTCAATATCTCCTATGTTTTGTAAAACGGCATGCAAATCTAGGTAAGCTTTAGCATTGAGTATTTGTTGGATAACAGCTTGGCGCGCTTGGACCAATGCAATATCACGCAAGGGTCGATGGAGCCAATTATGTAGTAAACGGCCTCCCATGGGGGTAGCCGTTTTATCAAAAACTGATAGCAACGTATTGTCTTTTCCGCCTTGTAAGTTACTTGATAATTCTAAATTTCGTCGCGTCGTTGGATCTAAAATAACACTTTCTTCACGCCGTTCTATGCGCAGAGGTTGTAGATGTGGTAGACAGGCCTGTTGGGTATCCTTAGCATAGTTAAGCAAACAGCCAGTGGCCTGTACAGCAAGTGGAAGATCACTGCAGCCTAGACCACTTAAATCCTTTGTTTGAAATTGCTTTGTAAGGCAACGCGTGGCTGAAGCAAGATTAAATTCCCAATGAGGTCTACGGCGTATATTTTTGTAGCCCGTCAACAGGTGGTTTAGTTTAAATGCTTCGTCAAGGAGTAACTCGATAGGATTGAGTCTTGCTAACTCACCAATAATGGCTTCTTCTCCGTGGACCTGCAAAAGGCAGAGTTGACCGCTCCCCATATCTAAATAAGACAATCCAAACTGTGCGTCTTCGTGGATCAGTGCTAGTAAGAGATTGGTTTGTCTAGCGTCTAAAAGTACCTCATCACTGAGTGTACCGGGTGTGATAATACGGGTAACACATCTTTCCATGGGGCCTTGTCCTACATTGGACCCATAAACTTGTTCACAAATTGCAACAGATTCACCTCGCTTCACAAGTTTCGCTAAATAGCTTTCGACACTATGAAAAGGTACGCCAGCCATAGGAATATTTTTTCCATTCGACTGTCCACGCTGGGTTAATGTGATACCCAAAAGTTCGGCAGCTTTTACAGCATCGTCGTAAAATAATTCATAGAAATCCCCCATGCGATACAATAACAATTTGTCTGCATGTTTTGCTTTTAGGCTTAGATATTGGCGTATCATCGGTGTGTGCTGGGATGAATCTGTATTATCATTATCCATAATCTACTGCCAGAGTACTTAGTTCAAATGATTGATTATAACACCATCCAACTGGATGGCTGCGCATCTTGCAATTGAATGTTGGACTTTGTTAGGGTACCAGGTTTAGATCAATCGCTGATTTCAAAACTAAATCGTCCAAGATGAACAGATTGAGAGGTTTTCGTGACGCGTAAAAAAACATCAATTTGGTGGGAGGTGGTTGTTGCTATTTTCTCTTTAAGTAGCTGATAGAGCTGATAACCAAAGGCTTCTACGAGTTTAAAGGAACGGCCATCGCAAAATTTCTGTAGCTCACAAGCAAGGGCCGCATAACAGATCGTGTCCTGTAAGTTATCCGTTGTGCAAGCTAAAGGCAAATTTATAAACCGTAGTTTTATTTGTAATAAAACCTGTTGCAGCGTAGCACGTTCTTTGTCCAAATTGCCTAAAGAGACATACAAGCTGATATCATCAAGTATTAACTGATATAACATATTCGCTGCGCAATTAATGAAGCCATCAATAGTGAATCACCGATTGTATTCACGATTAGCTCTGTTAAACAGCTTGCACTATTCAGTATGAATCCAGAGAATGCTATAGCTTTATGAGTTAGCAATATAGGGTTATTTGTAATTATTTTTCCATTGCCGAAGATAAGCAAACGTTTCGATAGGGGAACCAAAGATTTTTCCGCTGTGCTTTTTCACGCTCGATATAACTTGTAAACTATCACAACGCAGGAATGGATTGACAAGGCGCTCAGTAGCCAGCACAGTAGGAAGGCTAGGTAAATTTTTTTGGCGCAATTGTCGAACCTGCTCTAGGTATTCTTTAATATGTTGGTTATCGGGTTCAATAGCTTGCGCAAAATGTAGATTATTTAGTGTGTATTCATGACCGCAATAAACCTTTGTTTCATCCGGCAACTGTGAAAGCTTGTTTAAAGAGGCTAACATTTGCTCAGCAGTACCTTCAAACAACCGACCGCAGCCTGCAGAGAATAAAGTATCACCACAAAAAAGCAATTCATTTCCACTGAAAGCAATGTGTCCAAGCGTATGGCCAGGAATAGCGAGAACTCGAAAATTCAATGGCCAATTTTCTAGCTCAATAATATCTTCTTCATCAACAGGATGCGTTACTCGGAGCACTTTTTCTTTAGCTGGGCCATACACCGGAACTGAGTGTGCCTTAACAATTCCCTTTATCCCATTGGTGTGATCCCAGTGATGGTGCGTAATAAACATCGCGTCTAATGATAAATTTAAGCGTTTCAAAAAGGTCAATACAGGTTTGGCTTCACCAGGATCCACCACAATACAGTGGTTAGTTTTTTCATTAATGAGGCACCAAATGTAGTTATCTTTGAAGGCCATAATAGGTAGCACTTGAATAGCCATAAATTCCCCTATATCTCCTGTATGCTTTTAAACGACTGTCTCCGTGGAATTAAGGGTACCTATATAAAAATTGCCATTTCTTCAATTATCTAGAGGCACTCTTCAGGTCATTAGGAAACCACCTTGAGTAAGTATGATCGTGGATGGCTGACGTGGCAACTGGTTTCGCTTTTAATAATGTCATCTTGCACTCATCAGGAGTGGAGTAGATATGCAAATTTGGCATATAGGATATAATGATACTATCGTAACGCGTGGCAGCGGCTTGCTATAAAGCTTGGGCTTGCTATAAAGCTTGCTATAATCGGTGCTAGCAGCAATAGTAAAAAGGCATGTGAGTAAGTTGAAAAGTGTTATCGTTATTCCTGCACGTTATGGCTCTAGTCGTTTCCCTGGCAAGCCACTGAAGTTAATTCATGGCAAAAGTCTACTTGAGCGGGTATGGTCTATTGCTATGCTGATCAAGGGTATTGATGGAATTTATATTACTACAGATGATACCCGTATTGAAGCACATGCCGTCAATTTTTCTGCAAAAGTGATTATGACTGAAGCTTGTAATAATGGCACGGAACGGGTTTTTCGATCAATCAGTGCGTTGCCATTCAAGCCAAGCATCATCCTCAACTTGCAAGGCGATGCAGTTTTAACACCACCTTGGGTAATTCAGTCGGTGTTGGATGCTATCCTGGCTGATCCTCATCTAGAAGTAGTGACACCTGCGACACAAATTACAAAATATGAATACTTAGCGATGCAGGCGGGCAAATTGACAGGAGAAGTGGGAGGGACCATGGTCGTCTGCGATAAAATGCACAATGCACTGTACTTTTCTAAAAGTATGATCCCTTACTTACGAAGCGAGTGTAACGACGTATTACCCTTATATAGGCATATTGGTTTATATGCTTATCGTTATACAGCACTGAAAAAATACGTTGATTTAGGGCTAGCACCTTTAGAAAAGCTCGAAGGCTTAGAGCAATTGCGCGTACTTGAAAACGGCATACCGATTCGGGTTGTTTTTGTAGATTATCGAGGGCGAACTCATGCCTCCATTGATAGCCTTGATGATATAAAGCGAGTGGAAGCAATTATCACAAAAGAAGGCGAGTTGATCTCATGTAGCGCATAGCCTTCATATACTCAATATCTGTTATGTTATATATCTCCCCTTCTTTATATGAAAATTATTTTATCTAGGCACGGTAATACCTTTGCTTCTGGAGAAACAACTAGGTGGTTAGGTGCAGGTCAAGATTTTCCGCTGGTTGATTCCGGTATTGAACAGGCAAAAAATCTAGTGCGCGTCATTCAACAAGCTGGCATAGATTTAAAAGCTATTTATTGTGGTCCCTTAAGGAGAACAAACGATTACGCTAGTATTATAGCAAAGGAGCTATGCTCTGCATTGCAACCTATTATTGATTTGCGTCTAAACGAGCTCGATTATGGTCATTGGTCTGGTTTAAGTAACTTAGAAATTCAACAAAAAAACGATACAAGTGAGTTAGCGGCATGGGAAAATTTTAGTCAATGGCCAAAGAAAGCGGGTTGGTCAGGTTTTCCTGAGCTTATTTTTCGTGAAATACACGAATTTGCAGGAGATTTGATAAAAAAACACGCACCTACAGATAGAATTTTAGTTATTTCTAGCAATGGGCGGCTTCGCTATTTTCTTCAATTGATTCCAGGAGCGTTTAAGTGGCATGTTAAAAATAAAAATTTTAAAGTAGCCACAGGTCATCTTTGTTTATTTACTTATGAAAATAAACGATGGCAGGTAGATTTTTGGAACAAAAAACCTGAATTACTATTGAATAATACAGATTTTTTACAAACATGCTAAACAAGTTTCAATTCGCCATCGGAGGAGCACGAAGGTAGTGCCCCCTGCGTTGTTATGCGCTTTCCTGCTCCTGTCTCCAATAGGGAGTGATGTTGCTAGCAGAAGGAGAGGCTAGAGATAATTTTTTTATCACTGCTTCCAGCTGTACTTTTGTAAGTGGCTTCACAATAAATCCATTAGCGCCTGCTCTAAAACAACGAGATTCGAGACTTGGATTAGTGTAAGCCGTTACAACAATGAGTGGTGTCTTAGAATTCCTAGAAGGAGATCGTCGAAGATTTTTAATCATCATTTCGTTACTGTTATCAGATAAGCCCAAATCGGCTAAAATCAGGTCATAGCGCTCGGAAAAAGCATAGTGTAGTGCTTGTTGTTGGGTAGCAGCAATGTGCACAGTGTAACGTAACGCCTGTAAATATTTGCTCTGTATTTGCTGAATTAACTGGTTGTCTTCAATCAATAAAGCTTTTAATAAATTTTTTTGTTCTATAATTGTGTTAGTTTCATTCCTTGCTATGCAAGATTTTTCATTTTTGTCTTTTTGCTTTGCTATTTTTTCCATGTTGGCTCCTTGTTGTTTTTGAAACGCGAGGATTCATTTAAAATAGCAGTAATTTCACTGCTATTTATTTTTTCCAGCCAATAAAAATATACATGATTTTTTGTGCTAACGCAGAGATAAAAACGGATAGCTCAGCGTTATCTAAAAAAAATTTAAAGATAAATATATATCTTTTTAGACTCTCAAAATAAAGATTACCTGTTTTTATAGAAGGACGCAACGAGAAAAATAAAAAAATTCAACGATCTGTCAGCTTCCGTAAGCTTCCAAGGTAAAGATTGAGGAGTACAAACATCATTTTAGCAAATAATAGTTCAACGTAAGCCTTGGCAAAGGAGCAAGGGAGACAATAGCTTTTATCAATCTAGAGGAAATTTTTTGCAAAGTTGCAGAGAGCACTGCAATTTCACAATGAGAATTTTTTCTGTGCTTATAAAAGCGACTATTTATTTTTTTTCTATTCCATGCGTATCGTGGATATAACCGCGATGCCGTAATTTGGGCTCTCCTCCATAACGCCGAGTATTTTTTCGCTTTTGTAATCGCACTGAAGAGGAAGTATTACCGCTTGTTAGAGGAATGACTGGCTTTGCTATAAGGTCAACAGGTTTTGGATCAACTGGCTTAGGATTAGGATCCTGCTCCCTCACTATTTTGTTAGGTAACCCTTGTACATTCGAATTTTCAAGTAATTTTTTTTTCACTTGCGGTAGTTCACGATCTGCAGGAAAAGGTTTTGTTCTCGCTCGCTCGTGGTGTAAGGCTGTACCTGAGGAATATCGATGATTTTGTTGTCCTCTTTCTCTTTTTGGACGAGCTCGACTCTCTTTATTTATTTTACTGTATCGCCTTTCTGGATAGGACCTCGTAGCGTAATCCTCCATTGTTCTACTACTAGTAGCCTGGTTCTTCTGATCTGTTTGATTTATAATAGGAATTGCTGTTTTCGGCTTAGTAAAATCAGTCAACATGGAAAACAAGCGGCTGAGTATTCCTAATTGGGTTTTTGGTTTGTTTTTACTACTAGATAACACACCAGACTTAACCGGCGGCTCTTCCACTGCACAGGTAGTGGTTGCCGTATAAGGCATATCCAAATTTGATCTCTCTTCTATCAAATCATAACTAGCAGAGACGTTTTCTCGTTCAGCACTTGCATTTCTAGCAATAGCGGTAATTTTAGATTTAAAAGGCTGCCAATAAGGATTAGGTATCAGTGATAAGGAAATTTTATAACGTTGTTCAATTTGGTTAATTGCCGATCGCTTTTCATTGATCAGATAAGTTGCCATAGCAACCGATACTTCCACACGCACTCCTTGTGTCGATTTCTTTAACGCTTCTTTCTCTATCAGACGAAGCAGTGAAAACGCAAGTGATTCAATACTTCGTATAGTTCCCTGCCCATCACAATGTTGGCAAAGTGTTTCATTGGCTCTTCCCAAGGAGTGTCCTAAGCGCTGACGAGACATAACTACTAATCCAAGTGGTGAAATACGTTCCATTTGGATACGAGCGCGATCCTTTTTGCTGGCTTCACGCAAACAATTCTCAACCTTGCGTTTATTATCCTCTGAATTCATGCCAATAAAATCGATGACTATTAATCCATAATAATCACCTACACGTAATATCCATGGAATCGCTTCTGCTGCCTCCAGATTAGTTTTTGTTGCAGTCTCTTCAATGTCCCCATTTTTTGTGGAGCGTCCAGAATTAACATCAATAGCAACTAACGCCTCTGTGCGCTCGACAACCACTGTTCCACCGGAAGGTAAACGTTTTTCACGCTGAAAGGCAGATTCAGCCGCTTCTTCAACGTTAAAATGAAGGAATAGCGGCGTCGAATTTTGGTAAAGCGTAATACGAGATACGAAATCAGGGCGAATCTGTTCTACATAGCGCTTAATTTTTTCATAGACCTCTGAGTCATCGATGATAATATCGTCGATATCACGTCTTAAATAACCACGTATGGAACGAGTAACAAGATCGCCTTCTTTAAAAATGAGAGCAGGCACAGAGCAGGCACGAAATGCTTTTTGTATAGCATCCCACTGCTCAAGCAAGAAATTGCGGTCACGCAATAATTCTTCCAATGAACGCCCTTCACCTGCTGTACGCAAAATGAGTGACATAGAGGCAGGTACCTCTATCTGACTCAGTAAATCCTGCATGGCTCGTCGTTCATTGCCTTCTATACGACGAGAAACACCACCAGCACCTGGCTTATTTGGCATTAAGACTAAGTAAATGCCAGGTAAAGCAATGCTATAGGTAGCGAGCGCAGCACCTTTACCTTTTGATTCCTCTTTTCTTTTAAGACGCTTAAGACGCTCCTCTGTCTTAACTTGAACCATCACCTCTTGACCTACCTTAGGTGAGCTTTTAAAATCCTGTAAACCAGCGCCTCTCGTTCTACCAAGAAAGTAAGGGGGGACCATCTCTCTAAAAGGCAGAAAACCATCACGCTCAGCGCCATAACTGACGAAGGCTGCCTCTAAACCGGGCTCCAGACGGCTGATCTTACCCTTATAGATATTTGACTTCTTTTGCTCGCAGCCAGTATACTCTATATCTAGATCGGAAAGCCTTCCGTCTTCCAGCAAAGCAACTCGAATTTCTCCACTTTGTGCTGCATTAATTAATACCTGATTCTTTTCATTGTGCATTGTTGAATCCTATATTGATGAAAGATTCAACTAAGCTTGTATTATTTGCAAATGAGTACACCCTGGCGCTGGCTCAAAGACAGATTAATAAGCGAAAACCAAAAATACCGCGGCTGGATATAATAACCGCATCACTCAATCTCAGAGCGCATCCTAAGACACCTTTAGAAATTACCTTTTACTTCAATACATTGCTGTGATGCCAGCGACACGAAATTCATTTACTATCTGTGTAAACTGTAAACTTCGCAGATTGCCATCATCACACCTTTCTTGATGCAAAATTTCTAATTTCTAGAGGTGTCTTTAACATTCAGCGCTAAGCGAGCCAAAATGATTTTTGTTTCGCACTATCCTTTTGAGGTACTGTATCGGTTTTAATTTTAAAACCTGCTTTCAACACAGACCAAATGCTCGTTATGCTTGTTTCGTTTTCACAACAGGACCTGTAACAACCGATATTAGGTTATCAACAGAGAGCAAGCCAAGTCATACTTGAATCATAACACGCTCGCTACGTATTCTAAAGATTCATAAACGACAAAAAACAACAACTCAAGTAAACGATTACAAACTTAGAAGCTTAACTAAATCCTCTAAAATTATGAAGCTAAACTCGCTCCATTTCCTCCATATATTTTTAAAATTTTTCTATATTTCAATCAAATTGGCGAAGCACCTGCTTCCATTCTTCATCTGCTTTGTCAAAAGCAACACAAATACCTCTACCTTTGACACACTACTTCTGTGAAATATTTCATAGGTCATTATAACAGCATTTAGCTGCTTAGCAATAAAATCGGTGAAAGATCTAACGGGAGCAAATAACCGCTGTATAAGCAAGATTTTGTTTTACTAAAAAGTTTTGCTATGCTTATCTGGGCCTTCACACTATCAGGGGAATTTTGCTTATGTATAAAAAGTTTTTGGTTCTTTTGAGTTCCATGTTGTTAACTGTAGCTTTGGTTGGTTGCAGTCCTCCGTCATCTGATCAGCAGACTAGCGATCAAACGGATACTATGCCTCCTGCCCAAGGTCAAGGCACGAGTCCAATGCCTACAAATGGAGTCGAGCAAATGCAAGAAGCGGTTACTCCACCATCGGCGGAATCTACCCCTCCATCCCCCTCGGCAAATACTACAGCGCCAGTACCCCCCCCTCCTTCAACTATGGAGAAAGAAGAGGCTAAGATGCCATTATCCACTTCCTCACCTTCCATGAATAACAACCCAGATATGTCGCCCACCACAGCTGAGCCGCCAGTAACTGATGATAAAGATAAAAAAGGTGTCAGCACTGAATCGAGCAATGCTGCAGAAATGTAGCAAGTAGTCGTAACAGGATAATTCTAAAATTTCGTCTTCTGAGAAGGAGGTTATGCAGCCTTCTCCTCCTCCTTCTTCGTTTGCTTAGAGAAAGAGCTGCCCGTCAGCCCTGTTTAATGATAGAATTTGACCTGATTTAGATAGCAAATCTTAAATTTTTATGACTGTAACAGTGGCGAATGAAATTATTTCTGTAACAATCGAGAAAGAACTCAAGCAGTCTTATCTTGCTTACGCGATGAGCGTTATTGTTGGTCGCGCCCTTCCCGATGTACGTGATGGTTTAAAGCCTGTTCATAGACGGATTTTATACGCTATGAGCGAACTAGGCAATGATTGGAACAAGCCTTATAAAAAATCAGCACGTATTGTGGGAGACGTGATTGGTAAATACCATCCACACGGTGATGGGCCTGTATATGATGCAATCGTGCGCCTGGCACAGAAATTTTCCATGCGATCTGTGTTGATAGACGGCCAAGGTAACTTTGGCTCTATAGATGGTGATTCCGCTGCTGCTATGCGATATACCGAGATCCGCATGTCAAAATTGGCACATGCTCTATTAGCAGATCTCGCGAAAGACACTGTAGATTTTTCACCTAATTACGATGAAACAGACCATATCCCTGTCGTATTACCGGCACGTGTTCCCAATTTGCTGGTCAATGGATCTTCAGGGATAGCGGTGGGCATGGCAACCAATATTCCCCCTCACAATCTTGGTGAAGTCGTCGATGCTTGTATCGCATTAATTGACGATCCAGATCTCAGTATCCATAGCTTGATGTCCTTTATTCATGGCCCTGATTTTCCAACAGCAGGATTAGTTTACGGAAAACAAGGCCTTATAGAGGCCTACCATGAAGGAAGGGGACGGGTTTTTGTGCGAGCAAGAACCGTGTTCGAGTTAGACGAAAAAATAAATAAACAACGAATCGTCATTACAGAACTGCCCTTTCAGGTAAATAAGGCAAAATTAATAGAAAAAATTGCTGAACTGGTAAAGGAAAAACGTATAGAAGGTATCACGGCGCTACGAGATGAGTCAGATAAGGAAGGCATGCGTGTCGTCATTGAAATGCGACGCGGTGGGAATGCAGAGATCCTTTTGAATAATTTATTTACTCAAACACAGATGCAAATCACGTTTGGTATTAACATGGTAGCTTTGGTCAATGGAAGGCCCACGCTGTTAAATCTTAAGCAACTGATAGAGGAATTTTTATCGCATCGACGTGAAATAGTAACACGGCGAACGCTTTTTGATCTACGCAAAGCACGGGAACGTGCGCATCTCTTAGAAGGTTTGGGTATTGCATTAGTCAATATCGATGCCATGATCGCACTGATTAAAGCAGCAAACGATCCTAGAATAGCAAAACAGGCACTCTTACAACAAGATTGGCAGTTAGGCATAGTAGCTGACATGTTATGCAAGGTACCTGGACTAAATAAGGGGATCTTAACTGAGAAGACTGACAGTTGTTACGGCCTCATCGAAGGCACCAACCATCTCTACCGTCTCTCACCTGAACAAGCACAGGCCATTTTAGATCTTCGTTTACATCGTCTAACTGGCTTAGAGCAAGAAAAAATACTTAATGAATACCGTGATCAATTGGCGATTATCGGGAATTTATTGGAAATTCTCAATAAACCAGAGAAATTGCAGCAGCTTGTACGAGAAGAACTGGGCGCAGTGAAAAAAGAGTTTTTTGATGCGCGACGCACTGAAATTGTCACTGTTGATACCGAGCTGAGTGTAGAAGATCTCATTCTGTCCGAAGAAGTAGTCGTTACACTTTCCCATGATGGTTACATAAAAAGACAGGCATTAGATGTTTATCAAGCACAGCGTCGTGGAGGAAGAGGAAAGTCATCGAGCGATGTTAAAGAAGAGGATTTTATAGAGCATTTATTAATTGCGAATACGCATGCTACTTTGTTGTGTTTTTCAAGTTTGGGTAAAGTGTATTGGCTGAAAGTGTATAAGTTGCCCGAAGGAAGTCGGATAGCGAAAGGAAGGCCTATTGTTAACTTATTAGCGTTGAGTGAAAATGAGCGCATTCATGCGGTGCTACCAGTACAACATTATCATGCTAGTCACGCTATTTTTATGGCCACTGCGGATGGTGTTGTCAAAAAGACCAGTTTACTTGATTTTTCTCGACCACGAAATGACGGTATCATTGCCATTGGTCTGCGTGAAGAAGATCGTTTAGTGGGCGTTGCGTTGACGGATGGGCAGCAAGACGTCTTACTGTTTACTGATGCTGGAAAGGTTATTCGTTTTAATGAAAGTAAGGTTCGCTCTATGGGGCGAACTGCCAGTGGTGTCAGAGGTATTAGATTGCAAGCTGGTCAGCACGTAATTTCGCTAGTGATTGCAAAACCAAACGGACAGATTTTAACGGCTACTCGTCATGGTTATGGGAAGCGTACACCCATAGAGGAACATCGTCTAACCGGCCGTGGAGGTAGTGGTGTTGTCGCGCTCAAAATAAAAGAACGAAACGGCAATGTCATTGCAGCTGTACAAGTTTTTTCGCAGGATGAAGTTATGTTGATAACGAACAAAGCGACCTTGGTTCGTACTCGCGTAGATGAAATTCGTAGCGCAGGGAGACATTCACAGGGGGTGCGTTTAATTCGATTAAATGAGGGCGAAACCTTGGTCAGTTTAGAGCGCATAGAAGAGGAAATTCTGGATCCCAAAATGCAGGAATGTGTCTCCTAAAGAGCGCTTCTAAAAATTAGGTTTCTGTGCTCTGAAATTCTGCTACTGCATGAAAAAGTAGCTATTCTATGCTAAGCTCCTCGCGTGGATAAGAAACAGGTCTTGGCTGCAACCTTAAAACGAATTAATGTTATAAAATTCGGAGAATTTACCTTAAAAGGTGGAGCCGTTTCTTCGGTTTATGTCGATCTGCGTTCAATTGTTGCCTATCCACAAATCTTACGTATGGTCGCCGACGCTTTGTGGGATTGTATAAAGGGTTTACACCCTAATTTATTATGCGGCGTTCCCTATACTGCCTTGCCGATTGCGACCTGCATTGCTTTAGATCAAAATGTACCCATGTTGCTCTGCCGCAAAGAGCGTAAGGATTATGGAACACAAAAGCAGGTCGATGGAATTTTTAGCAAGGGAAACAATTGTTTGATCATCGAAGATGTCATCACTACAGCGGGTAGCGTGCTCGATACGATAGCAATATTGCTACAACAGGGCTTACAGGTGACAGATGTAGTGGCGCTCGTGGATAGGCAGCAAGGAGGGCGAGAGCTCCTAGAAAAGGGCTCTTATCGTTTACATAGCGTTTTTACATTAGCTGAATTGATGTAGTGGAAATAATAAAAATAAGTTTTATTTTTTTAAATAGTTCTGGGTGCCTCTATAATTAGAAATTTTGTTTCAAAACAAGGCACGTGATGACGGTGAGCGCAGAGTTTACATGGAGTAAATGAGCCGCACAGACTACATCACAACGATGTATTGAAGTAAAATAGTAATTTATAGAGATGCCCTTCTGTCTCGGTTAAGGCTTTGCGTGTCTACGTTCAACTGGATCGATTATACTATTATTGTCGTCATCGCGCTTTCTGTACTCATCAGCGTGATGCGCGGGTTTGTGCGCGAAGTAGTTTCTTTGGTTGTATGGGTGGCTGCTATTCTTGTTAGTTTTATTTTTTATCGATATATTGCAGGCCAGTTGGTCAGTATTATTCAGTCAGATGCGCTGAGGTTGGTCATCAGCTTCGCCGGTTTATTCTTAGCAACCTTAATATTAGGTATGTTGATTAATTATTTAATCAGCCAATTGGTCGCGAATACCGGTTTGAGTGGAACAGATAGGGTTTTAGGGATCATTTTTGGCGTAGCGCGTGGCGTTTTAGTTGTTGTGTTACTGATGATGCTAGCTGGTTTAACGCCTTTTTCTGAGGAACAATCTTGGAAGGAATCCGTGTTGCTGCCGCATTTTCAACCTTTAGAACACTGGGTGAAAGATCTACTACCAGACTCTATTAGTGCACATCTCAACCTAAATGAAACAGGTCTATGAGAAGTAAACTAATTTGCATTGCTGATTCAGTGACATCACCAATACATTGCCTCGTTCACTCGTCCAATCGCTTAACACGAATCGTTTGTATAATTTATTTTTTTCTTGAAACAGCTGGATGCACGGTCGATGGGTGTGGCCATGCATGATCAATGGTGCGGGGTAAAGTGCTAAATAATAACGTAATTCACTCATCACCACATCAAACCTCGCTTCATCATGAAGTGTATTGGCATGCTTGCCTCTGCTCAAATAATGTGCCATTTTTTTGCGTAATGACAAAGGTAATTTTAAAAATAGGGATTGCAAAAATTTGGTGCGCGATAAACGACGGTACACGATATATCCTTTATCCAATGTACATAAACTATCACCGTGCATCAGCAAGATAGATACTCCATAGAGTTTAATGACGCTTGGATCGGCTAACAGTCTGCATCCTGTCTTTGTAATAAAGCGTTGTCCAATTAAAAAATCGCGGTTACCTGGCATAAAATACGTGGTGACTCCGCTGGTTGTTAAGCTTGCTAAAGCCTGGATTATTTGCTCACAGAATGGAGATTCATCGTCATCACCAACCCAGGTTTCAAATAAATCTCCCAGTATATAAAGCGCTTCAGCGCACCTTGCTTGGTGTTGCAAAAAATGAAGAAAAAGGCGTGTCAAGCTAGGATTTTGGAAACTTAGATGTACATCCGATATAAATAATGTAGACATAGGACTTAATGATAGTCTAATTTCGTGCTATTTTTGCAAAATACCGCACCTGATACAAACGCTACGCAGTTTGTAAAACATAAGCGGGTAAATTAACCCTCTGTGGCTTCAATCCACGTGATGTTTCGGATTGATCCACATAAGAAAGAATGAGAATATTTTATTTAGACAGTTTATGAAAACCCGTTTTGCTCCAAGTCCAACCGGCTACATTCACCTAGGCAACGCTCGCACCGCCTTATTTAGTTTCTTATTAGCTAAATCTCAGGCAGGGTGTTTTTTACTAAGAATAGAAGATAGTGATGCCGCGCGTTCACTGCAAGCGTTGTCGGACCAAGTACAGACGGATTTGCTATGGTTAGGCTTACCATGGGAAGAAGGTCCAGGGAAACCAGGGGAACGCGGGCCGTATTTTCAATCACAGCGTCAGTCCATTTATGCATATTATTATCAACAGTTACACAGTTTAGGCCGAACTTACCCGTGTTTTTGCACGGAAAAAGCGTTGCTAATAGAACGCAAGCGACAATTAGCACAAGGAAAACCGCCGCGTTATGCTGGCAGTTGCCGCCAATTAACTGCAACACAAGTCATTGAAAAAAAAGCGCAAGGTCAAAAAGCAAGTGTGCGCTTTCGGGTACTTCCTGCGCAAACAGTTAATTTTTACGATTTAGTTAAAGGTGTACAGGTTTTTAGTAGTGATGATATTGGCGATTTTGTCATTCAACGCAGTGATAGTTCCGCCGCTTTCTTTTTTTGCAATGCCATAGACGACGCCTTAATGGGGGTAACACATGTTCTACGTGGAGAAGATCACCTTACCAATACACCTAGACAGATCATGTTGTTACAGGCGCTAAGCTTAGTAGTTCCCGCCTATGGACATATGTCTCTGATCTTTGGTGAACATGGGATACCGTTGTCCAAACGAAGCGGTAGTTTTAGCATAAAGGCATTGCGTGAACTTGGTTATTTTCCAGAGGCTTTACAAAATTACTTAGCGCGCTTAGGACACACTTATATAAATCCAGATTTTATGGACTTACAGACCACGCAAACTGATGTAAAGACGTTGTATTGCTGCCTGTGCAGCTTGTAGATTTTCCTGCGAATAGTGAATAGGACTACGATAATGACTCGCTATCAGAAAATAACGCAGCACTTCGGCGGGATATTTTGCCAAAACATCCCGTAGAGTAAAAAAATTCCCTAAGGACTTAGACATTTTTTGGTGATCAATTTGTACAAAACCGACATGGATCCAGGTATTTACAAATTTCTTACCCGTTACTCCTTCCGATTGCGCAATTTCATTTTGATGATGAGGAAAGACGAGATCGAGGCCACCTCCATGCATGTCAAAATGCTCGCCTAAAGCTGCCATAGACATGGCTGAACATTCAATATGCCAACCCGGTCTTCCTTTCCCCCATGGCGAATCCCAGCTCGGTTCGTCAGGTTTTACCGGTTTCCACAGAACAAAATCCAAAGCATCGTGCTTACTTACATCCAGTGCGACACGCGAGCCACTGCGTAGCTTTGCGAGATCCTGATGAGCTAATTTACCATAATTTTTAAATCGACTCACTGCATAACAGATTTCACCATTCATCGCTTTGTAGGCATATCCCTTATCCAGCAAAATCTGAATTAAATTCACCATGTGTGAAATGGCATCTGTTGCCCTGGGTTCATGGGTAGGTGGCAAAACAGCTAACTGTGAGAGGTCCTCATGCATGACAGCTATCATGCGCCTCGTTAACTGAGTGATCGTTTCCTGATTTTCTTGGGCTCGCTTGACAATTTTATCGTCAATATCCGTAATGTTCCGAACATAAGTTACATCATAACCCTGATTTCGTAGATATCGGACAATGACATCAAACGCCAACAGCACACGCGCGTGACCCATGTGAAGGTAATCATAAACCGTTATACCACAAACGTAGAGTCCAATTTTTTTAGCAAGCAATGGCGTAAACGTCTCTTTTTTTTGAGTAAGTGTGTTATAGATCTTTAGCATAAAGAACTCTCTCACGTATTATGATAGGGCCCATTAAAATGTATAATTTTTCCATTTCTGGGCCATCCAGCCGCCCTGTCAAGGCCATACGTAACGGGACAAAGAGGGCCTTTCCTTGTAATTTTAATTCATCTTTCAGCCCCTGTATGAAGCTTATAAAGTCAGTTGGTTTTTCCAATACACGCAAGACTGATTCCCAAAATCCAGGTGTTATGCTTCTTAAAAAACCTTTTGCTTCTTCATCCAATAATAAGGGGCCACCAAATAAGGTCCTTGCCCACTGCAAGGCTTCGTTAGGGAAAAAACAATTCGATCGCACTAACGCTATAAATTCCGATATTAAGGCGGCTGGTACCAG